>R26__coassemble_1023_pt1 | contig 14767 bp, 10 predicted proteins | sample R26__metabat2_high_PE_025 | metagenome-assembled genome bin R26 | reverse complement strand
TTTCCTGCTCCATCTTTGAAAGTGAATTTACAGAAAGAAGTTTACACTATCCCATTACATTATTTGTCGCTACCTTGGCATACTCCGCGTCATATTTACGCTTCGCAGCCTCATACTCTTCTTTTGATATGGTATGCCGTTTCGAAGATCGATAACAATAAGATTGTCAAAAGACTTAACCATCTTCTGACATGCCTCAAGAGCACGATCACCGGACTGACGCATGTAAAGCCCTTTTACTTTAAGCGTATCACTGCCATCATAGCCATCATCTTGACTGGCAACAGCTTCAGAGCGCTCCTTCGAATCCGCCTTCGAACTATCGTCACCACCACAGAACATTGAAGAAATCACCATTACGCTCAATACTGACGTTACGATAATCGCAACGCGACCAGCATAACCGCTCTTCCAGAGATTTACGAATCGGCTCGTGTATTTCATCACTCCGGATGCGCCGGCGTCCGGTATGAAATGGGTTTTAACTTCAACAAGAAAGCATTTGCACCTCGCCAATGCCTCCTTTCCCTTGTTTATGATTCGCTCTTTATTCATTGTTCATCCTTATGCATCGCCCGTATGTTTTTCACGAAAAACGAACGGGGGCGGCATTCCTTTCCGTGCCGGGAATATCGCCTCTTAAAGAATAAGAGCGGCGCACTCCCTAAATCTTATCTCAGCAGAGGCACCGGTAAGAGCCAAACGAGAAATATGAATAGAGAATGCGCCGCGTGTGATTGCACGCGCGCGCACAGCTCGTATTTCACCTCTCGTTTTGAAAATTTACCGGATTTTCTACTGAAGTTACTTTACGTACTGTTGCGTACGTCGTCCGATTTCGCCCTTGCGGGTTTCACCGGACATCGGCGGTTTCCTTTCGGGAGGTCCCGCCCCTCGGTCCGGCGGCGTGAGGACACGCCGCCCTACCGGGTTGTGGTTACTCGGGCTCGAGCCCTTTCACCCGGTGGCGGATTGTTGCAAGTCCCAATCCGCCGTTATCAAAGATCATTCATCGCTTCCGCGATATAGCCGGGCGACCTCTTGCATCGCCGCGGCTGAAATTCGTTTCGCTTCCTTTCGCCGGAAACAAGGGTATTATATCAAATTTTCACTCGCTTGTGCCGCGGAAATTTCAATCCACCGCACTTTCCCGCGATAGCACGAACACATTGCAGCGCGGAATCCGTCAGACAACAAAGACCGCCTTTGACGATGCCTGATATTTCATCAACGCCTCGCAGAACTCGCGTACACTAGCGAAGCTCGACGAAAGTTCTTTCTTTATTTGCCAAAGTTCTTCCATCGCATCGATTTCGCTCTTCATTCCATAGCTCCCTTCAGTTCGTGCGGGGTGCAAATTTCCGGATACTTGTAACCGTGACTTACCAGTACCCTTCGGATAATCGGCTTAGTCTCGGGATTGGCGATATGTCGGCAATTCCACGACAACAGGAAATCAACGCCATAAACCGCCGCCGTCGCAATATGCACGGCATCGTCAAAGCTGCTTCTTGGAACAGCAGTCTCATCCAATAGCAATTCCGCCAAGACGACAATGGCCTCCGTAATCTTCAATTGCGGGATCATTGAAATCGCATTAAGTCGCTTTGCCGCCGCTTCTTCATCCCCACGTGAAGCTTCTTGTTCAACAAGCGGAGAAACAAACAGTTCAAATCTAGACGCATCCGACTCCCACCAGTCGCGCGTCACCAACTGCTGTCCAAGTTTAATTGCATCATGCGAAGGACGCGCCGTCAGATAACTGATGACGCTAGTTTCGATATATACTTTCTTCTTATCCATCCGACACCTCCTTTCATTTACTGGCGGACTGAGGCCTAGTCTCGATCCGCCGTTATCAAAGATCATTCATCGCTTTCGCGATATAGCCGGGCGACCTCTTGCATCGCTGCAAATGAAATTCGTTTCGCTCCCTTTGACGAAAGCGAGAATATTGTATCAAATTTTCGCTCGCTTGTGCCGCAGAGATTTCAATCCGCCGCGTTTTCATGAACTGCACCGGCCCAGACCGCCTCCGGGGCGATATCAATCTCCCCCGGCCACATCAGAGTCCCATGATCGGCCTTGACCAAGGCGAATACGCCGATTGACTTCAAACTGCGATAGCATGGGTAGTCGGCGAAAGGCACAAAATCAAAAACGCCTCGGGTTCCATCTTCGAACTCAACGGCTATTTTCGATCCTTCAAGATAGCGGGCTTTACTGGTTCTGCGATATGAGCGCATATTTCACCTCTCATCGAGCCCACGGATTTTGAACACCTCGCCGTGGTTCACCGCGAGATTCCAATCCGCCATATTTTCCATATTCCTCTCAGGTTCGGATTCCGAGGGCGATGACGAGCGTACAGCTCCAGATCGCCGCGGTGAAAGCTACTGCCCCCATGATCCAGCCGGGAACTCCCGAGACGAACATCACGATGAGCGAGGCGACGAGCGGATAGGTGAGGCATTGCGAAAACGCCTGCACGAAAAGCGGCCAGTAGAACTTCGCCGCCGCGAGGAATTCGAAGATCGAAACGGTGCGGCGGAAAGAATCATTCGAAAATCCCCAGTATTTTCTTGAGTTCCCGCGCCCAGATACGGTAGCCGGCCGGATTGAGGTGGATGCGGTCGATGTAGTATTCCGCCCTGATCGAGCCGTCTTCATTGAGGAGGAACGGATCGAGATCCAGCCAAACCACGCGCCCGTCGCGCGCGGCGAACTCCTCGAGATACCTGTTCGCGCCGCGGACGCGCGCAATCACCTCGGCGTCGACCTTCGGCGGATGGATATCGTCGCGCGGGAGAATCTTCATCAGGACGATCTTCGACTCGGGATGCGCCGCCTCGATCGTCTTCACGAGCGCCCTGACCCCCTCCGCGATTTTCTCCGAGTCATCCTGGCGGTTGTTGGTTCCGATAAGGACGCAGAACGCACCCGCCTCATAGCCCTTGAGCTCGCCATTCGCAAGCCGCCAATGGAGGGTCTCGACCCGGTCGCCGCCGAAGCCGCAGTTGAGAACACTCAAGTTCGCGAACTCGTTCGTCCAGACATCAAGGCCGAAGACCTCTTTCTTCGTCCGCTCGCGCGACCAGTTGTGGGTGATCGAGTCGCCGCAGAAGACGATGTCGAAACGCTTCGACTCGTTCCGCCTTATCTTCCCGAGAATAGAGTTATGCCGGTTCAGGTACTTTTCGGTGTGCGAATCGTTCCGCTTCACCGGGACGTCGATCCGCCCCTTCGCGTAGGCGGCGGTGTGGCCGTCGTCGTCCTTAGGTTCCGCGGTCTTTTCGCTCATATTCCTTTCATTCGGCAAATCGACCAATCGACGAATCGACGAATCAACGATCTTCCCGTCCTTCCACGAGAAATCCACCGCCTTCCCGCCGCGGACGCGGAAGCCCTTCACGCTCCCGCTCGCCCATTCCTTCGGGAGCGCGGGCAGGAAATCGACGACGAACTCGCCGTTCTTGTCGCGGCGGTGGCTCTGGACGAGCATCTCGGCGATCGCCGCAGTCGCGCCGAAGTTGCCGTCGATCTGGAACGGCGGATGCGCGTCGAAGAGGTTCGGATAAAGCCCGCCCTTGCCGAGCTGGCGGTGCTTCGGATCGGGAACGCAAGGCTTGAAGAGGTTGTCGAGTATCTTCATCGCATGTTCGCCGTCGCGGAAGCGCGCCCACTCGCACGCCTTCCACGCCATCGACCAGCCGGTCGATTCATCCCCGCGCGCGGCAAGCGTCTTCTTCGCCGCCGCGAAGAGTTCCGGCGTATCGACCGTGATCTCGCTCCCGGGATAGACCGCCCAGAGATGCGAGAAATGCCGGTGCGTGTCCTTCTCGTCGTCGACGTCGTCGATCCATTCCTGAAGCTGTCCCCACTTCCCGATATGCTCCGGTTCGAGTTTCGGCAATTGTTCCCTGATCTTCTCAATCACCCCGGAATCGACGAATCGACGAATCGACAAATCGACAAATTTCTTCTCCTCAAGAATATCGTAGGCCTCGATCACAGCCTGGTAGAGCGCGCGGATGATCTGGGTGTCCATCGCGGGACCGGCGGAAAGCGGACCGTGTTCGGGGGACATCGAGGGACAGGTGACGAGCGAATGCGTTTTCGGGTGCTCGATCATCGAGGTCGAATAGAACTCCGCCGCGCCGAGCATGATCGGAAACATCTTCGCGAGGAACTCCGTATCGCGCGTATAGAGATAGTGTTCCCAGGCGTGCAGCATCAGCCACCCGGAGCCCATCGGCCACATCCCGTATTTCGAACGCGCGACCGGCGCCGTGCCGCGCCACTGGTCGAAGTTGTGATGGAGCACCCACCCGGAAGCGTTCCAGTGAGTCTTCGCCGTCCGCGCTCCCGATTCGGCGAGTTCGGGAAAGGTCGCAAAGAGCGCCTCGTGGCAGGGTCCGAGGCCGCAGACCTCCGCCGGCCAGTAGTTCATCTCGACGTTAATGTTCGCGGTATAAAGCGAGCGCCAGCTCGGATCGACATCCTGGTTCCACAGTCCCTGCAGCGTTGCGGGCTGGCCGTCCGGACGCGACGAGGAGATGAGGAGATAGCGGCCGTAGTTGAAGACGAGTTCGACGAATTTCGGGTCGCGCGTCTTCGGGTACGCGGCGAGGCGATCGCGGGTTGGAATTGGAGAATTCGTCGATTCGTCGATTCGTCGATTCGTCGATTCGTCGATTCATCGATTCGTCGCCTGGTCTGGGCGCGCACTCCGGGTACGCCGCGGAATCAAGATGTAACTCGACCTGGTCGTAGAGTTTCGCGAACTCCTCGCGGTGGCGGGCGCGGACCGAATCGAAATCGCCTTCGGAGATGCGCTCAAGCTGCGCATCGGCGAGCGCCTTCTCGTCCGCGCCGAGTTCCTTCCAGCTCTTCACGTTCGTCGCGATCGTGAGCCGGATTTCGATCTCCTCGGCGCCGGTAACCTTGAGCTGGTCCTTCTTGACACCCAGCTGCGCCCGCGGGCCCTTCACCGTAATCTTCGCGCGTCCCGCATATTTCACGCCGTCCTTCTCGACTTCGGCGTCATACGCGAATATTGCCGAGCGATTTCTTCCTTCAATCGACGAATCGACAAATCGGCAAATCGAAGAATTCTTCCCGTGCGCCGCGCGGAACGTGATTGTCGCGCGCATCGCCCCGCCTTCGCTTCGGGCCCGGTGGACGATTGCGTCCTTCTCCTGATACGGCGCGAAGGTTTCCTGCACAATCTTGATCCCGCCGACCTCGAACGCCGATTCCGCCGCGGCCTTCGCGAAATCGAGCGCACGGACGAGATTCACCGCTTCACCGCCGAAATCAAGCTCAAGCCATCCCGCGGGCTGATAGGCGCATTGCTGATTCGGCTGACCGAAGAATTTTTCGTCGCAGAGTTTCGTCGCTTCGCGGTTGTTCCCCGCGAGAATGAGTTCGCGGATCTTCGGAAGATAATCCGCCGCGCCTTCGACGTCATACCGATGCGGCCGGCCCTTCCAGACCTGGTACTCGTTGAGCTGAAGCCGCGTCTTCGCGCCGGCGTCGACCATCGCGCCCATCCAGCCGTTCCCGACCGGATAGAAGCCGTTCCAGTCCTTCGCAGGAGCATCATCCCAGATCATGTTCTCCGAGTGCGAATCGTTCCGCTTCACCGGGACATCGATTCCGCCCTTCTCGTGTGCGGCGGCGTGACCGTCGCCGTCCTTCAACTCCCCCGCCGTTCCGGGCCGGACCGCCAGCGCCGCAAGCGCGATCGCCATAATCCTAAGTATATTCATGCCGCGGATTATATCACTTCCCCGTCCGAGCGGCATTACTCTCAATGGTATAGGTCGCGGGGAACATGTAGAATCACCAAACTGTCGAGCGAACTAACGAATTAAACTCATCAGTTCGCGAACGGGGGCATTTCATCCAGGCGCGGTTGATTGAACGTGTTTATTTCACGAAGCCCCGCTTCAGCGCGATCGAGGCGAGATGAGTCCTTGAAATCGCGTCGAACTTGACGAGAAGGTGCTTGACGTGCATCTTGACGCCGTCGACCGAAATCCCCATCTTGAGCGCGATCTGCTCGTTCGAAAGCCCGGTCGCGAGGAAGTCGAGGACCTCGCGCTCCTTCGGCGACGGGTCGGGGACGAGCTGACGCTCGCGATAGAGTTCCTTCACCGCGTCGGGGATGTATTTCGCGCCGCCCGCGACGAGGCGGATCGCCTTCAAAATGTCATCGGCGTCGCGATCCTTGAGAACATAGCCGCGCGCGCCCGCGTTCAGCGCCTCGTAGACGTCGTTGTCCGCCTCGCTCGTCGTGAGCATCATCACCTTCGCGTTCCCGCGCGCGGCGACTATCTCCTTCAGGACGGCGATTCCGTCCTTCCCGGGAAGCCGGATATCGAGGAGACAGACGTCCGCGTCCGACGCGAGGAACGCCTCAGCCGCGCCGTCGCCGGTCGACGCCTCGCCCGCGATCGCGATGTCGCCCTCGAGCGGGAGGGTGGCCTTAAGCCCCATGCGAACGACCGCGTGGTCGTCGACGATGAAAACCTTGATCATAGCGTTATCCTTACTCCGCACCAGCGGCCTTCGTCGATGAATTCGAGTCTAAAGCCACTCCGCGCCGCGCGCTCGCGCATTCCCGAGAGCCCGAAGTGCCCGGTCTCCGGACCGAGCGCCTTCGCCGCGTCGAACTTCGCTCCGTCGTTCAGGACTCTGAGGACATTCCCGTCCGCCGCGAAGACTACCGTCTTCGCCCCGCCGTGCTTCACTGCGTTCGTCGCCGCCTCGCGGGCGACCGCGACGACGTCGTGGCGCGCGGCGGCGTGGATTTCCGGCTCCGCGCCGATTCTTTTCATCCTCACGTCGAGCCCGGTTTTCCTGAGCCCCGCGACGAGCTCGGCGAGCGCCTCGTCGAGAGTGCGCGCGCTCTCCGATTCACGCAGTCCGGTCACCGCATCACGCACCTCGACTTTCGCGTTCGCGAGAACCTCGGCGGCCTGCGCGAGAAGCGCGGCGGACTTGGGCGGCATCTCCTTCACCCGCATCGCGCCCGCGATCAGGATCTTCGCGCCCGCGAGATGCTGCTCGAGAGTGTCGTGAAGCTCGCCCGCCATGCGCCGCCGCTCCTCGGTGAGGATTTTCAGGGCCCGCGCCTTCCGCGCCGCGCGGATCCAGAGGATGAAAAGCGCGACGAAGGCGGAGGCGAGCAATATGACTGCGGAGGCGGCAAGAGCGCGGACGAGCCACACTTTCGGCGTCGCGATCACCTCGACGCCGTCCGGCCCCGGAACGACGAATCGCGCGGCGAGGAATCGCCCCTTCTCGTCGTAAGTGTGGCGAACGACGCCGGTAAGCCGGAGGAGCGCGCCTTCAGGGTATGATGCGTCCGTCCCAAGGACGGTGACGGGGAGTATCTTCTTCCCGCTCTCGAAGGTGATCGCCCCCGAATCCGAGAAGACAACCTGACCTTCGAGACGCCCGCGGCGGTTGAGACACTTCCCCTTGATGATATCCCACGCGGGAAGCCGGCCCGGCTGCGGGAGCCGCGCCTCGTCGCGGACGATGACCTCGCCCGCCGCGATCGCCTTCTCGCCGCCGAAGAAAGTCCGCCCCTGGACGATGACCGAGGAGCCGACCTTCGCCTTGGTCGGCGCGGTCTTGACATAGACGCCGCCCCGGCCGCCTCCGCCGCTGCCGAGCGTCTCGACGACCAGCGCGCCGTCAGGCTCGACGAGCGTGACCGATGCTTTGATGCGGCAAGGGACGCCCTTCTCCACCTCGGCGCGGGGGAGGTCGAGGATGTCACCGGTCCATTCGAGGACCGCGGCCAGGATCAACGCGAAAATCATTGTCGCGTATTATATCAAACGCCCCGGCGAAGACGCAGTACATTCACGGTATTTATCTGCCGTCGGTGACATAGATTCGGTAATAGCCGACATTCGTTTCGTCATCGATTTCGGCGGAAAGGACTATCGCTTCGTCATCCTTCGTCGCTTGGACGAGCGCCGACTCGTCGGGAGCGGTGAATGTCTCGAGATCGGTCGAGGTGGAAAGTCCGTAGTAGAGACCCGCCTTCACGTTCCCCGCGGCTATCTTTATCACATCCTCGTCGAGCGTCAGCGGCTCGACCTCGTCATATCCGCCGATCGTCGGAACGACGCTGTTTTCGCCCGAGGTGATGAGCGTACCGGTGATGACTTTGGTCGCCTGATTATAGCTCACCTCGTAATACTTGGTGACATCGTACGTGGCACCGGAGGTGGTATTGGTGAGGGTGATGGTTCTCTTAATGAGTCCGCCTTCGATGGCGGCAACCTGCGAAATGAAGCTCGTGAAGTCGTTCGTCACCTTCACTTCGACCGCAGTCGCGATTTTCGTGTACGCCGCCTTCAAGTTGAGCTGTTTCGCATCGAGCGAACCCGAAAGGAACTGGATATCGCCCATGTAGAGTTTGCAGGTATTGTTGTCAGCACTCTTCTGCGGAATATTGATGGTGCCGCCATCGAGAATGAAGTGCGCGGCGGCGCAGTCGGTCGTGAGGCCGAACTGATAAGTCGAAACACGTGCGAGGATGTTTAGCGTTCCGCCCGTCACTTTCAAAGTGCCGCCCGCGGTCGGGTCGAACGCGACCCCGTAGGTATTGACCGTGCCGCCCGCCACGATGAAAGTACCGCCATTCAGATCGACGCCATTCGCAACCGAATTATCCGAGATATTCAAAGTGCCGCCGGTGAAGGTGAAGCTCGCCGCGGAGGAGAGGGTCAAGTTCGTGACGGACGCAGTCATCCCTTCGGGGACGAAGACCGACGCCGCGTTCGTAATCGTAATCGTGATATCGGTATCGCCGTCCCAGCCCGGATAGCACACGGTCTCACCCCAGTTCGTGGGATTCGCCCAGCTGCCGTCCTCGCCGCCGCCGGTCCAGGTGTAGTCGGTCGGAATTTCGTAATCTAGCGGCTTCGTCCAGATTTCGATGTCGATGACTTCGTACGCGGCGGCGGACATCTCGGCGAGCGAGCTCGCATTGTAGCCGGTCGAAGTTGTGCCGTAAAGGCCGGTATATTCGATCGAATTACCGGTCGCGTGCTGCGCGAAGTTGCCGATACCCACTTCGTTCGTGACGCCCGCCTTCGACGCCCAGCAGTTGTAGGAGAAGACGACTTCGGCCGGGAGTGGACTTTCGCCGTCCTTGAAGATGCGGTTCACGTTGAAGCGCCCGTGACTCCCCGTACCCATCGTGTCATTCCAGTCGAAGCAGTCCTGATTGCCCTGTGGCGCACCATCGAGTCCGGACTGAGCGCCCGAATAGCTGTTCGGATAAAGCTGGAGCCAGCCCTGGACAGTGTCATCGTCCGCCGCGACGGTGTGCACCGCCGGGTCATTGGAGACGACGTGAAGTTTTTTCGCGAGGCCGGTGTAGGTGTAATTCCCCGGGAAGCCGGTCGTCGCGAGCGATCGCTTGTTGAAGGCCTCGAAGTCGACCCACGCCCAACGCCGGTGATCGGAGCCCTTGCGCTTAAGTTCGATGTAGTAGGCGACGCGGTCGAGACTCGTCGTCGCGGCGTTCGAGTTGAGCGTAGTGTAGGTGGGCGCGGAGCCCTTCGCGAGATAGAAAGTGGAATTCGACTTCAAGGTGGCAGCCTGAGTGAAGCCCTCACGATAGGCCGCAGGAACGTTGCTCTCGGCACCGCTCAAGGTGTTGGTGACGGTCGCGCCTTCCAGGGCGGCGGTCGAGAGCGCGTTGGTGACGGAGACAAGCCACACGTCGGAGAACTTGTCGTGTCCGTTCCAGTTCGGGTGGACGTTGGTGTCCGCGAGGTAATTACTCTGATAGACGCCGTCCACGGTGCGCGGCACCGCGTCGAAGGCGTCGCAGAGGAAGAGGAAGTTCTCCGGGAAGCCGTAGGGATTATTATCCGCAAAAAGTCCGCGAATCTTGTCGCCGCAGGCGAGGCAGTTGTCATTCTTGTAGCCGGAGACGTTGAGGTCGAGGAGCGTGGAGAGGACGACCTTGGTCGTGGGGCGATAGTTGTGAATGCGCCAGAGGACATTCGTGAGAGATGCGATGTAATTGGTGGCGGCGATATTCTCGTGACCGAGGTCATTCGTGCCGATCTTGAGCGTGATGACGTCCGGCGTGCCTGCCTGATCGAGCAAGGCCTCGATCGACTCACGAATGCCGCCGCGCTTGACGCTTCCGGGGTACCAGACGAGCTTTTCGCCGCCGCGGCCCGAGTGCGCGCGCCACTTGTCGGGCGCGAGCACGTCCGCGCCGTTGTAGGGATTGGACTTGAGCCAGCCGACGGTGGTAACCTCGTAGCCAATCGCCTCGAGTTTCGTACAGAGGGGAATACGATAGTTCGGCACGTAAGTGACGTCGCTCGTGTGCGCGCCCTCGGTGATCGAGTCGCCGATCGGCATAAGCGTGAGCGGCTTTTTCGCGTTGTCGTAATCGCCGAGCTTGAGGATAAGCTGATGGTCGGTGCCGTTGGGCGCGGTCTCCTCGCTAAGCGTGCAGCTCGTCGCGCCCGTCGTGTTGGTGAAGGCGGGGAGCGTATCAAAGGTCTCGTCGCCTTCCCAGGTCATGAGCACCATCTTGCCGATCGTAGTATGCTTATACGTATCCTTCAACGCCAACTTGCCCGAGATCGTCGGCTTCGCGCTCAACTTAATCGGCATGTGCACCGGGTCAAGGACGAGTATCGCGCCTTCCGCGACCTCGAGTCCGTTGGTCAGATACGCGCCGCCGCGTCCGGTGATTTCGAGCGAATCAGTGACCGTAATCGCCTCCGGCGTCGTGTATATCTTTCCGCAGGTATAGCTGTTCGTGTGGGCGGCGTAGATCTGAGTCTCGTCAAGCGGCTCGGGCTCGGCCGCTTTCTCGACGACCGTAAGCGCGCCAGTCCCGATCGCGAGATCGTACTGTGCGGCGAGCGTCGCGTCGGCGAAGACGAACTCGCCGCCCGCCGGCGCGGTCGTCCAAGTGACGAGATTCGTCCCCACATCGATCGTCGCGCCGTCCGTGATCGCGACCTTGACGGTTCCGTTCGAGATAATATTGCAGGTCGTGAACGCCGCGAGTTTCTTCGCGGGGTTGAACTCGAGCGCCGCGCCGGATGCGAGATTCATCGTCGAGAAGGTGTAGGTAAGTTCATAGTTCGATTGCGAACAGCCGGTTATGCGCAAGGTCGCATTGCTCTCGACCGACGCTGTGGTGATCGAGTAGGTGCCGTTCTTCGTCGCGTAAAGCCGAAGCGTCGTCCCCGACTTGACGGTCAACGACGAGTACTTATACGTCTTACTGCCGCCGTAGATTTCGTAATCGGTCTCGTCCGCATCGACCACCACGTCACCGGCGGTAAGGCCTGACGACATACTGATCGGATACGTCGCCTTGTTCGCGATGTTCGTGAAGGTGACATCGTCATTCTCCGTGAAGGTGGCGCTCTCGCCGCTCTCGTTATCGGTGAACGCGTTGGTCGCTCCCCATGTTCCGACGCCGCTAGAATTCTCCGAGGTACCGTTCCAGGTGAGGTTCGCGGCATGCGCGCAGTTCGCCGCGGAGAGCGCGACGGAAAATAGCGCGATATACTTTACAAAGGCTTTCATCATGGTTTTATTTGTCATAACTGTTGAAATCGGGCTTGAAGGGAACGATCTTCTCGTCGGGTTCGCCGAAGAGCGCGCGAAACGACGGTGTCCAGCTCTCAGGCGTTAATCGCGCGATGCGGAAGGAACCCTTGAGCTTTTCGCCGGCGGCGATCTTTTTCACGTCCATCGGCCAGACGTACTTCGAGAAGGTTCCTGAAACCTTCGCGTTGTGCGAGAACGCGACGCCCTTCCCGTCCTCGGTGCGCTCGAGCGAGAAAGCGAATGTTGTCGCGTTCCCCGCCGGCAGTACGAGGTAGCCGTTCCCCCTTCCGTCGTCGATCACGACCGCACGGGCGTTGAGGCGGTTGCCGGGGAAGTAGAGATCGTCCTTGTGAAGTTTCCAAAGGCCGAAATTGTCGAGCTTCGCCGCCTCGGGATACGCCTCGTAAGGTCCGTCGCCGAGGAAGCGCACCTGCGTGCAGTCTTTCGTGAGCAGCGTCGTGAAACCGGCCTCGACCGTCTCCCACTCGAGTGACGGCGTGTAGGCGTAATCGACCTCGATCGCCCCATCCGTCTCGACCGCGGCGAACTCGCCCTTGAGCTCGCCGAGCGCCTTCGGCGGTTTCGGCTTCTTGCCGTCCCGCCGCGGAGGAGGCGGCGGAAGCGGATCGGGAACGAACTTCGCGACGCCGTCCGCCATGTCCGTCGGCTTGATGACGTGGGGCTGCCAGATCGTGTGCTCCTTCGACACCGGACGCGGCGTCACCCGCGTCGCATGGATGTTCATCGTCTCGCGCCGCGACACACGGGCGAGGAAATTAGTTGTAGCAAGAAGTTGTAGTTGTAGAGCGGAGTTGTCGGCCTTGATTTCCGGGAGATTGAGATCGATCGGATAGCTCTTACGGACAACGCTAGTGCCGTCGGGCGAGAAGAACTCCACTTCCAGCCATCTGGCGGAGACATTCGCCGATTCGCCGATTCGTCGATTCGTCGGTTCGTCGGTTCATCCGAGCCGTCGACGCAGGAGGCATGGCGCGGCGCGGCGGCGAGCTCGGTCTTGATCACCATCTCGGCCGATGCGTGCGGCGCGCACTTTACGCGCATCTCTCCCGCATCGAGCGTCTTGCCGTCCCCCGCGAGCCGCCATTTCGCGAGGCACTTCTCGAGATCGAGAAAGTCATATTTGTTCGTCACCCGGATATCGATCTTGCGCTTGCCGGCCTTGGGCGAAACCACCTTGTCTTCCAGCGCGATCGGCGCGTAGACGGCCCTCATCTCGTAGTAGTCGGTCTGCGGGGTGCGGTCGGAGTAGACGACGCCGTCGGTGCCCGCCTGTCCGTTGGTGTCGTACTCGCCGTTCCTGTCGACGCGCTTCACGCCCTGATCCTGAAACATCCACACCGCGCCGCCCGCGATCTTCTCCTCCGCCTCCATCACCGCCCAGACGCCTTCCATCTGCGCGAAGGCGAGGCCGAGCGCGTGCGCGTATTCCGACGCGATCATCGGACGCGTGAATGTCGGCACGCGCTCCTTCAGTTCCGCCGCACCCGGATAATGCCAGTCGATGACGCCGATCGACTCGGGAACGCCGTTCGTCACCATGTCCCGGAAACGGCTCGGAATGAGCGGGAAGGTGTACGGACGCGTCGGATCGAGCTGCGCGACGAGATCACCCGTCTTCTGCACGATGTCCGTCACCTTGTTCTCGTTGCCGACGGACCAGAGAATCACGCAGCCGCGGTTGACATCGCGCGCGATCGTCGCGCGGGCGCGTTCTTCGAGCGTCTCGAGAAATTCCGCGTTTTCAAGATTCTTCGACCCGAAGGCGAACGGCACCTCGTCCATACAGTAAAGGCCGATCTTTTCGCAGAGGTCGAGCACCTTCACGTTCGGCGGATAATGGCAGAGGCGGACGAAATTGCAGTTCGCCGCCTTGATCATCCTGAGATCCTGCTCGATTTCCGCATCGGTGATCGCGCGGCCGTGCTCGGGAGAAAGGTCGTGATGGTTTACGCCGCGGAGCTTCACCGGAACGCCGTTCACTTTGAGAACTCCATCCTTCCACTGCACCTCGCGAAGCGCGACTTTGATCGTCTCTCCATTAATGGTGAAATCATGAAGATTCGGTGTTTCCGCATTCCAGAGCTCGCTTGCGGGGATCTTCCACTCGGTTCCCTTGATGCCGTCGAGCGCCGCCTCGTGAGTGCATCTCACTGTCGCCGTGTCACCCACGAGCGTCGTCACAAGCCGCCAGTCGGTGATGTAGCTTTTCGGGCGGACAATCACCTGCACGTCGCGGAAGATTCCCGAAAGCGTCCAGTCATCGCAGGTGTCGAAGCCCCAGCCCTTCGTCTTCAAGCCGGTCACGATCTCGATCTCATGCTCCCCGGCATCCTTGGCGAGGAAAGCGGTGACGTCCCAGTCCTTGCGATTGTAGGAGCTGCGCCAGGCGCCGACTTCCTTCCCGTCGATCCTGAGCGTGTAGCCGAACTGCACGCCTTCGGTGCGGAGAATGACCGCATCGGAATCCGTCCATCCGCCGTCGACTTTGAATTTCCGGCGGTAGATGCCGTAGTCGCCGTTCGTCTTCTCGCCGTAGACGAAACCGCCGAAGCCCTTCAACTCCCAGTTCGACGGCACCTCGATCCTGGTCCATTCGACCTTCTCGGGGTCGGCATTGCTGGCGATGTACTTGAAGTCCCACTCGCCTGCGAGCGAGAGCGCGGCGGCAATCATAAGGATAACGTTCATGATGAACATTATCTCACAATCTCATCCGCCCGATATTATCCTAAAGGATATTCGCCGCCAATTCAGTTCCTGTTACTCGAGTTTCATCCACCGGCGCGCCCATGGGGTCTGACCCCATGGGCGGAAACCTGTTAATAACTCGAATGGAGACAGACCTCGCACGACATGAAGCATGAAACATGAAACATGAAGCATTGCGGAATTGGAAACTTTTGCGGTCGCGCGTTCGCGCGACCTTAGCGAGCGACGACGCGGGCGACGAGAAACCCCAAAATCACTAAGGGGCTCTAAGCGACCCTATGGACCCTAAGCGACCCTAACGCCAAACAATTACCGTACTGTGATAGAATCGGTCAACTGGCCGCGGTAACCGAATCGCGTTACGATCGGTCAAGGGTTCTTTCTGTAAATTCGGCTCAGGTTCACAGTTGATTTT
>R26__coassemble_999_pt1 | contig 15071 bp, 8 predicted proteins | sample R26__metabat2_high_PE_025 | metagenome-assembled genome bin R26 | reverse complement strand
AACATCAACCAACCATCAAGAACGAAGTGCTAACTTCTGTCCGTGACTTGACACGGCCAGCTCTTCAGCTTCGCGAAGAAGGTTAACGCGCGTAATTGGAATTCAACCAAGCTCAACGCCAAGCTTACCGCGAATATCGACTTGGAGAGTCGCGAGTTTCCAATAATTGCAACAGCGACCACGAATTATTATACCGGCACTTTCGATGGCCAGGGCTATGCGATATCCAATCTCTATGTAAATACGAGTAATCAGTATGTTGGTCTATTTGGGCGCGTTAACTACACCGCGACAATCAAGGACTTCAGCGTTTATGGCGAAGTGACTTACACCGGAACCGCCAAGAGCTCATATGTGGGTACAATTGGCTGGATGATATCGTCTTCCGCCGAGAGCTCAGTTGAGGACATCAAGTCTTATATCAATTTTACTTCGACCGGCGCGACCAATATGGTCGGCGGCATTGTCGGTCGTCTTGATGCCAGCACTTGCGAACTGACGGTCAATCGCTGCGCGTATTACGGCACCATTGATATGGGTAGCACAGTACCGCCGGATGTCGTTGGCGGCATCGTAGGTTATGCGGGCGCAACTAATACCATCGATAACTGTTTGTATGCCGGTGTAATTAAGGCTGGCGATGCTACGAATGGTAGTACCGGCGGCATTTTAGGCTATGCGAGTGTTGCGACGTTTAGAGGTATTTTCAATTCTCTCTCCGTGGGTACGATTGGGGCGCTCGGCAAGGCGCGGGGTGCTCTTGCAGGAAAATTAGGTACCTCCACATCAGCATTGAAGAGTTACCCGTCGAATAACTACTACACCGCAACAGCGGCGACAAATTCAACGAATAAGAACCAGGCTTACGATGGCCAGAGCGGCGTCTGGACCGACGTTCCGACGCAGATTGCAGATGGCGATGCGACGCTGACCGACGGCACGTTGGTCACGGCGCTCGGCAGTGCCAACTGGACGCAGGGAACGAGCTACCCGGTCCCTGAGGCGTCCGATGTTGAGCCTGAGCCCGAGGTCGTTCATGTGCACCAGTATTCCGCGAATGGTTTCTGCACGAATACGGTCTTGACCTGCGACACGCCGTATGAAGCGTACACCGTCGCTGACGATGGCGTCTATCATGTCGCGAACGGCGGTCAGTTCCTGAAGTTTGCCGCCTTCCTCAATACGAATAAGGTAGCGTTTGCAGGCAGCATTGTTCTCGACGGCGACTGCGATCTCGAGAGCCGCGAGTTCGCGGGTCTCGCGACCAACAACAGCTATCCTTTCCGCGGCACCTTCGACGGAAAGGGCCACTCGATTTCGAATATGGTCATTTCCAGCTCCGCCCGTTATGTGGGTCTCTTCCCGTTCACCCGCGGCTGCACGATTCGCGATTTCTCGCTCTATGGTTCGGTGACGAGTACATACACCAATACGAATAACGGCTTCAACGGCGGCGTGATCGGTTACCTCAACAACTACCCGAACGATACCGACCCCGCGCTTATCGAGGATGTGCGCGTTTTCGTTGATATCACGGCGAGCGTCAAGAACTCGACCGGCGGTATCGTCGGCTACGTTTCGCAGTACGGCACCACCAACTCTACAATCACCATCAACCGCTGCTGGTACGGCGGCACTATTAACTCCGGCGAGGGCGTCATCGACTGCCTGGGCGGCATCGCTGGCAACATCCACGGCAACCACGTGATTTCCAACTGCCTTTTCACCGGCTCGATCAAGGGTAGCTATACGAGCGCGGGTCAGGCGGGCGGCATTATTGGCTATTCGAGCCAGGCGACCTTCAAGGGCATCTTCAACTCGCTTTCGATGGGCACGATCGAAGCGGTAGGCCTGTATCGCGGCGCTTTGGCCGGCCGCATGACTAATGCCGGTCCGCGCGGCACGTGCGCGAACAACTTCTACACAGCAACCGCCGCGGCGAACGCGACGAGCTTGGCGTACGATGGTCAGAACAGTGCGTGGTCTAATGTTCCGACTCTGCTCGCGGATGACGACGCGCGGCTTTCAAATGGCACGGTAATGTTAGCGCTCGGACGCGACAACTGGGTGCAGGGCGATGCGGGCTATCCGATCCCCGAGGTCGCGGAAGGGCTCACCTATCTCACGATTTCCTCGACCTACGGCGAGACCTCGCCCGCGGTCGGCGTTTACGCGATCGACGCGGACGGCGTCGAGGTGACGCTCGTCAAGAGTTCGGTCATCACCGATTTCAAGTACTACGCCTGCTCGAGCTACACTCTGAACGGCGTCACCCACGAGTACACCGCCGGCGAGAGCGTGAAAGTGACGAAGGCGGCGAGCGGCGCGGACTCGACCCTCGTCTTCAACTGGGAAGTCGCCGAGCCGAGCGAGACCGTCTCCTCGCCCGAGGCGATGGCGAAGCGCATCGACATGAGTTTCGAGGGAACGGCGGACGACGGTTTCCCGAGTTCGACGATCGAGAATTTCGTCATGAAACTCGAGCTGAGCGAAGCGACGATCGAGGGCTTCAAGTATTCCGATTTCGGGATGGCCGATTTTTCCGACCTCCTCATTCTCGACGATAACGGACAGCGCCTCGACTACGACTGGGAGACGATCGACACGAACGGCACTTCGGTCCTCTGGGTCAAGTTCCCGACCTTCGCGCGCGGGACGAATTTCATGCTCTTCTACGGCGCGGACATCGCCGCCGAAAACCACCCGAAGGCGGTGTGGGAGAATTACCTCGCGGTCTACCATCTCGACGAGGGCAGCGGCACCGCGGTCGACTCGACTTCCAACCATCTCGACGGCGCGTATACGCCGACTGCCAAGTATCCGGCGATGGTGACCGTGCCGCACGATGACCTCCTGAATCTCGGCGATGTCTACACGGTCGCCGGATGGGGCAAGCTTTCGAGTGCTTCCGACCTGTGGAGCGACGCTCTCTTCTCGAAATACGAGAACGGCGTCGGCACCAATATCTGGGCGCGAGCGTATCGCGGCGTTGCGGGCGGATACGGCTTCCCGGGCGTAATGTTCGGCTCGACGCAGATTCATCAGTCGAAGCTTACGAATGATCTCGTCACCGCCTCGCACTACTTTACATTCGTGCAGAGCGGCACGACGACGCGCATCTACCTGGACGGCGTTCTGCAGGTTGCGAAGACCGACGCGTCGAACGTCTCGATCGATAATAGCGGCGACTTCATCATCGGCGAAACCTGGCGCGGCACGATTTCGGAAGTGCGCGTTTCGAAGGAAGCGCTCTCGAGCGCGAAGATTGCGGCCGACTACTACACGCAGGGCGGGCTTGCGATCACCAGCTCGGCGGCTGCCGACAACGATATGAATCTCGTCATCGTCTCGGCGAACGGCATCGACCTTGGCGTCGCGACACCCGCCTACGGCGAGTACAAGACGAACGAAGCGTTCACCGCATCGCTCGCGATGACGAAGGCGACGGTCGACGACATCACCTACGCCGTGAGCGGCTGGGAACTCCTGAGCTCGACCGACAGCGGCAAGACCTGGACGACGAAAGCGTTCTCGTCGAACTATCATGTCGGCGAATCGGTCTCGGTCGCCGCGCCGGCGGACGGCGAGAACCTCCGCCTCGTCTGGAAGTGGGCCGAGAAGGTGACCGGCATCGCCGATTACGAAACGCGCACGCGCCACTTCACGGTGACCCTGAAGGACGACTCGAACGGGACGCTCGGCGGCAAGACCTACGAGAACATTCCCGTTCCCGTACGGCTCTCGGAATCGATCCCCGGATTCGTCTACCGCGACTTCAATTCGACGAGTGGCCTTGATTTAATGTTCGTCGACTCGGAAGGGCGCGTTCTTCCCTATGATGTCGATCAGTGGAACACCTCGGGCGAGTCGATCGTCTGGGTGCGCGTCAGGAAGGCGTACGCCGGCGCGGTCATCCACGGCTTCTACCACGGCGACGCGATCGCCGCGTCGAAGAACGCCGTCTGGAAGGAATACGCGGGCGTCTGGCACATGGCGGAAACGACCGGTCTCTACTCGAACGACTCGACGAAAAACGGACTCAACGGCGAGAACTCCGCCGACCTCGTCACCTCGACCGACGGTCAGTTCGGCCGCTCGCGTCAGCCGCGCTGGAACAACATGTCCTCGGGCGGCACCGGCGGACAGATCACCGTCCCGAGCTACGACCATCTGAAACTCGGCTCCACCTTCGTCGTTTCGACCTGGTACAAGCACCACAACATCGACACTGCCGACGGTCTCGGCTACGGACAGAATGACCGCTTCTTCACCCGCCGTATCGGCGAGATCAAGGACGGCGGCAAGGACTACGGTTACTACGAATCGTACGACGGCTGGGCGATTCAGTACCTCGGTCAGTACGGCGCCGATGCGAGCTACAACGGACCACGTTTGAACGTCATCGCCGACGATGCCGATCAAAGGCGCAAGTGCTATTACGATGACGGCGTCACGCCGTCGAATACCTGGAACAATGTCCAGCGCGCCGTCTGCCTCCCGAACGCGGAAGTCGACGCTGACGATGTCGACAACCGCGCGACCGCGTGGGCGCAGGTCACGATTCAGTACGAGGGCACGGAAGTCTCCGTCTACACGAACGGTTATCTCTCGGGCTCGTACAGCTTCCTCTTCGCGCCGACCGACAACGGCCAGCCGCTCATCATCGGCAATACGCCGACCTATACGGCCGAGGGCTATACCGCGCCGCCGATGCGCTGCTTCAACGGACGCATGGACGAAGTGCGTCTCCGCGGCGGCACGCTCGACGCGGACTGGATTGCGGCGAACTATTTCTTCCAGGCGAATCCCTCCGCGGTCGAGCAGAGTCAGGTCGAGGCCCAGTTCGTCGACCTCATTGTCGAAGGCCGCGATTACGGGGACAGCTACTCGAACGATCCGAGCTGGTCGAAGGTCAACCCGGACGGCGCGTATCCGGCCTACGGCGACTACAAGACGAACGGCGAAACTAAGCAGCTTACTTCGGGCGGCGTCGTCACCCACAACGGCATTTCCTACGCCGCCTTGTCGTACACCGTTCAGTACTCCGACGATAACGGCGTCACCTGGTTCGAAGACGACGCGGAGCATCCGGGAGTTTACGGAACCTTCGAGTGCGAGTCGGGCGACACGATCGCGGTGACGCCGGTCGTGAAGACGACGGGGACGGGCGAATTCACCGGCGCGACCCTCGGGCGCGTCACCCGGTTTATCTGGAACTGGAAGCATGTCGGCGACAACGACCGCTCGCTCGCCTACACGCGCACCTTCGTCCTGACGCTTCCCGCGCAGCTCTCGAACGAATTCCACACCGTCGCCGCGGACGGCTCGATCGTCCCGACGAAGTTCACTAATCTCGTCTGCCCGCTCTTCATCTCCGAAGAGGTCGACGGCTTCGCGTACTGGGACTTCAAGACCGAGGATTACTCCGACCTCATCTTCGTCGACGAGGACGATCCCGAGAACTGCGTCGTCATGCCGTACGACGTCGAAAAGTGGAACACGAACGGCGAGTCGGTCGTCTGGGTGCGTGTCGCGAGCGCGTACGGCGGGAAGAAGATCCACGCCTACTACCGCGGCCCGTCCTCGGGGAACGAGGCGAAGAACTGCTGGACCGACTACAAGGGCGTCTGGCACTTCAGCGATGTCGGGCTTGACCGCTACGTCACCGACTCGTCGGGGAACGGCATGTACGGCGAGTACCAGTCCTGGACCGCGGCGAGCGAGGACGGCGTTTTCGCGAACTGCTGCTCGGGCGGCGGCATCCCGGTGAACACCGCTTCGACGAGCCACACCGAGGCCGAGTCGGGCGTGATGACGGTTTCGGGCTGGTTCAAGCACTCCGAGGATGCGGTCGCGAATTTCGAGACCTTCTTCTCGACCCGCACGAATGTCACCGACTTGGGCGGCATCCTGATTGCCGCGACGAACAATACCTCGATCATTCCCTACCCGTACCGCAACCTCTACGATGAAGCGGAGCAGGAATCGACGCGGGAAAAGTACGCGCATCTTTCGATCGAACTCAATAACGAGATCACTTCGATCCCGAGCGAATGGGAACGCTACTCGGTCGTCTACAACGGCTTTACCGTATCGCTCTACGTGAACGGACGCCTCCAGGGTTCGCACACCTATCCCGAGCAGGTCTTGCAGTACAACGGCTCGAACGTGATGATCGGCGGCATGCTGATCGACGAGAACGGCGAGTCGAAGAACCGCTGGAACGGTCTGATGGATGAAGTGCGTCTCGACGGCCGCGCCCGCACCGCCGACGAGCTCCGCGCGGCGTACATCGTCGAGCACTACCGCGACCATCAGGTCGAAAAGGCCGAGTGGGTTCACGCGACCGTCGACGTCACCGACAACAAGGGCGAGATCGGCAAGCAATTGAACCCCGGCTACGGCGAGCGCATGGTCACTAACGAGACCGCGTTCACGAGCGGCGTCGCCTACGGCGGCGGCATCACCTGGATCTCGCACCGCGTCGTTCTCCAGTACTCGACCGACGAAGGTATGAGCTGGTCGGAGCCGGTCACGAACTACGCCTATCAGGTTGGCGAGAACGGCGTCACCGAGACGTGGAACTCGGAGGAGAAGAATGCGGTGATCGATCCGTGGGCTGCCTTCATGTTCACGCCGCCCGATATCAAGGACCGCAAGTGGTACCGCCTCACCTGGATCTGGGAGCCGGACTATACCGGTACGCGAATCGTCATTCCGGCGATTTCCTCCGAGATCGCGGTCGGGAATCTTCCTGCCGACGATTTCGAGACGGATGAGACCTCGGCGAACGATTACTGGGCGGCGGGTCACGAGCAGGATATGGCGACCGAGGTGGTGACGCTCGACAAGGCGGGCGTCGACGCGATGTTCAAGGAGCCGAAGGTCGGCTTCCCGATCGAGAAGGATGGCGAGGGGCACGATGTCGCCCACGAGAAGGCGCGGCAGATCACCGGCTTCGCGGATCGCGCGTTCCGGACGCCGGCGCTCGCTCCCGTCGAGATCGACATGATGGTCGAGTTCAAGAAGCCGCTCGTCCCGGTCGAAGCGGAGGCGCTCACGAATATGCCGTTCATCGCGATCGCGGCGCACACGAACAACACGCTGAGGATTCTCTGCCGACCGAAGAAAGGGATGGGCGACGAGGCGGAGTTCATCCAGGCGGGCTCGTTCACCGAGGGCGAGTGGATCCGCCTCGGGCTTGTCCTCGACTTCGAGAACCGGCTTATCCAGGTCCGGACGAACGGCGTCGTCGTCGCGACCGAATACGGCGCGTTCACGAAGGAAGGCGGCCAGCAGTACGAGCGCGGCAGCTGGTACCGGAGCGCGATCGACTATCAGGCGATCGACCATCTCGAGTACCTCGACTTCTTCGGCACCTTTAAGGTAGACGATGTCGTCGTCACATCTTCGGCGGTCACCAACTATACGCCGTACGCGACGAACGACGTCGACCGCCTGTGGCTTTCGAAGAAGGGCATCTACGTTCCCTACAACTGGATGGCGCGCGAGGGTCGCGACAATCCCGACGAGCCGTTCTTCCACGGTCAGAAGGCGACCGTCGACGAGCGCTACTTAGCAGGTATGCTCGACCTCTCCGACCTCCAGCCGTTCCAGGTCAACAAGGCCGCGGTCGATAAATCGATCTCGCTCGAGTTCCCGGGCGAGTGGCCGGCCGAAAGCTACCAGATCCGCGTCCTGAAGCCCGACGGCACCGAAGTCGCGACCTACAAGTCGGGTGACGACGGAGTCAGCTTCGAGAAGAAGAGCGAGGTCGGCTCGCACGTGAACGGCGCGACGATCCCGGTCCCCGCCTCCGTCACGAACGGCACCGATAAAGTCCTCTACTTCCGCGTCGTCCGCCCGCAGACGGAATAATCGATGACAGGGAAAGTGAAATTATGTTACCATGATGAACCATGAAGACACCTGTCGATAAGACGATTAGATTCGTGTTCCACTCCCACCCGGTCAGGGACCTCGCGGTCCGCCGGCGGGCGGAGGTGGAATTCCCGCCGTCAGCGGGGGCGGAAGATTCGCTCGCGATACTGATTGCGGACGGCAACGGCGCGCCGGTAAGTGCGGGCGTGTTCGAATTCGCCGGGAAGCAGATTGAAATTTCCGGCGGCTCGGGCTCGATCGGTTACGCCGATTTCATCGCCGGCAAACACGAAAAGGGAGTGTGGCTTTACCGCAAGGGCATGCCGCCGACTCCGGGAGGATTGACGTTCGAATGACCGATCATGAATGGTACGAGCTCGTCAAGGCGGGCGAAGACGCGGGCTGGAAGCGCGTTTACGAGGATGTCGTCGCGCCCGAGACGAAATCGATGCGCTCGGGCGAGATGATGAAACGATTTTCGCTCGACGAAGGCGACCTGATGGGGAAGCTCTACGAGGATATGATCGGCCGCCGGAAGATCGATCTCTACCGCGACGACGGCGGCAGTTTCCAGGGTTGGCTCAGACGGTATGTGCGCGGTTACGTCCTTAACGCCGATCCGAATCGTCACGGGGAAATCTCGATCGAATCCGCCCATCCGGACGCGGAAGACGCCGGCGAGGTAATGGACCTCCCCGATCCCGATCGCGGCGTCGCGCGGCAGGAAATCTGGCGGATGACGCACCTTTGCTTCCGCGATTTGTGGAACATCGATCCCGAGCGGGCGTACATTCATATCCTCAAGACGCGGTTCCATCTTTCGAGCGAGGAAATCAAGGACTTCCTTGAAGTGTCTTCGACGGCGAACGTCGATAAAATCTTCTCGCGCTCGATACAGTTCATGCGCGAGCAGTGGGGCTGGCGCGACCGCAATGGAGGCATGGAAGATTGAAGGTAACCGTTATCGAGCCTCACGGTTTTTGCGCCGGCGTCACCGGCGCGATAAGAAAGGCGCTCGGGCTTTCCGATTCGGCGAGCGGCAGAGTCTACTGCCTTCATGAACTCGTCCATAACGAGCTCGTGGTCGCGGAATTGAAGTCGAAGGGCTTCGTCTTCGTCGAGTCGATAGACGAGGTGCCCGCTGGATCGACGGTCCTCTTCTCGGCGCACGGCGTCTCGCCGGCGGTGCGCGAAGCAGCCGCGGCGCGCGGTCTTGCGGTCGTCGACGCGACCTGTCCGTTCGTGACGAGAGTTCACAAGTCCGCCCGGGCGTTCGCGGACCGCGGGCTCCCGGTCGTCGTCATCGGTAACGCGAAGCATGTGGAAACGAAAGGCATTCTCGGCGAAGTCCCGGACTCGGTCGTCGTCGAATCGCCGGAAGGGGTGGACGCGGTCGCGATCGCTCCGGGAACACGGATCGGGGTCGTCTCCCAGACGACGATGAACGCCGATACGGTAAAGACGATAGTTGCACGCCTCGGCGAACGTTACGCGGTCGAGACGATGGCGGTGGTCTGCAACGCCACCAAGGAACGGCAGGACGCGGTCAAGGCGTTCGACGGCGACGCGGTGCTCGTTCTCGGGAGCGCGAATTCCTCGAACACCCGCAAGCTGTGCGACGTCGCGAAGGTAAAGACATATCGCGCCGCCACGATCGCGGAGGTTAACGCGCTCGACTTTGCCGGCGTCGAGCACCTCGGCATCACGAGCGGCGCCTCGACGCCGGAGACTTTTTTCCGGGAAGTCGTCGCGGCGGTTCTCGCCCGTTCAGCAGTTTGACAGTTTCGGCGGCAATGCACATGGCGCCGGGGATTTGGTATAATAAACCGAAATCGATTAAAGAGGAGTAAACCATGCTTAAGGGAATTTCGCCGGTTATTTCGCCGGATCTGCTGAAAACGCTTGCCGAAATGGGTCACGGGGACGAAATCGTCATTTCCGACGCGCATTTCCCGGCGCACTATTTCGGTAAGGACTGCGCCGCGGTTCTCCGCGCCGACGGGCTCGGCGCCGACAAGCTCCTCGCGGGAATCATTCCGCTCTTCGAGCTCGACCCGTACGTCGAGGCGCCGGTCGTCATGATGGCGGCCGTCCCGGGCGACACGCTCGACCCCGAAATCGAGCGCAAGTACCGCGCGGCGATGAAGTACGACGGGAAGATCGAGCGCATGGAGCGCTTCGCGTTCTACGAGCGCGCGAAGAAGGCGTACGCGATTCTGCTTACCGGCGAGACGGGGAAATACGGCAACATCATCCTCAAGAAGGGCGTGACCCCGGTCGAGTGAGATAAAAAGTTTCGAAGGAGTATTTTCGCGATGTTCAAAGCGGTATCGAACAAGGTCGCCTTCCCGCAGATGGAGGAGGCGATCCTTAAAGTCTGGGAGAAGAATTCGACTTTTCAGAAGTCGCTTAAGAAGAATGAGGGGAAGGAGCGCTACAAGTTCTACGACGGGCCTCCGTTCGCGACGGGGCTCCCGCACTACGGCCACCTCCTCGCCGGCACGATCAAGGACATCGTCCCGCGCTACCAGACGATGCGCGGAAAGTACGTCGAGCGCCGTTTCGGCTGGGACACCCACGGGCTCCCGATCGAGGCGCTCGCCCAGGATGCGCTCGGCGTCGCTGGCGCTCCCGAAATCAAGGCGCTCGGCGTCGACAAGTTCAACGAGCAGTGCCGCTCGATGGTTCTTAAATACGTCTCCGAGTGGCGGAAGACCGTGACGCGCATGGGCCGCTGGGTCGACTTCGACCACGACTACAAGACGATGCAGCCCGAGTTCATGGAGACGATCTGGTGGGTATTTAAACAGCTCTGGAACCAGGGCCGCGTCTACAAGTCCCATCGCATCATGCCGTACTCCTGGAAGCTCTCGACGCCGCTTTCGAACTTCGAGGCGGGCTCGAACTACAAGGACGTCCAGGACCCGACGGTCACCGTGCGGACCCCGTTGATCGATTCGTCGATTCGTCGATTGATCGATTTGAAGGCGGAAGGCACAGCCGTCTATCTGCTCGTGTGGACGACCACGCCGTGGACGCTTCCGGAGAACCTCGCGATGTGCGCGGGCGCCAAGATCGACTATGTCGCGGTGCGCGACCTCACGGACGAGGCGAAGCCGGTTTACGTGATGGCGAAAGCGCGGCTTTCGGCGATTTTCAAAAAGCCGGAACAGTACGAAATCGTCTGGGAAGGCAAGGGCACCGAACTGCTCGGCTCCACCTACGAACCGATTTTCCCGTACTTCGCGGACAAGAAGGCGGAAGGCGCGTTCAGAATGCTGAACGACGATTACGTCACGACCGACGACGGCGTCGGCATCGTCCACATCGCCCCCGCGTACGGCGAGGACGACTTCCGCGTCTGCAAGGAAGCCGGGATGACCGCTTTCGTCGATCCGCTCGACGACGCCTGCGCGTTCACCGACCAGGTGCCGGAGTACAAGGGCCGCTTCTGCAAGGATTGCGACAAGGACATCATCAAGTGGCTCAAGGCGAACGGAAAGCTGGTGCATCAGGCCACGATCGTCCACTCCTACCCGTACTGCGACCGCACCGACACGCCGCTCATCTACCGCGCGATCGACGCGTGGTACGTCCGCGTCGAGGACCTCCACGAGCGCCTCGCGAAGAATAACGCCGGCGTCCACTGGACTCCCGCCTACGTCGGCGAGAAGCGCTTCGGGAACTGGCTCGAGGAGGCGCGCGACTGGAACATCTCCCGCAACCGCTTCTGGGGGAGCTGCATCCCGGTCTGGATCAACGACGACGACCCCGAGGACATGATCTGCGTCGGCTCGATCAAGGAGCTCGAGGAGCTCTCGGGCGAGAAGGTGACCGACCTCCACAAGCATTACGTCGACAAGATCGTCATCAAGAAGAACGGCCACACCTACCACCGCACCCCCGAGGTCCTCGACTGCTGGTTCGAGTCGGGCTCGATGCCTTACGCCCAGGCGCACTACATGGGGGAGAATTCGTCGAATCGTCGATTCGTCGATTCGTCGAATGAGAATTCGTCGGGGGAGAATTCGTCGAATCGTCGAATCGTCGATTCGTCGAATGACGCGGAATCGACAAATCGACAAATCGACAAATCGATAAATGATATCTTTCCCGCCGACTTCATCGCCGAAGGTCTCGACCAGACGCGCGGGTGGTTCTACACGCTCATGGTGCTCGGAACGTGCCTCTTCGACAAGTCCCCGTACCGGAACGTGATCGTGAACGGTCTCGTTCTCGCCGAGGACGGGAAGAAGATGTCGAAGCGGCTCAAGAACTATCCCGATCCGAACCTGATGCTCGACACCTACGGCGCGGACGCGATCCGGCTTTACATGATCTATTCGCCGGTCGTGAAGGCGGAGTCGCTCAAGTTCTCCGAAACGGGCGTCAAGCAGCTGATGCGCGACCTCCTCATTCCGTGGTGGAACGCGTATTCCTTCTTCGTCACCTACGCGAACGTCGACGGGTTCCACGACAAGGAAGTCGTCTACCCCGAGTCGGCGAACGTCCTCGACAAGTGGATCGTCTCCTCGATGGAGACCCTCATCCACGACGTCACCGCGGCTATGGACGACTACGACCTCCAGAAGTCTGTCCGCCCGTTCGTCAAGTTCGTCGAGGATCTGACGAACTGGTACATCCGCCGCAGCCGCCGCCGCTTCTGGAAGTCGACGAACGACGGCGACAAGCTCTGCGCCTACCGGACGCTCCGCTACGTCCTCGTCCAGCTCGCGAAGGTCGCGGCGCCGTTCACGCCGTTCATCGCCGAAGAGATCTACATGAATCTGAAGGGCGAGAGCGACCCTGAGTCCGTCCATCTCTGCGACTTCCCCGCGGCGAACGACGCGGCGCGCGAGCCGGAACTCGAGAAGGCGATGGCGGAAGTGATGACCGTCGTCGAACTCGGCCGCCGCCTCCGCGCCGACAACGACCTCAAGGTCCGTCAGCCGCTCGCGGCGATCAAGATCGCGGGGACGACGATCGCGGGGCTCGACGAGCTTATCACCGACGAGCTCAACATCAAGCGGGTCGAGCTCATCGCCGACGAGACCGAGCTTTGCGACGTCAGCTACAAGGCGAACTTCAAGACGCTCGGCAAGAAGTGCGGGCCGAAGATGAAGACCGTCGCCGCGGCGATAGCCGGCTGGGATTCGTCGATTCGTCGATTCGTCGATTCGTCGATTGAGAAGGTCGAGGGGATCGATATCTCCGAAGAGGATGTGCTCGTCACCCGCAGACCGAAGACCGGGCTCGTCGTCGCGTCGCAGGGCGCGATCGTCGTCGGGCTCGAGACCGCGCTCACGCCGGAACTCGTCGCCGAGGGCAATGCCCGCGAGTTCGTCTCGACCGTCCAGGCGATGCGCAAGGCCGCCGACTTCGAGGTGACCCAGCGTATCGCCGTCACCGTCGAGACCGACGCCGAAATGCGCGCCGCGCTCGAAGGCCACTCGGACTACGTGAAGAACGAGACGCTCGCCGTCTCGCTCGATTTCGCGCAGGTCGCCGAGGCCGAAACGGAGGACCTGAACGGTCACGCGACGAAGATCGCGGTCCGGAAGATTTAATTCAACAACCAAAAACAGAAAGGCAAATGAAAATGAAGAAGGCAATATTCGCGCTCGTCGCCGTCGCGGCGCTCGCGCTTACGTCCAAGGCGGAATTCTCCTGGAACTGGTGGTGCGAAAAGCCCGATCAGGACGTCCGCGGCTGCGAAATGGGTATCGGCTGCGAAGCTCCCGCCATCAAGGGCGCGCAGATTTCGCTCGTCTACGGCAAGACCGAAGAGGTCAAGGCCGGCTGCCAGGTCGCGGTCCTCGGCGTCGCCGACGCGAAGGAAGTCTACAACGGCTGCCAGGTCGGTCTCGTCACGTTCGCCGAGAAGGCCTCGCTCCAGTTCGGCTTCCTCTGCTTCAACAAGAACGGCTTCCTCCCCGTGTTCCCGTTCTTCAACTTCTCGAAGGGCTGCTACAAGAAGGTCGACTGACCTTCCGCGCCCCCTCCCCCGGCGATCCGAGTGGATACGAGACGAAAATACAAGGCGGTGATCGCCTACGACGGCACCGCCTATTCCGGGTGGCAGTACCAGGATAACGCCGTCGGTATTCAAGAGGTCGTCGAGGAGGCGCTAAAATACCTCGAGGGCGACGCGGTTCGCGTGTACGGTTCGTCGAGAACCGATGCGGGGGTTCACGCGAAAGGGTTCGTCGCCCATTTCTTTCTCTCGAAGCCCATACCCCCGAAGAACCTCGTGAAGGCGGTCAACTCCCGTCTTCCCGAGGCGATTCGTTTTTTGAAGGCGGCCTACGCCGCGGACGATTTCGACGCGCGGCTTTCAGCGAAGGGCAAGGAGTACCGCTATCAGCTTTATCAGGCGGACATCATGCCGCCGCACCTCGTCCCGTACTGGACCTTCTGCCACCGCCCGCTCGACCTCGCGGCGATGCGCGAGGCGGCGTCATACTTCGTCGGTCGCCACGATTTCGTCTCCTTCGCCGCGAATCCGAACCGCGTTCTCGAGACGACGGTCCGAAACATCTTTTCGTTTGAAATCGCGAAGGCCGGTCCGCGCTACACTTTCATCGTTCGCGGCGACGGCTTTCTGTATAAGCAGGTCCGCTCGATGGTCGGCTTCCTTATCGCCGTCGGGAAGGGGAACGAGAAGCCCGCGGCCGTGAAGGATCTCCTCGAGGCGAAATCGCCGCGAACGGCACGCGTTGAAACCGCGCCGTCGCGCGGGCTCTTCCTCTGGAAGGTTTTCTATCGCGAGATCGGGAAGTGACTTTTCGCTCAATCTTCGACTTCGTTTTACACTTGCGCGAAGATTGTGGTATAATAGCCGAAAATTGATTCGGGGCGTAGCACAGTCTGGTAATGCGCCGGCTTTGGGAGCCGGTTATCGGGGGTTCAAATCCCTCCGCCCCGACCATCTTCAAACGGTACTAAGAGAATCTCTCCTTATTACCGTGTAATACGAACCCCAGAAAACCCCAAGTAATTTGGGGTTTTTCGCTTATCAGAGGTTTCCCGCCGTATCTATCTTCGGCGGGAGAGATACAAAATCTCTCCTCAATTCTCCGCACCATCCGAAATCCTCTCTGCGTATGTTGTAGCCCCTACAAGATACGCTTCGCCCTTCCTATGAGAGGCTTTGTCAAGGGCGTTCGCCTAAGGCGAACTCCATCCTTGCC
>R26__coassemble_979_pt1 | contig 15217 bp, 14 predicted proteins | sample R26__metabat2_high_PE_025 | metagenome-assembled genome bin R26 | reverse complement strand
GGTTTCCTGCTCCATCTTTGAAAGTGAATTTACAGAAAGAAGTTTACACTATCCGTCGAGAAGAGCGCGCTTACCGATGGCGATACGCTTTACGTCTACGATACGACCGCGAAGGCCTACGCGCAGTTCGTCCTGACCGACGGCGCGTGGGTGAAATCGACCGAAGTCGGTACGAGCACGACTCTTACGACTTCGTCTGAGCTCTCCCGCGGCAACGCGGCGTGGATCGAGATTAAGAATGCTGCGAGCAAAGTCGTCCAGGTCGGCGGCTACACCGATGCTGCGGTCGAGGTTTCCGCTCCGACGGGCGCGACCCTCGCGGCGATTCCGTCGATGACGGCGAAGAAGGTGAGCGATCTTTCGACGGCGAAGGGCGTTGCGGTGTATGTCCCGAACGAGTCCGGCTCGACGCAGTACAAGAAGGGCAATACGAAGTGGGTTAAGTACACGAACGGAACTCCATCGGACGCGACCGATTCTGACGTGATTCCGGCCGGTACCGGGTTCATGATTCTGAACAGCGACTCGACATCGATCACTGTCAAGTAAAGAAGGGAGTCACATCAATGAAAAAGCTGATTGCCGTCGTCGCTCTTCTTTCGTCGCTCGCCGCGTTCTCCGATTACCTTTGGTGGGACGCGACTGGATACTACGGCACGCAGGACGGTATGCAGGCATGGCTCGTCAAGACCGATTCGCATGCGTACAACTATTCTCCGACCACGAAGTACGGGCCCTCTATCGCGGATGACGGGGTGTTCGGAACCATGTCGACCGAGGTTTCCTCGTCGGATTCTTCGTACTACTATTACATTGTCGTCGGCACGGCGTCCGGAGATTCCTTCGCGGCGGTCGCGTACAGCTCGATTCTCGCCTATAGTGATCTGAGCTCGTACATCACCGGCTCAAGCACGATGGACGCGGGGACTAACGCCTGGAAGCCGACTTCCTACAGCGCTGTCGTGATTCCCGAGCCGACTTCGGGGCTTCTGCTGCTCGTCGGACTCGCGGGGCTCGCGCTCAGGCGGCGCGAAGCGTAAGACGGAACGAAGGCGGCGTGGCGACGGCGAAACCGAGCTCGTTTTCCACCGCGCCGCCGAGAGCGTCTGGTCGCAGATCCGCCCGTTCCTGACGATCAAACGCTGATCCGTTTCTATCGAATCGTCGAATCATCGAATCGTCGAATCGTCGAATCAACAAATCGACGAATCGACAAATCGACGAATCGACGAATCGACAAATCGACGAATTCTTTCTTCGGATATCCGACATCGGAAGTGCAGAGAATTGCACTTCCGTTTTTTATTGTTTTGTTGCCCCGCACCGGGAATATTCATCTGGAATCATCACCTGAAAAGAGCGAGAATAATCGCCGAAAATAATTCCGCACTGAATTCTCATTTTGTGCTATACTGTTCTCATGGCAAGAAGAACTTCTAGTGGGAGAACCCGCGCCTGGCACCATTCCGCCTACTGGTATGCGTATAATTACGGCTATACCTACAGCGAAAAGTCGAGTTATACGATGCAGTATCTCGACATGCACACTTATTACCCGAAGGGATCAGGCTGGCATCAGCACGACCTCGGAACCTGGGGCAGCATCTTTCTCGACGACGCGCGATTCGACAGCCGCTTTAATCTCCCCTTCTTCGGAGTCGCGATCGCGATGGATATCGGGAGCGCGATGTACACGATTGCGAAGAATCTCGCGGATCCGGATTACCGCGCGCAGTTGAAGGACGATCTCAGACACAAGATGCGGATTCTGAGAAGGCCGCTTTATTATCGTCAGGAAACCGAGCGGCGGAGAGAACTCGCGCGGGCGCGGCGGAAGGTGAAGCGGAGGACGACGACCGCGCCGATGCCGACCGCCGAGAAACTGCTCGCAGCGTGGAACGCGCGGAAGGAATCGAAGGAGAACATGATTCGGCTCGGCGGGATGCTGCAGGATCTTGAGTGTTATGTCGATAACTGCCTCCGGTTCGACGCGGACGGGGAGGTCGTCGGGCGGAATCGCGGGATTCGCGGGTGGATCGCGGAGAATCTGCCGGAATTGTCCGGAAAGTACAAGACGCTGATGAGATATAAGGCAATGGCGATAAAGCTTCGGCAGGCGACGGGAACGAAGGATCCGACGCCGACCGAGAAGCTTCTCGACGAGCCGCGGGGAGAGGTCGTGAAGGGAGTTCTTGAAGATTTCCGCATTACATTCTCATCGCTCGAGGAGGGGATTCGGTTTTGGATTGATGAAGGAACGGTTTTGAGGAAGCGGGAGGAGGTTTCGGCGGGGATAGAGAGATTGAAGCGAAGATTGCGAAAGCGATGACGGTTTCATTATTGCTCCGCCGCCGGTGTTTTGCTAAAGTATCTCGCATGACAGAATATCCCGCGCGGAGATACGGGAAAGTACAGATTGCGAAGATCAAGGCAAGGATTAAAACAAGGAGTGAATATGGCGATTCATCATGTGATACTCTGGGAACTCAAAGAAGAGTTTCGCAGCGACGAAATCAAGGCCGGGATCAAGTCCGGTCTCGAAGGCCTCGCGGGGAAGATACCGGGACTCCTGCGGATCAAGGTTCATACCGGCGCGCTCGCGAGTTCGAAAGGCGCCGACGTGATGCTCGATAGCATTTTCGTCGACGAGGCGGCGCTCAAGGCGTACGCGGTCAATCCCGAGCATGTGAAGGTCGCGGACGCGTTCGTCCGGCCTTTCACCGCGAAGCGCACCTGCCTTGATTTCGCGGCGCCGAGCGAGCTCGACGATCTTATCCACTTTCGTCGGTCAATCCGCCGCTTCCGGCCCGAGGTTCCGCCGAAGGAACTCGTCGACGCCGTCGTTCAGGCGGGGCTTGAGGCGCCGACCGGCCGCAACCAGGAGTCGACCCGGATTCTCCGGATCGACGACCCCGCGCTCAACGCGAAGATCCGCGCGAAGAACGCCGAGATAATGGGACCGCCGTCGCCGGGACGCCCCGCGGACCCGTTCTACTACGCGCCCGTCATGCTGCTCGTAATCGCCGATAAGTCGAAGAACCCCGGGACGAACATCCATGACGGTTCGCTCGCGCTCGGGAACATGATGCTCAAGGCGCACGAGCTCGGTCTTGGAGCGTGCTGGATCCACCGCGCGAAGGAGGAGATGGAATCGGAACTCGGCGCGGAGATTCTCGCCGCCGCTCATCTCGCCGGCGAATATGTCGGCGTCGGCCATCTCGCGCTCGGCTATTCCGACATGCCGCTTCCCGCGCCGCATATTCCGAAGCCGGAGCGTTATATCGTCGTCTGATGAAATCTGATATGGTATCGTCTATGAAAAGTACATTGGAACATGACGCCGGAGTGAAGGCGGTGGTCGTCCTTTCCGGCGGCCAGGATTCGGCGACGTGCCTTGCGCTCGCGGTGAAGAAGTACGGCGCGGCGGCGGTCGCCGCGATCACGTTCGCGTACGGCCAGCGCCACGCGATTGAAACGAAGTACGCGAAACGACTCGCGAAGCGGTTCGGCGTCGCGCGCCACAAGGTCGTCAAGCTCGGCTTCTATTCCGAGCTTACGACGAACGCGCTTCTCGATAAATCGATGAAGATTGAGAAGCGAGCCGGCGCGAGCTGCCCGACGACCGTCGTCGAGGGTCGCAACGCGTTCTTCCTGCTCGCGGCGGGCGTGTGGGCGAAGACGCTCGGCGCGAAGGTGATTTACACGGGCGTTTCCGAGGCCGACTTCTCCGGCTATCCCGACTGTCGCGAAGGCTTTATCCGTGCCCAGGAGAAAATGATGCGACTCGCGATGGAGTGGCCGTTCAAGATCGTGACGCCGTTCATGCACATGTCGAAGGCGGAAGAATGGGCTCTCGCCGCGAAACTCGGGATTCTTGAGATAATCGAAAACGAGACCGTGACCTGCTACAATGGCGTACCCGGCGCCGGCTGCGGCGAATGCCCGGCCTGCCGCCTGCGCGCGCGCGGGCTCGCGGAATTCCGGAACGGGAAAGCCTGATTCGCGCGCGTCGCGAAGAAAATTCATTTCGCTAACAATCCGTTTACATTCGTTCGTTATAATAGGCGCCATCATAACAAAAGGATGAAAAGACGATGAACACGAAAAAGACTCTCGCGGCGCTAGCGATCGGCGGCGTCGCCGTTATTGCGGTCATTTCCACGGCCTCGGCGACCGGCGGCACCGCGAAAAGCGACACCTCGGCGAAGACTTCCGAAGCGACGGTCGTAACGAACGACAACGGCTCCGTCTCCCGCACGTTCACCGAGATGAACGTGACGACGAACGGGAACATGGTGACGGAACACCGCCGCGAGACGCGGACGACGACCGACGCGATGGGGAACATCCTCGCGACCGCGACGAGCGAATACGCCCAGAGCTACACCGCGGGCGACGGCTGGAATCCGCCCGCTTCGTTCTCGACCGCTTCATCCTCCGATCCTTCAGCGACTCGAGCTGCAGCTTCTTCCGCTGCAGCTGCGCCTGCGCCCGCGGCCGACTCCTTCCTCGGCCTCAAGTTCGGCGAAGTCTTCGAGGGGACGAATTTCGTCAATGACGCCGACGAGCCGACGATGCTCCGCGCGACGTTCACGCCCGCGAAGACGCTCGCCGGTTTCGACGACTACTACGTCTACGTGACCCCGAAGACCCATCGCGTCGTCAAGGTCTACGCCTGTGCGAAGGACGCGGTCGAGCCGGGCGCGCGCTATCGCCGCCACTATCTTATCGAGGCCCTCGAGAAGCGCTATCAGACGTGGGCGCGGTTAGTCAGCTTCTCGCGCCCGAAGTACGCCTTCGATCTCGGCGACGGCCGCTACGCGATCGCCTGCCTCGCCGGCGCCTCGCGCGATTACGAAACGGTTCTCTGCGCCGGTGACGACGCGATGCTCCGCTCCGCCGTTGACGAAACCGAGGAGCTGCGCGACGAAGCGCGCAAGGCCGCCGCCGAGAAGCGCAGCCGCCGCGTCTCCGACGCCGCCTCCGCCTTTTGATATAATCATAGCCGATTTTTCAGTCTCAATTCCTAAACTTAAAATGCTCGAAGTTAAGAATCTCAGGAAGAGCTTCGGTAGCTTCGAGGCGGTGAAGGGCGTTTCCTTCACCGTCTCGAAAGGCGAAGTTCTCGGTTTTCTCGGCCCGAACGGCGCCGGCAAGTCGACGACGATGCGCATGATCACGGGCTTTCTCCCGCCGACGAGCGGGACGGCCGTCATCTGCGGACACGATATTCAGGCCGATCCGGTCGCGGCGAAATCGGCGCTCGGCTACCTCCCAGAATCCGCGCCGAGCTACCGAGCGATGGTCGTCGAGGAGTACTTAAAGTTCATTGCCGAAATCCGCGGCTTCCACGGCCGGACGGCGAAGGAGAAGGTCGAGGCGGTGATCGCGAAGGCGCGCCTCGAGCCGGTCGCGAAGAAGACGATCGACACGCTCTCGAAGGGCTATCGCCAGCGCACCGCGTTCGCTCAGGCGATCATCCATGACCCGGCGGTCCTCATCATGGACGAGCCGACCGACGGTCTCGACCCGAACCAGAAGTTCACCGTCCGCGAAATGATCAAGGAGATGGCGAAGGAAAAGGCGATCGTCATCTCGACCCACATCCTCGAGGAAGTCGACGCCGTCTGCAACCGCGCGATTGTCATCGCGGGCGGCGAAAAGAAGGCCGACTGCACTCCCGCCGAGCTGAGGGCGATGGACCCGAGCGGAAAGCTCGACATCGTATTCCGCAAGCTGACGCTTGAGGGTGAGAAGGTGAGAGGGTGAGAAGGTGAGAGGGTGAGAAGGTAAGAGGGTAAGAAGGTAAGAGGGTAAGAGGGTGAGAAGGTGAGATATGAACAAGATTAAAACGATTTTCAAGCGCGAGCTGAAGAGCTACTTCGACTCGCCGGTAGCGTATGTGTTCCTGACGGCGTTTCTCGTGCTTGTCGGGTTTCTGACGTTCGGGTTTGCTTTTTTTTACGAGCGCCGGCAGGCTGATCTGACGCCGTTCTTCTTCTGGCATCCGTGGGTGTACCTCCTTCTCGTCCCGGCGGCGACGATGGGGACCTGGGCGGACGAGCGGAAGAACGGTACGGCGGAGCAGCTCCTTACGCTCCCCGTGACGATTACCGAGGCGCTCGTCGGGAAGTTCCTCGCCGCATGGAGCTTCATCGGGATCGCGCTTCTCCTGACTTTCCCGGTCGCGCTCACCGCGGGCTATCTCGGCGATCCCGACTGGGGCGCCGTTTTCTGCGGCTACCTCGGTTCGTTCCTGATGGCGGGCGCGGCGACCGCGGTCGGCGTTTTCGGCTCGACCCTTTCGCGCTCGTCGGTCGTCGGCTTCGTCGTCGCGCTCGCGGCGACGTTCCTCCTGATGATCATCGGCTTCGAGCCGGTCACCGGCGCGATGGCGGGCTGGGGCGTTCCGGTCGCGATCACCGACGCGCTCGCCTCGTGCTCGCTCCTTTCGCACTTCGAGTCGCTCCGCCGCGGCGTCGTCGACCTCGCCGACCTCGGCTTCTACGCGGGCGCGATCGTCTTCTTCATCGCCGCCGCGAAGACGGTTACCGACGGTCGCCGCGGGCTTAAATCTGGTCTCGCCGCGCTCGCGATTCTCGGCGCGATCGTCGTCGCCGTCTGCGCGACGCTCTCAAATCTTCCGCTCCGCGCCGATTTCACCGCCGAGAAGCTCTACACGCTTTCGAAGGGCTCGAAGGCGGTCCTCGCGCAGCTCGACAAGGACGTCACGCTCAAGTATTACGTGAGCTCGTCCGCGGCCGAGATGCCGACCGCGTACAAGACCTACGCGAACGAAGTCGAGAACCTCCTCAAGGAATACGAGCGCGCCGCGCACGGGAATCTCGTCCTCGAGAAGTACGACCCGAAGCCCGACTCGGACGCCGAGGAATGGGCCCAGCGCTACGGCGTCGAGCCCCAGACCGTGACCCCGTTCGGCTCGTCGATCTATTTCGGCGTCGTCGCCGTCGCGGGCGACCGCGAGGAGACGCTTGGCGCGCTGACGCCGAAGACCCAGGCGACGCTCGAGTACGATCTTACCCGCCTCGTGACGCGCGTCGCGTGGCCCGAGCGCCCGGTCGTCGGCGTGATGACCTCGCTCGAAGGTGTCACCGGTTCCGCGATGAATCCGATGATGATGCGCCAGCGCCGCGGCGAGATGCAGGGCTGGGCCGCGTTCACCGAGCTCGCGAAGGACTACGAGGTCCGCGACATCGAGCCCGACGCGACGAACATCGCGAGCGACGTGAAGACGCTCGTCCTCCTTCACGCGGCGAACCTTTCGACGAACACGCTCTTCGCGATCGACCAGTTCGTCTGCCGCGGCGGCAAGCTCGTCGCGTGCGTCGACCCGATGTCGTTCAAGGATGTCGTCGCTCGGGAGCAGGGCGGAATGGGGATGAGCTTCGGCGGCGACGCGCCCTCGACGCTCGGCCCGCTCTTCGACGCGTGGGGCGTCAGGTTCGAGGACGCGAAGCTCACGACCGACCTCGCCGCGGCGACCCGCCTCTCGGCCGGTCAGGGCGGCGTTCAGGAAGAGCCCGCGTTCCTTACGCTCAAGAAGGAGAACATGGCGAAGGACGATCTCCTTGTCTCGGACTTGAGCCAGGTGATGTTCCCGTTCGCGGGCTCGTTCGAGTTCGCGCGGAAGGACGGCTCGGACCTCGTCTTCACGCCGGTCATCACGACCTCGGCGGAGCACTCGGGCGAAGTCGACCGCTTCTCGGTGATGTTCGGCGGGAGCGCGAAGAGCGCGAAGCCGGACGGTAAGGCCCGCGTCGTCGCGGCCCGGCTCGCCGGAACTTTCCGGACCGCGTTCCCCGAGGGAATCGAGGTGAGAGGGGAAGATGGTGAGAAGGTGAGAGGAGAAGAAGGCGAGAAGACGAGCGGGGAAGAAGGCGAGACAAATAAGGTGGAAGTAGTGAAGGTGATGCCGGAGACGAAGGAAGGGAAGTCGAACGTCATCCTGTTCGCGGACTCGGACTTCCTCGCGGACGACTTCTGCGTGAGGCTCCTCAGGACGCCGTTCGGCAACATCGCCCAGCCGCTCAACGACAACCTCGCGCTCTTTTCGAACGTGATCGAGCAGTTCGCCGGCCGCGAGGAGCTTATCGGCATCCGCACGCGCGGCGCGAGCGACCGCCCCTTCGACGTCGTCGACCGCCTCGAGGCGAACGCGATGGCGCAGTGGCAGCAGAAGGAAGCCGCGTTCCAGGAGGAGCTCCAGCGGACGCAGCAGCGGCTTCAGGTGCTCCAAAGCGAAAAGCAGGGCGGCGAGCGCTTCATCCTCTCGAAGGAGCAGCAGTCGGAAATCGCGAAGCTCCGAAAGGCCCAGGCCGACACCCGCCGCCAGCTCAAGAACGTCCGGAAGGAACTAACGGCCGATATCGACTCGCTCGGCACGCGGATCAAGGTCGTGAATATCGCGCTCATCCCGCTCATCGTCGCGGCGTTCGGCATCATTCGGTTCATCAGGAGAAAGTAACATGAAGGCGAAGAATCTGATTATCCTCGGCGTCGTCGCGGCGGTCGCGATCGCGGCGGCGTGGATGACTGGCGGGACGAAGACGCGCGCGCCGCGACTCAATGGCGAGAGACTGATCGGCGATGTCGACTTTTCTTTAGCGGCGTCGATCGAAATCGGCGACGCCGTCAAGCTCGCGGCGGGCGAGGGGACGAACGGCTGGACGATCGTCCCCGCTCAAGGTACCGGGGTCGACCGCGAGAAAGTCGCGAAGGCGCTCCTCAAGCTCACCGAGCTCAAGGTCGGCCAGGTCGCGCGTGGGCGGAAGCTCGCCGAGCCGATGAAGGTGGTCGTTCGCGACGCCGCCGGGAAGGAGCTCGCCGCGGTGACGCTCGGCGAGAAGCACGAAAAGTGGAACATGGGCCGCTACGCCGAGTTCAAGGGCGAAACCGTCCTCCTCGGCGACAGCGTCGACGAAATCTCCTCTGACCCGGCGTTCTGGTGCCTCCCGAAACCGAAGCCGCCGAAGGATAACGAATAGCCGTTCATCCGTGAGATTGCTCCGCCACTAGTCAAGGTGGCGGAGTTTTTGGTATAATAATCGGCTCAATGAAGAGAATTTCGATATTTTTCTCGATTGTTGCGATTTTTTTCACGACAAACGCCGCTTGGTATTGGCCGTTCGGCTCGGATGACGAGCCCGAACGCCAACGCCTGAGCGAGCTTATGGAGCCCGCGACCGACCTGATCGACAAGGCGAGCGATTACGCCGAGGACGGCAAGGTCGACGAAGCCGTCGCTTCGTACCGCATGGCGCTCGGCGAGCTCGACCGCATTGAACTCGAGAATCCGGAGCGCGCGGCGACCGCCGAGTTCGCGACTCTTCGCAACAAGCGCGCGTATGTGAACGCGGCGATTGATTCTCTTCTCTTGAAGCAGGCCCGGAAGAACGCTAAGTCGGTCGCGATCACCGATACGACCGAGCTCGAGAAGAAATACCGCCGGCTCAAGGACGAGCGCGAGGAGATGAAGAATCCCGCGAAACGCCAGAGCCGAATCGAGGACGAGGAGGACGCGGATCTCGTCGCGAAGGGACTTGTGGAGAAGAAGGAGAAAGTTGTAGAGGAGGAAGTTGTAGCTGTAGACGAGAAGCGAGCCGGTACGGAGGAGAAGATCGAGAGTGACGGTAAGGAGCCGGCGACGGAAATCGCGAATCAGGCGGGCGCGAAGCCGAGGCCGAAGCGCGTCCTCACGCGGCGCGATAAGATCAATCTCGCGGTTGCCGACCTCAATAAAAACGATTTCGCGGGCGCGCGGCTCACCGTTTCGGAGCTGCTCGCCGAAAAGCCGAACGACGAGGCCGCGCTCAATCTGCGCGGGATGATCGAGATGGCGGAAGGCGACCTCGGCGCCGCGGAAGAGACCTTTTATACCTGCACCCAGTCGAACCCGCGTCGTCCGACCGCGTACTACAACCTCGCGAAGATCGTCCTCAAGCGCCGCGGGGCCGACGGCAGGACCGCAGCGAAGCGTTACTACGATATGAGCGTCGATTTCGGCGGCGCGGCCGACAGCGAACTCGAGGAGGCGCTCAAGTGATTTTCGCGATTCTGGCGAGCGCAGTTCTTTCGACGAACGCCGTCCTTTCCGCGGACGCGTCCGCCGCCGATTTCGTCGCGAGCTGCCGCTTGATGATGCCGGAGACGGTTTCGGTCGAGGGCCGGATCGTTCTTCGCAATCGCCGCGGGATGGTGCAGGCCGAGCATTCCTATTCGCTTGTTCGTTCGCCCGCAGGGACCGAACTTGTGATCGACGGCGAGAAATACGTTCCCGACGGGAAGCCGATCAAGGAGACGGACGTCATGTGGAGCGACCTGACGCTCGATTATCTCGACTGGAACGATTACGCGTTCGATGCGGAGAAGGAATCCGAGACGGTCCACGGTCAGGTCTGCAGCGTCATCGATATGAAGAAGGGCGACCGGCTCGTGAAAGTCTGGGTCGACCGCAAGACCGGTGCGCTGATGCAGGCTGAAGAATACGCTGACGGAAAGGCCGCTCGTCGCCTTTGGGGAACGCGTGTGAAGAAATTTGGCGACCGCTGGGCTCCGAACGTTCTTGAAGTCGAGAAGCTCGGCTCCGGCCGTCGCACCAAAATCACAGTGGAGAAACTGACATGAAGAAAACGCTGAAAGTTCTCGGCTGGACGGTACTCGTCCTCGTCCTGGTCGTAATCGCGGCCGTTCTCGCGCTGCCGCTCTGGATTTCGCCGGTTGCGAGGGGCTCCGCGAATGCTGTCGCGCCGACCGTTCTCGGCACCGGCTTCAATCTCGGCAAGTTCGAGTTCAACCAGTATAACGGCACGCTCACGGTCGGCGATATGCAGATCGCGAACCCGACCAACATCACGGACGGTAACGCGATCGAACTCAACCATTTCCATGCCGACGTCGCGGTGAAGACGCTCCTTTCGAATAAGATCCACGCCGAGGAGGTGACGCTCGACGGCCTTACGGTCAACACGACCGCGACCTTGTCGAACCTCCTTCAGATCAAACGCAACGTGCTCGGGCCGGATCCGGAAGAGCCGCCGCAGGGCCTCGACAGCCTCAAGACGGAGGAACAGCTCGCGGCCGAAGAGGCCGAGCGCGCGGCGAAGGCGAAAGAGATCGAAGCCGAGAAGAAGGCCGAGAAGCACTTTGTCATCGACAAGCTCCTTATCAAGGACGTCAAGATCAACTACGGCCTCATGCCGATCGCGATCCCGACGATCGAGCTCGACTCGATCGGCACCGATTCCGAGGACGGCATCGCCGCGAGCGACCTCCTTGTCCTCGTCATCAAGGCGATCGGCTCGGCCGCGATGGCCGTCGTCGGCTCGATCGGCAACGGCGTTCAGGCGATCGGTTCGGCCGCGCTCGGCGCGGTCGGCGACGCCGCCGGGCTCGTCGCCGGCACCAACGCGGTCGACGCGGTTACGGGCGCGGTCGGCGATACGGCAGGGGCCGCCGCGGGCGCGGTCGGTGACGCCGCTGGTGCCGCGGTTGATGCCGCGGGTGCCGCCGCGGGCGCGGCGGTCGACGCCGTCAAGGGGATTTTCGGCAACTGATGAATTTTCTACGGTAGGGGAAACCGTATTTTCGAGAACAAAAGGAACAACATGAAAACTGCAACGAAGAAGCAAGACCGCCGCGTGGACATGTCCGTCGAAGGACTCAAGGAAGATTTCGCGTGGCACCTCCGTTACACCATCGCCAAGGGCGACGACCGCGCGACCCAGCGCGACCACTACACCGCTTTCGCGAACGCGATCCGCGACCGCATCGTCGAGCGCTGGATCCGCACGCAGGACGAGTACCGCAAGCAGAACACGAAGCGCATCTACTATATGTCGCTCGAGTTCCTCATGGGCCGTCTCCTCGGGAACAACGTCATCAACCTGAAGGCCGACAAGCTCTGCGCCGAGGCGCTCAAGGACAAGGGCATCGACTGGAACGACCTCCGCGACTACGAGCCGGACGCGGGCCTCGGTAACGGTGGCCTCGGCCGTCTCGCCGCGTGCTACCTCGACTCGATGGCGACCCTCGATCTCGCGGGTACCGGCTACGGCATCCGCTACGACTACGGCATCTTCCGCCAGAAGATCGTTGACGGTAACCAGGTCGAGGAGCCCGACCGCTGGCTCAAGGACGGCTATCCCTGGGAGATCCAGCGCCCCGAGCACGCGCAGCTCGTCCAGTTCGGCGGCCATGTCGAATACGCGACGATCAACGGTCGCCAGCAGTGGCGCTGGGTTCCGGCCGAGACCGTCGAGGGCGTTCCCTTCGATCTCCCGATCGTCGGCTACAATCACGCCGTCAACACGCTCCGCCTCTGGAGCGCGAAGGCCGTCGACGAGTTCGATCTCGCGGACTTCAACAAGGGCAGCTACGTCGAGGCCGTCGAGTCGAAGGTACTCGCCGAGAACCTGACGAAGGTCCTCTACCCGAACGACAACACGATGGCCGGCAAGGAGCTCCGCCTCCGCCAGCAGTACTTCTTCGTCGCGTGCTCGCTCAAGGATATCCTCCGCCGCTACCTCGAGACGAACAAGGGCTGGGACGCGCTCCCCGAGAAGGTCTTCATCCACCTCAACGAGACCCACCCCGCGCTCGTCATCCCCGAGCTGATGCGCGTTCTCATCGACCAGGAAGGTCTCGACTGGGACAAGGCGTGGGACCTCACCCAGCGCTCGACCGGCTACACGAACCACACGATTCTCCCCGAGGCGCTCGAGAAGTGGCCCGTCGCGATGATGGAGCGTCTCCTTCCGCGTCACCTCCAGATCATCTACGAAATCAACGGCCGCTTCCTCCAGAAGATCTCCGCGATGTACCCCGGCGACGTCAAGCGCCTCCAGCGCATGTCGCTCATCGACGAGAACGGCGAGCGCTACGTCCGCATGGCGAACATGTGCTTAGTCGCGACCTCCTCCGTGAACGGCGTCGCCGAGCTCCACTCGCAGATCCTCAAGGACTCGCTCTTCCACGACTTCTACGAGCTCTATCCGGAGAAGTTCTTCAACGTGACGAACGGCATCACGCCGCGCCGCTGGCTCCTCAAGGCGAACCCCGCGCTCTCCTCGCTCATCACCGAGTCGATCGGCGAGAGCTGGATCACCCACCTCGACGAGCTCAAGAAGCTCGAGAAGTTCGCGAAGGATCCGGCGTTCCTCGATAAGCTCGCCTCGATCAAGAAGGCGAATAAGGTCGCGCTTTCGAACTACGTCTACAAGAACCTCGGCGTCAAGTTCGACCCGAGCGCGATCTTCGACGTCCAGGTGAAGCGCCTCCACGAGTACAAGCGCCAGCTTCTCCTCGTCCTTTACATCATCATCTTCTACAACCGCCTCGTCAACGACCCGAAGTTCGACCCGATGCCGCGGAGCTTCATCTTCGCCGCGAAGGCCGCCCCCGGGTACTACATGGCGAAGCTCATCATCCGCCTCATCCACGGCGTCGCCGGGGTCGTCAACTCGAACCCGAAGACCCGCGGCAAGCTCTCGGTCGCCTTCCTCCCCGACTACCGCGTCTCGCTCGCCGAGAAGATCATGCCGGCTTCGGAAGTCTCCGAGCAGATCTCGCTCGCGGGCCTCGAGGCCTCGGGCACGGGCAACATGAAGTTCATGATGAACGGCGCGCTCACCCTCGGCACCTACGACGGCGCGAACGTCGAGATCAACCAGGAAGTCGGCGACGAGAACATGTTCCTCTTCGGCATGCGCACCGAGGACGTCGCGCGCAAGCGCCCGACCTACGTCTCGCGCGACTACTATCGCTCGAACCCCGAGATCAAGCAGGCGCTCGACATGATCAAGTCGAACGTGTTCTCGCTTCTCGATCCGGGCCTCTTCGACCCGATCATCCGCTCGCTCCTCGACTACAACGACTACTACATGCTCCTCGCCGATCTCGAGAGCTACATCGCCGCGCAGGACCGCGTCGACCGTACCTACCGCGATCAGAAGAAGTGGAACAAGATGTCGCTCGTCAACATCGCCCGCTCCGGCCGCTTCTCGTCCGACCGCGCGATTCTCGAGTACGCGAAGGACATCTGGCACATCTCGCCGGTCAAGTTCCCCGAGGCGTAAACAAACCGTGCCCGAGCTCCCCGAAGCCGAGTCGATATCGAAGGCCCTCGACCGCGCGCTCAAAAAGCGCCGCATCACCAAGGTCGAGGTCTTCTTCCCGCGGCTTCGGACGAGTCTCGAGCCGCTCAAGACGGCAGGGCTCGTCGGCCGCACCATTCTCGGGTGCCGCCGGCGGGCCCGCTACGCTGTCTGCGACCTTGACGACGGCCGCGCGCTCACGATGCATTTCGGAATGTCGGGCGTCGTCCGCGTCGAGCCCGCGTCCGTGCCGCGACGGAAGCATGAGCATGTCTTCATCCACCTCGACGACGGGAACGTCTTCCGTTTCGAGGATCCGCGCCGCTTCGGCTTCCTCGAGGTGCAGTCGATCGGCCCCGACGGCTGGCCCGTCTGCCTTGCCGAGATCGGCGTCGAGCCGCTCTCGGCGAAATTCACGGGCGCTTTTCTCTTCGCCGCCTCGCGCCGCGCGCGGAAATCGGTGAAGGAATTCATAATGGATAACGCGGTCGTCACCGGAATCGGCAATATCTACGCCGCCGAGACGCTTTTCGCGTCGTCCGTCTCCCCTGTCCGCAAGGCGAACACGCTCACCGAGGCCGAGTGTGACCTTATTGTCTCCAACGCTAAACGGATTCTCAAGCTCGCGATCAAGGCGGGCGGAACGACCGTCCACGACTACCGGAACGTCGACGGTAGCGAGGGGAAGTTCGTTAGCGAGCTTTTGATTTATGGCAAGGGGGTCTGTCCCCGCTGCGGCCACGCGACCGAAAAGCCGATGCTCGGCGGGCGGACGAGCTGGTACTGCCCCGTCTGCCAGAAATGAGCGGCGACACGATAGCCGCGATCGCGACCGCGCCCGGCGCCGCCGGCGTCGCGGTGATCCGTGTTTCCGGCGACCGCGCGCTCGAGATAGCTTCTCAGATTTGCCATAAAACCCCGATTTTCGGTCGCATCACCTATTCCCGCCTTTATGAATTCGTCGATTCGTCGATTCGTCGATTCGTCGATTCGATGGGGACAGTCCCTAGCGATTCCGTTGATTCGTCGATTCGTCGATTCGTCGATTCGACGGGGACAGACCCCTGCGATTCGTCGATTCGTCGATTCGTCGATTCGACGGGGAC
>R26__coassemble_971_pt1 | contig 15317 bp, 5 predicted proteins | sample R26__metabat2_high_PE_025 | metagenome-assembled genome bin R26 | reverse complement strand
AAAAATCAACTGTGAACCTGAGCCGAATTTACAGAAAGAACCCTTGACCGATCTCGGTGAGCATCGCTTTCGGTCCTTTCTTGGGGTTTTAGGGTCTTTAGGGTCCTTAGGGTCTTTAGGGTTTACCATGACCTAAGGGCACACAGATAACAACTTTGAACAGGCGGTAGTATACCAAAATCGAGCTCCATCGAACAGTAGGCGTCAGGGCTTTTAGGGTCCTTAGGGTCTTTAGGGTCTTTAGGGTCTTTAGAGTCTTTAGAGTCTTTAGGGTTATCTGTGACACCAAGCCCTACCTGACCCTAAAGACCCTAACCGACCCTAAGGACCCTAAAGACCCTAACCGACCCTAAGGACCCTAACCGACCCTAAGGACCCTAAGGACCCTAACCGACCCTAAGGACCCTACCGGGACCTAACCCAGAGCGGAGCCCATCAGTGAACGATTATAGCAAGCCCCTTGCGCTTCAGCGAATAGGTATAGGTCGTGACCTCGTCTACCGTCACGGCTTCCTTGCTCACGCCGAATCCCGTAACGCCACAGACCGGCTCGTTTTCAAGCTCGAGCGTGGTGACGAGCTTCGCCGTCGCCCCTGTCAGTTTGATCGTCGCCGGAGCCGTGCCCGAGAGCGTCACCGTGCCCGCCTCGATCTCGAGCGTGCCGGTCGCCGAGCCGGAAGTGAACGCAAGCGTGCTCGTCTCGCCGACCTTGCGGAGGACGCCACTCGACTCGTAGATTTCGCCGGAGATGGTCGACTCGGAATTCGCCTTGCCGCCGACTTCGACCGTCGAAGCTCCAGCGCCACGCATCGTGAAGGTCGAAGAAGTAATCTGGCCCAGCCTGTAAGTCGCGTTCTTGGTCGCGAAGACGGCAGACTTGAAACCACCTTGTGTACCTTCATAACCTACCGTCCAAGACGCGTTCTGTCCGTTAAGCCCGTTATTGAAGCGCGTGCCATCACGCGACCAGCTCGCACGATTGCAGCCAGTATAGGAGCCGGTGAAGCCGGAAACATCGCCGTTGAACTGCCAGCCACCCTGATTGCTCGATGCACAATAAATCGCGCCGTCACCCGAGAGCGCGCCGTTAATCACAGGGTTGGAACCATCCGTCATGTTGACCGACCCTTTAACGACAAGCGGAACATTGATTGTCGCCGCACCGGTGAAATTCATATTCTGCATCGTAAGCGTTCCCGTGCCGGAGACATCGCCGAGCTGCACTGTACCGGTAAGCGTGACATCGCGATTGAGCATGAGCGTACCGGTCGGGAGCGACGCAACAGTGACGACGAGCTCGTCCGTATCCCCTTCGGCCGCCGCCGGAAAGACGACGGTATCGGTAGCGATCGGGGTCGCGCTAGGAACCTCAGTGCCGACCAGAAAGTTATCCGCGTCCCAGCGTTTGTTGCCGGATCCGCCGTTCCAGGTGAAGTTAGTTGATCCCGAACGAACGGCAGTCGCCACACCATTTTCGATTGTACAGGTAAAAGGCACCTGAGCGGTAATATTGTCCGTGGCGACGACATCCGGAATCGTAAAGGTCTGCCCGGCGGCGGAAAAGCAGACGTTCAGGCTAAGTTCCACGCCTTCCGAGCAGACAACATTACCTATACCCTGCGCTGCATCGACTGTTATACAGGTGTTGTTAGTAATGGAGACGGTGTCGTCTCCAGACGGCGACAAAGTAGCGGTCTCACCATCTACCGTCCAGTTGGAGGCATCGGACCATAGTGCTTTTTCCGCACCAGCCCAGGTGTACGTCTTGACAGTTGGCTTAAGAGAATTATAAAGCGCAGACACATTCTCGGATGTAAGCGGGAATTCATCTCGCGCAGCTGTGTCGGAGACATAAGCCCGGAAATCATCAATCACCACTTCTCCATTAACCTCATAAGTACTACTGACAGGGCTGGTTGCATAGCCAACGCGGCATCCTAATCCGATACCTCTCACGGGGCTGGAATTATGTACGAGCGATCGCGACGCGTCGGTATACTGCCATTTGCGAACGCCATCCACATACAGCTCGTTGGCGTATTCAGTTCCGGTTGCAGGATACCTGGATGTCAAACCATATCTCACCTGCAGGACTATGTGATGGTACGCGCCATCGTTGATACCAAGATCGGCTATTTCCGGATAAGTATTCCAGGAACTACTGGTGCGCCATAAAATCTTCAAGGCGTCGGCGCTACTGTTAATCAGCGTAAAACCCTGCTCGTGATTATAAACGGCAGAATGGAAAACGATGGATTTCGCCGTGGGCGATGCCGGGAATTTCGCATAAACCGCAATCGCATATGCATTACTGGCATTGACCAGCGTATCCGCACTAGTGCCCGACCCCTTTGCATAATACGGATAAGCCACTCCCGCGCTTTTATAAACATTCAGATCCAGGCCCTTGCCGTTTACCGAATCAACATATGCGCCATCCTGGGTACCATTGTTGGCCTGGCCCTTGGTGCCCGACCCCAGGTCATTTGCAAAAGTGCTGTCCGCGAAGCTGAATCCATAATCGGGGATCAATCCGGTCGCATCGGCATCTGCCGCCCAAACGCCGCCCGCGCACAGCAACGCGGCTACGAGAGAAACTATTTTTTTTTCCCTGGCTCATTTTCGACATTTCCTTAATTTATGCTTGATAAATTTTACCACACATTCCCCGTTCGAGCAATCAGGCACTACTCCTGCGCCCGCGCGCTCACCTTGACGCGGTAGAATTTCGCGGAGGAGTCGCCGAGTTCTGGCTTTTTCGGAGAGACAGTCTGCGAGGTCGCGAGCGTGCGGTCGCCTTCGGTCGCGATCTGATCGAGCGCGGTGCCGCCGACGAGCGAATAGTAAAGCCCGACCTTCGCGTTCCCGAGCTCGATCGCGTCCCCTTCTTCCGCCGCGGCGAGTGCGGAGGAGTCGACCGTGAGGAGCGTCTTTTCGGGTTCGACCGCGGACTCGTCGAGGGCGACCGTCACGATGAACACCCCTTCCGAGCCCGCCTTCGCCGCGGCCGTCTTCGTGAAATACTCGGCGTAGGTCTCGGCATCCGGCGCGGTGCCGCCCGCCTCGGCGATCGCGGAGGCGACATCGTCCGAAAGCGCGATCGTCACCGCCTCCGCCGCCGTGTCGGCATCCGCCGCCGCAACCTCGGCGGAAAGCGAACTGTCCCCGGCGGGGGTGATGACTGTCGCTATCGTCGCGGTAAGGGTGGAAAGCGCCGCGCTCGCGGATCCCGAGGAAACGGAGAGATACGCTTCGCCGGCCTTGACTACAGTCTTTTCGTCGCTCTTCGTGAAGGTGACCGCCGTGCCGCTCCCCGAGACGAGGAAGTTGACGAAGTCCTCGCCCGCAACCGCCTCGACGGTTCCGTCCGCAGTTTGGGCCACCATAAGGTTATCGCCCGAGTACGCGGTTCCGGCGGCGGGGGAAAGCGTATATTCGCCCGGCGCCGCGCTCACAATCACCGCGGTGCCGCGGTTAAGCGAGGTCACCTCGGTCAGATTGACCCTGGAAGCGTCACCCGAATCAATGTCGGCCGTAAAGGCGCGCATCCCGTCCGGAAGCACGAAGGTGACGCCGTAGATATCTCCGAAGGTCGCGACGCCGGATTCGGGCACGGTGATCGTCACCGCTTCCATCTCGGTCTCGGGGACGAAGCGCGCGCCCATAAGGTAGATGTAGCCGCTGAGCGAAATATAGTATGCGCCTGCGACATCGTTCGTGCCCTTCAACGAGTACATCGTGGATGCCGTGACATTCGTCACCTCATCGACCACCTTGCCGTTGAAATAAAGCTGGAGTGTCGCCCCGTCTTTCGCGGGATAGAGCAGCGTCTCGAAACTGCCCGCGCGGCCGACGTTCACCGCCGCCGTCGTGTAGTAGCTCGAGCCCGCGTTGCCCGCCGAAGTAAGGGCGGTAGTGTTCGAACCGTAACCGCGGCCGGCGGTATACGGGGCGATGGAGATCGCGACCGCGTTCGTATCGCCGATCGAGAACTCAAGCGACTTGTTCGCGCTGTAGGCGACGAAACCGCGGGTTGTGCTGTTTTCACCGTGGAGATACATCCCCTTCACATCGGTGAGCGTACCCGCAATCACGTCGTTCTTCGAGTATTCGTTGAATGTCCAGGTGGTCGTGTTGTTGATGACGTGCTCGACCCCGAAATCGGGCTTGCGGACGGCGTAAGGCTCGTCGACCTTCTCGCCCTCGACGACGCCCTCGTCGACGAGGCGGTTGTAGAGGCGGCGGCCGAAGATTTCCGCGCCCTCGGCGGAGAAGTGGATATTGTCGCTCTTGAGGGTGATATCGTAGATATCGACCGCGAAGATATTGTTCGTTTCATCCTCGTCGAGTTCGAGGAAGGCGCGGTCGATAGTCGAACTGCCCTGGGTCGACGCGTGCGGAATCGTGCCGCAGAAGAACGGGAGATTCGCGTAGGCGGAGTTACCGGTCTTCTCGACAAGGTGATTCCTGACATAGGCGATCATCGCGAGGAGGTTCTCCTTGTAAGTCGAGGCGACCGTGCGGTCGGATTCGCCCTGGTGCCAGAGTATCGCCTTGATATCGGGGGTGTTGCCGGCCGCCTTGATCGCGTCGATCGAAGCGTCGATATTCGCGATCCACGCGAGGAGGAGCGACTGGCCCTCGTAAGTCTCGCCGTCCGTACCCGTGAACGACTTCCCCGCCTCGTCGGTCGCCGCGAGGAACACGGAATCCGCCGACCAGTGATAGCCGGAGCCGTAGTCCGCGAGCCACGAGTGCGTGCCGCTCGGCGAGTTGCTGACCGAAGGATTGATCGAAGTTCCGCCATAAGAAGTCTTCGCGACATAGAATTTCCCGAGCGCCTCGCCGAGAAGGTAGTAGGTGACGGCGTCATACGCCCACTTGGTCGGCTGGCCGCTCGCGCCGGTGCAGGGGCCCCATTCGACGAAAGTTCCGCAGCTCGCCGAATATCCGGTCGTCGCCGAGACGAGCGCGTTCGCGTTGCCCCCGGCAAGATACGAAGGCAGCTCCTGTCCCGCGCTCGTGCCGTCGAGCCGCCCGTCGGTATTCGACTGACCGCCCGTGATGAACATTGGGACAAGCTCGCCGCCCTCGCGTTCCGCGAGCGCGACCGAGATGACGCCCGCCTCGTTCGTCGAAACTACCGCGTCAAACGCGCGCGAGGAAAGTCCGATCTGATCCGCGCCCACCGACGAGCCGGACTTGAAGACGAAGATTTCGTCGCCCGCCGCCGCATCGCTGCCGACCGGCACCACCACCGAACCGTTCGTCACCGTGACGATCGTGTTGGTCGCGTCCGCCGCGAGCTTGACCGTGCCGCCACCCGTCACCTCGAGCGAGTAGACATTCTTCGTCGAAAGGTCGAGCGTCGCCGAAGAAGCGATCCAGCGGATCGATTCCTTGTTATTGAGACTGTTGAAGCTTCCCGCGAGCACGCAGTTCTCGTCGAGCGCACCGATTTCAATCCAGCAGTTCTTGTAATTTGATTCGTTAGAGTTCGACGGGATGACGGCATTGAGCGCGCCGAAAGAATAGGTGACGTTCGCCGCCGAATAGAAGAGCGGACTGTTCGCGCCCGCGGTACCGTTCGTAAAGATGTTCCAGGCGGACGCGCTCATGTTCGTGGCCGCGCCCATAAAGCGGTTCAAGTCGCTCGTCGAACCGACCGAGATATCGGCAACGCCGGTAAAGCCGGACATATCACCGTTGAACTGAAGTCCGGCATACGCCTTAGCATCGGACGAAGACACGATCCGCCCGGAACCGGTAATCGGTCCGTCGAATTTGAAGCGGCCGGTATTCGCGCTGGTCATCGTGAAAGTTGCGGTGGTACCCTCGGCAATTTCAAGCGGATTGGAGAATGTCCCGGTGCGCGAGCCCTCCTGCAAGAACGAACACCCCTTCAGTGTCAGCTTTCCGCTTCCGGTAAAGTTGGTCTTCAAATTGAAGTCACCGATGATGCCGACATCGACATCGATCTTGACCTCCCCGGAATTGAGCGTCTCGGTTTCATTAACCTTGAAAGTCACGAACCCCTTCACATCGAGGTTGGAAGTATTGTTGAGAATGTAGAGATCATCGATCGCCACCGTCGCTTCGCCCGGGAACACGATTTTGTCCGTGCCCATCACCGGGGCCGTTTCCGGCACCTCGTCACCATAGAGCCAGTTCCCGGCGTCGGACCAATCCGCGCCGGCCGCGCCATTCCAGCTATACGAAGCAGGTCCGCGCACCAGCTGGACCTCGCCGCCGGAGATCACCACCTTATATTCCGCGGCGAGATCGGCGCCGTTCACATTGACGGTGATGCCCGAAACCTCGTTCGTCACGCCTTCAGTCCCGAGCGCGAGCTTAAGGATTACGCCGTCCGCGGGAAGCGCGTCGAGCTTGATGGTCGCACCGGATTCGATGGCGAAGCCGGAAGCCGTAATCACATAGTCACCGGTAAACTCGCCGAGATCGAGCGTCGCTCCCGAAGCGACCGAAAGCGAAGCATTCGTCGGGAATAGCGTGTAGGTGCCGTCTCCAATCCCCCACTTCGCCATGAGGTATTCATCCATAACCGAGCGCTGGTTATCATCAAGCCTGGTCGAGTAAAGGATAACCTCGCCGATATAGCAATTGTCGGCAGAACCGAAATAGAGCTTGGTGGAAGAATAACGAATCCAGCTGTTGGTATTGACGCAGACCACCTGATCGCCAGTCTGAACCACGGCGGTGGAACCGTTTACATAGATATTTCCGCCGGAATATGTGCCATTGACATTCGACTCATACTGACCGGTAAGCGTATTGTGACGCTGGACATTGTACTTATTGGTATCAGTAGCTATCGCAGTGAGATACTTGCCGTTCACGACCGGATTCCACACCATATAAATCGTCTCCGGCTTGGAAGCATAAGCCGCCGACGAATAAAGTCGGAACGCGGAAGACCCGATAACTGTATTCCCGCCGAGGACACCTTCAACAGCGGCAACCGCAGGAGCGTTGGTGCTGCTGCCGAGATTCAACGACACGCTGCCGCCATTCACGTCCGCAATCGACTCGAAAATCTCGTTCGTGTAACTGATCGTACTCGCGACCGTGGTATCAAAGCGTGCAAGCATCGTGCCGACAGCATCATAAGGCGTCGCGATTTTGAGTGTACCCTCGCTCACCAAAAGGTCGCCGGTGAAAGTGTTATTGCCAACGAGCGTAAGCGTGCCCGCGCCGGTCTTCTTGTAGTTGCTCTCGCCGGTAAGCGCTGCGGTGCGCGTCTCGGTCTCGCCCGAGGCGACATCGAGCGCGGTGTAGATCTTCGAGAAGACGGCGGTAAGCGCGGTCGCTTCCGAAACCATCACCGTGCGCGGATTATCGGTCGAATCGTCGGACCATTTCGTGAACTCGTATTTGCCGGCCGCGGCGGTCGCGGCAAGGGAAACCGTCTCGCCCTGGAGCGCGTTGACCGCGCCTGTAACCTCGGCGCCGTTCACCGTCAGAGTGCCACCGTCGGTCGGCGACGCTGCAAGCGTGAGCGTCACGAGGTCCGCCGCGCCCGGATAGTTGATCGAGGTGAGCTTGATCCACGTCTCGCGGTTGTAGTAGTAGGAGTAGATGTTGTAGGTCACGCCCTTCTCGACTTCGAACGAAAGAGTCTTGTCGGTATTGGCGGCGTCGACCTGAACACTTGAGTCTGCATTGTCGCTCGTCATGGTATCGCCGGTATTTTCCATCAAATACGGACGCACGTTCTTGGTAGAGCTGATTTCTACCGCACCCGCCTGGAAAACGATTTCTACGGTTCCCGACTGCGGAGCGGTGAATTCAATGTAGCGTCCACTCACCGACGATCCCGAAGTCTTGATCGAATTCTTGCTAAAGTACACGCCGTCGGACGAAAGCGAGTCGCCGCTTGCGAGATGGTAGACAAACGCTCCGTTGGTGATGACGGTAGTGGCAGTCGCGCTGACTGCGGTCATGTTCGCGAAGTCGACGCTCGCCGTGTACGCCTCACCCTCCTCGAGCGCGGCGAAGTGCGCGGTGAGCGCGAGGTCTGCGGTGAGCGCGACCGTGTAGGGGTTCGCGGTCGTGACCGACTCCCCTTCCGAATCCGTCCAGCCGGTGAACTTGTACGCGCCAGTCGCGGGGGTGGCCTTGAAGGTGACGGAATCGCCCGCGAAGACGGCGGATTCGCCGACGATCTCCGCCTTGCCCATACCCGAGACGGACGCAGTAGCCGTGCAGTAGACCGGAGCGTAGTCGTAGGTAATCGAAGGAATCGTCCAGGTATGATACATCTTTCCGCCCGACCAGTTATAGGAATAAGGCCAGATGTAATAGGTAGTGCCGCCCGTCAAACTTGCAGTAATGGTTGTCTCGGTATTGATTGCCGAGATTTCCTTGGTGGCTACCGCGCCGGAAGAGCTGCACTCTGATGTTGAGTTTGCCGCCTTGATGATCATCTTGGGCGTGCGGCTATTAGCAGTATTGCTGACCGAGAACTTTATCGTGATCGTTCCGCTTGCCGCAGGGGTGAAGACGATGTACTTCGCGTAGGCAAGATTGTCACTCGTGCCGCTGTTCGCGGAGTTATCCCAAATTAAACCTTCGCTCGTGAGCGCGTCGTCTGCCGTAAGGTGAAATTCGAGTCCGTTATTGGTAATGGTCTGGGCGCTCCCCGAGACCTCGAAATCCCCCTGGTAATCGCTGAAGTCCCACGCGAGGGTGCGCGTGTCGTCATGGCCGTACGCCTCGAAGCTCGCAGTCAGGTTGACATTCGCCGTGCAGTTCTCGATGAAGAGATTCGCCGCGGTCGCACCGTTCGACCAGCCGGAGAATTTGTAGCGGTTGTAATCGGTCGGGGCGGCCTTGATCATGAAGTCACGGCCAGCAAAGACGGTGAGCGAATTGGTCGCGTAGCCGTTGATCGTGATCTCGCCCATCGTCGCGTCCGAGGGCGCGGCGGTCGCGGTGACCGTCGGGTATGTGACGCTCGAAAGCTTCACGATCTTCACCTCGTCCACGTAGCCGTAGCTCGAAGTCTGGCTCGGACAGGTGATGCCGAAATACTTCCAGGTGCGTCCGCTGAAGGATCCGGGCAGGAACGCGGCGTCTTCATATTCCACGTATTCGCTGCCGCCCGCCGAAATCCAGGCGCGCGCGTTGTCGCGGTCGAGAATCAAATCGACATCCACCCAACGGCTCACGTTCGGCTTCGCCTGCGGAACCGGATTGCCTTCGGCGTCAGCATCTACCGTAATGAGCGGCGAAGTGCTGCCGTAGCCGATTACGGACGTGGTGAACATCTCAAATAAGCTCGTCGCGCTCGGGAACGGACTCGATGTGGTGCCGACGCTGTCGCAAAGCTTGAAGTTGAGATCGCCCGCCTCGATCATCGCCTTGAAGGAAATGCGGTAGCGTCCGGCGCCCATATCCTGATCGAGCGTCTTGTAGATGACGAAGTTCTTCTTGGTGTTGCTGGAGTCGGCTCCGGTCGTGGTGAAGTAAATGGCGCCGTCGACGACGCTCTTAGAGGTCACGGCCTGCGAGAGAATCGTCCAGTCGTCCGCAGTCGCGCAGTCGTTGTCGATGATGACATCGCTCCACCATTCGATCGGATACTTCGCGGAGCAGTTCGCGTTCGTTCCGACCTGCCAGGTGCCGGCGTCCGCGACCGCGACCCACGCGTACGCCTTGCCGCCCGCGGGAATCGTCAGCGTCGCGCAATCCGCCGCCTCGATCGTCGCCTTGTCGACATCGTTCGAAACGAAGCCTGTCTTCTCGGGGGTGACGAGGTCACCGGACACCTTGCCGGCGCCGCCGACATCGTAATTCGAATAGGAATAGCAGCGATTGGTCGTCGCGCCGTCCGCGGAGATGATGTCGTAGACGATTTTGTAGTAGTTGCCGGGGTTCAGAATGCGCATCGTCGCGCCGGAGATGGTAACCGTGCCGTCATCATTCGCGACCGCGTCCACATCCGCGATTACCGCGTCGTTCACATAGTCGTAACCCGAGGTGACAGGCGTATCCCAGTAGCTGTTCGGTGCGGCACCCGCGTTGATGATTTCGTCCGTAACCGACCACGGAGTGTTGGCGACCGTCGTGTCGTCGATACCCGCGTAGGCCTGATAGCCCTCGGTGATGCCCTTCAGCACCGCCGCCTGAATCTTCTGCGAGTCGGTCGCGTCTTCCGCTTCACCCGCGGCGACGCGAGCGAGCGCGTCGTACCACACCCAGTACGCGGCCTGATCGGTACCCGCATTGTTGATGTGGGTATTGTCGACGTTCGCGCCCTTCGCGGAGCGGTAGTAGTAGCTGATCGCGGCATTCAGGGAAACCGCCGAATTGACATTGTGAATGCGCTGAAGTTCCTGGTTCATCCAGGTGGTGTAGGTCTTGTTGAGGTCGATGAACGCCACGCAGGTGGAACCGTTCGCAATCTTGTCCTCGACCCACGCCTCGCCCGCTTCGGCATAGACCTGCAGAGAGCGACCCCAGGTTGAGGTTTCGCTATCCCACTTATTGCGGCGCTCGACCGCGGAGACGATAATCAACTTTGCCTGCGCATTGGTGGCGGCAGTGTAATATTTTTCGAGGTTGTTGGTATAGGAAGTGGTGCCGGATTCGTTATGTCCGTACTCGACATAGAGATAGTCGCCCGGCTTGAGCATGCAGCTTTCGAAGTGCGCCTTGTCGTTCGTCGCGAGACCGCCTTCGCCCTGGTTGCGGATCGCGAGATTGGCGGGGGCGTAGCGCGAAAGGCCCGAACCGACGCCGGAGTAGTTCTGGAGGGAGAAAAACGGCGTCGCGTTGTTCTGGTCGGTTCCGGTCGAGTCGTCGCAGAGCCACATGGTCTTCCCGACATTCATCTTCTCGGTGTCGACCCCGAGAATCTTGCCCGTCTGCTGCGGTTGCTTGACGGCAACGACCGACTTGAGGGCGGCGTTTTCACCGACGACGACGATATTGATGGCGTCATCGGTGTAGGTACCCGAGGACTTGTAGACATTCGGGAAGAGTTCGACGCTCCACGCGAAGGTGCGCGTCGCGCCCGGCGCGAGGGTGAGATGATGCGCCTGAATGTGGCAGCGCTCGGAGAAGAGCGTCACGTCCGCATTCGCCGTCGTCGACGCGTTCGCGACCGTGCAGGTGACGGCGTAGTACGCTCCCTGCTCGGCACTGAACGAGAAGCGGATCGGATAGCGCCCTTCGTAATCGCTCGCGCCCGCCGGCATATACTCTTCCTTCGTCGGGCCCTTGACGCCGATCCCGTCGACATCATGGAGAACGATATACTGTCCCTGCACGACCTTCATGCCGTCGATCGCGGTCGGCACCGACGAGAGCGACCAGGGATTGTCGGTTTTGTACGAATTCTCGGTCGTACCCAGAAAGCCGTAGGTAAAAGTCGTCCCGTCGCCGACTTTCGAGTAATCGGTCGCAGCGTCGTAAATCGCGCTCGCCGGGACGGCGAACGAGTCGTCGTCAGTCGACTCGACGCCGAAGGTGAATTTGTAGACGCCGTCCGAGGGGACAGTCCCCGTCGTCACGGCCTGAACTTCAAACACGAAAAGCGCCCCGAGGAGGAGCGCACAGATGCCACTGCGAGTTTTCATACCCGCATTATATCAGGCAATTACCCGAAGAGTACTACCCCGAAGGCGAGTGAGATTTTATACGCCGACTTCGAGCGACGGGGCGACGTCGAGACGAAGCGCGTCGTCGCCAATGAGATTACGGCGATAGTAGGCGAGGCCAGCGATCATCGCACCGTTGTCGCCGCAGTATTTCGGCTTCGCCATGAGGAGCGGAATGCGCGCGCGGCGGGCTACATCACCGAGGACCTCGCGGACGCGGCTATTGAGCGAAACGCCGCCGCCGAGAAGAATCGCCTTGTATTCGCGGCGCCGGAGCGCGCGGCGCGTACGGTCGGCGACCGCCTGGACGATCGCTTCCTGATACGACGCGACAACGCGCGGAATTTCGCCCGCCTTTTCGATCGCCTCGGCGCCGCCCTGCTGCTGAACATAGCGGAGAAGCGCGGTCTTGAGCCCGGAGAAGGAAACGCAGAGTTCCGCCGGAAGACCCGCGAGAGCGGAGACGCCTTCACGCGGATGCCCCTTGGGGAAAGCGATCAGAGAGGAGAGATTAGAGTGTAGAGAAGTCAGATACTCGCGCGATATGCGGTCGATCTTCGGACCGCCGGGATAGCCGAGCCCGAGGAGCTTCGCCGCCTTGTCGAAGGCCTCACCCGCAGCATCGTCGAGCGTCTGGCCGATCGTTTCATAAGAGCCGTATTCCTTCACATCGAACCAGTTCGTGTGACCGCCGGAAATCGCGAGCCCGAGCGCGGGGGCAATAGTCGAGGGGTCGAGGTCGGCGGTCAAAGCGCGCGGATCGTCGCCGCGGTCGTAAAGGAACGGCGTATGAAGATGGGCTTCGATATGGTTGATCCCGATCAGCGGAACGCCGAGCGAGAGCGCGAGCCCTTTCGCGGCGTTGAGCCCGACGATCAGCGCGGGCGAAAGCCCGGGGCCATAGGTCACCGCGACCGCGTCGATCTTTCCTCCCGGCTCCGCCGCCGCGAATTTCGTCATCGCCTCGCGGACGACTTCGGTGATCTTCTCGATATGGGCGCGCGACGCGATTTCCGGTACGACGCCGCCGTACGGCTGATGAAGCGGAATCTGAGTGTAGACGACGTTCGCAATCACCTCGCGCCCGTCCTTAACAACCGCCGCCGCCGTTTCATCGCAGCTCGTCTCAATTCCCAGTATATTCATCTCTCTCCCATCCCCTTCTACTCTCTTATCTCTACTCTTTACTCTCTACTCTCTTATCTCTACTCTCTTATCTCTTATCTCTTATCTCTTATCTCTTACCAGAACTTCCACCACGGTCTCTCCACCGGCTTCACACCGCCGGATTCCTGATAGAGTTCCTGGACGCGGTTCTGGCCCGCGGTTTCAGGGTCGTTCACGAGTTCGCGGGTGTGGAATTCGAGCGCGTCCGGCATCGACCAGAATTCACTGCGAATAAAGTGATCTGTACCGGTGCGGTGAACTACGATCACCTGGCCGGAAGGCAGAATCGAGATCGTCGGCTTCGTGATCGTCATCATCGGCCCGACGTCGCGGGTTTCGTAAGGCTTATCGGAAACGCCCTCGTCGTGCGAAATGACGAAAAGATGCTGCGTCCCCTTTCGCGCCCAGCGGACGAGCTCGAAAACGCGGGAAAGGCCGTCGCGGTTGCCGAAAACCTGCGTCGCGTCGCTGACCGCCATCCCGGGGACGATATCGAACGCGCGATACTGGCCTTCGTAGCGTTTCCCGGCGTGGACGAGAACCGGACGCGCGAGGAAACGCTTGAACTGCCTGAGCCCGTAATGATCGCCGAGATAGACTTCGAGCTTCTGGGCCTCGTTCACGTCGAGCTTGAACTTCGCGGTGAACGCGCGACGGTTCGTCTGCCCGAGTTGAACCATATCGCTCGAGGTGAACACTTCGACAAAGAGCAAATCCTTCGAATCTGGGTAGCCGACCGAAAGCTTGAAGGGCGAAGTGTTCACGACCTCGATCACGCCGCGGACGCGTTCGCCGTAGACGTAATCGAGTTCATCAAGTTTAAGGTTAACGGAAATCTCCGAAGTGCTTCCGACCGCGAAAGCCGTAGCCGCTTGAAGTACCACCGCTCCCGCGACGAGGAGAAGACGCTTGAGAAGATTTCTTTTCATGGGAATGTCCGTTTTAGAATAGGTCTCGAACCGCCTGATCGATGCCGCCGACCTCGACGACCTTCGTCTGGACGACCGGGAGCTTTTCGAGATCGGCGAAACTCGGCGGCGGGTTCACGAGGACGTTCTCGCCGTAGGCACGGAGGCATGTTTCGGGGAACTTGTACGGGGTCGCGGTCGCCGCGATGACGACGGGGCGGCCGGCCTTCGGGTAGCCGAGATCGCGCGCGACCTTGGTCGCGACGGCGGTGTGCGGGTCGAGAACGTAGCCGGAGCGCTCGCGGACGCCGCGCATTTCCGCCTCGGTCTCGTCCATCGTCGCGACGCCGCCCTCGAAATCGGCGAGAAGCCGCGCCTTCGCCTTCTCGTTCAGCTCGTAGCGGCCATTCTCCGCCATATCCTTCATGAGGCGCGCCGTCTCAGCGCACGCTTCGGCGATCTTACCTTCCATGCCGCCGTTCAGGAGCCAGAGGAGACGCTCGACGTTGGAGCTCTTCCGGATATCCATCGACGGCGAATTCGTGACCGTGAACTTCTCGCCCGGGTCGTAGACGCCCGTCTTCACGAAGCGCGCGAGGACGTCGTTCACGTTCGAAGCGACGACGAACTTACCGATCGGCGCGCCGAGCATCTTCGCGTAGTACGCGGCGAGGATGTTGCCGAAGTTACCCGAGGGTACGACTACGTCGAAGAGATTCGTCGATTCGTCGATTCGTCGATTCGTCGATTTAGCGAGGCGGGCGGCGGCGAGGATGTAGTAGGCAATCTGGGGAATGAGACGACCGGTGTTGATCGAGTTCGCCGAAGAGAGCGTCACTCCCTTCGCGGCGGCCTCGGCGTTGATCGCCTTGTCGGCGAAGATGCGCTTCACCGCGGCCTGGGCGTCGTCGAAGTTCCCCTTGATCGCGATCGCGTGGACGTTCGCGTCGGCGGGGGTCGTCATCTGGAGGCGCTGGATCTTCGAGGTCCCGACGTTCGGGAAGAAGACCGCGACCTCGGTCCCTTCGACGCCCGCGAAGCCCTGCATCGCGGCCGAGCCGGTGTCGCCGGAAGTCGCGGTGAGGATGAGGACGCGCTTGCCGCCCGCCGCGTGCTTCATGAAAACGGGGAGCATCGAGAGCGCGACGTCCTTGAACGCGCCGGTCTTCCCGTGGAAGAGCTCGAGAATCTTCATCCCGTCCGCGTCAACGAGCGGAATCGGATCCGCCTCGGGGAAGCGCGAAAGGAGGCGGTCGACCGCCGCCGTCCGCACTTCCGCCGGAAGATCGTCAAAGAGCCGCGCCATGACCGCCTCCTCGGCGTCACGCATGTTCTTAATCTTCGCGATATCGATCTTCTCGACCTCGCCCATCACCGGAACATAAAGCCCGCCATCGGGCGCGAGTCCCTGGAAAACGCTCTCCGCGCTCGTCGCCTCGTATCCTTTTCTCGTACTAACGAATTTCATATTCTATACTCCATAATGCTTCATGTTTCATGCTTCATGCTTCATGTCGTCGAAATTATATTAAAATTTTTTATAGAAATTATACGAAGTCTGCGTGTTTGATAAAGTATTAAATTACCTCGGGGCGCAGAGTTACAGCCCCGCGTGGGCCCG
>R26__coassemble_960_pt1 | contig 15410 bp, 5 predicted proteins | sample R26__metabat2_high_PE_025 | metagenome-assembled genome bin R26 | reverse complement strand
TCGTCCAGAAATCGACGAATCGACGAATCGACGAATCGACGAATTCCCCCTCGGTCACGCTCAAGCGCGTGTTGGTCGTCTTCCACGCGCAGGAACTGCTCCTGTGCGAAGAATTGCCGTGATTCGCGAGTCTGGAGGATGCACTCCGCGGCTTTCGCGATAGGTCATTGGAAAGTTGCGTAATTGTCATTCCGCCCCGGTTGCGTCAATGGTATAATTGTCGGGTATCATTCCAATGTGAAGGACTTCCCGATATGATTATCGCATGCCGGAGATTCTTTAATCGCGTTCACTTTGTTCTTCCGGGCGTTGCGCTCGCTGCGGCCGCGCTCGCCGCGCTTTCCGCCCACGCGGAAATCCTTTCCGACGACGCGGCGCTCGCGAAGGCGCGCGAGGTCGTGGGGAAAATGACGCTCGATGAGAAAGTGTCGATCCTCGGCGGCGTTGGGACGATGTACCTGAAGGCGATTCCGCGCGTCGGGCTCTACCGCGAGTGGGCGATGAACGACTCGTCGCACACGTCGAAACCCGAGCACGGCCGCGAATACTGGCCTTATGTCGAAGGGGTCGACGACCGCTCGAGCGTCCTCCCGCCGCTCTCCGCGCTCGCGATGACCTGGAACCGCGAACTCGCAGCGAAGCACGGTCACGTGCAGGGCGAGCAGTTCCGCGCGCTCGGGAAGGACCAGATGCTCGGCCCCGGGCTCAACATGATGCGCTCGCCGCTCTGCGGGCGGAACTGGGAGTATATGGGCGAGGACCCTTACCTCGCGGGCGAACTCGCGGTGCCGCTTATCCGCGCCGTCCAGAGCCACGGTGTCGCCGCTACGGTGAAGCATTTCGCGGTCAACAACCAGGAGCTCGCGCGGACGAAGGTCGATACGGTCGTCGACGAGCGGACGCTCCATGAGTACTACTTCCCGGCGTTCCGCAAGGCGGTCGAGGAAGGCGGCGTCTGGAGCGTGATGACGAGCTACAACAAGATGAACGGCGCCTGGGCGAGCGAGAACGCGTATCTCCAGCGCGACGTCCTCAGGGACCTCTGGAAATTCCACGGCGTGATCGTGACCGACTGGGGCGGCCAGCACTCTACGGTCGCGGCGGCATTGAACGGCGGCGACCTCGAGATGAACTACGGTCGTGGAATCAAGTATTTCACCGATCACTTTAGCGGGAAGCTCCCGCTCGCGGACGCGGTGCGCGCGGGCGAGGTCCCGGAGGCGACCGTCGACGCGATGGCGACGCATGTCGTCTGGATGATGGCGAAGTCGGGCTATTTCGGCGGGAAGGAGCAAGGCGAGCGGCTTACCGAAAAGCACTACGCCGTCTGCCGCGAAATCGGCGGGGAGGCGATCGCGCTCTTGAAGAACGACGCGAAGGCGCTGCCGCTCGACCGCGCGAAGATGAAGAAGATCATCGTCGTCGGGAATCTCGCGGATACGCGCCACGCGCATCTCGGGTGCTCCTGCGAGGCGCATCCGCCGTACGAGGTGACCCCTTTCGCGGCGCTCGGGGAGTATCTCGGGGACGCGGTGAAGATCGTCCGCTATCCGCTCGGCGCGGAGGGCGCGACCGGGAAGCCGGCCGCGATTCCGAACGAGTGTCTCGCGACCTACCGCAAGGTCTCGAGCGACGCCTTCGTCGAGCGCGCCTGGGAGCGCGTCGTCTGGCGGGAGGGCGAGCAGTGTTTCGACGCGAATCCCAAGGAACCCGACTTCGTCGACTACCCGACGCTCGCGCCCGGAAAGGCGAACCGCTTCACCGCGAAGGTCGTTCCGCCCGAGAGCGGCGTCTATCTTCTCTCGGTTTTCTCCGAATCGGATTCGGTCGCGGGAACGGTCTATGTGAACGATCGCCGGGTCACGAACGGCGCGGGGAAGTATTCGGGGACGGTCGCGCTCGAGAAGGGCGTCGAGGTTACGATCCGCTACGACACCTGGAACTATACACAGAAGCCGCAGCCGGTCGAATTCGGCTGGTTCACGCCGGGCGCGATCGCGGCGGCGGGGCGGAACCTCAAGGCGGACGCCGCGGACGCGGACGCGATTCTCGTTTTCACGGGAACCCAGCACGGCTACGGGCGTGCGCACGAGCAGGAAGGCGGCGACCTGCCGTCGATGAAGCTCCCCGAGGGTCACGACGAGGCAATCGCGGAAATCCTTTCCTGGAAGCGCCCGAACACGGTCGTCATCAACCATTCCGGTACGCCGATGGAGCTCCCGTGGGTCGACGGCTGCGAAACGCTCGTCCAGCATCCGTATCTCGGCCATGAGGCGGGTCGGCCGCTCGTCCGCGTTCTCTTCGGCGAGGTGAATCCGTCCGGGAAGCTCGCGTTCACCTGGCCGCGCCGCTACGAGGACACCGGCGTCGCGACGATGGGAACGTACAACGCGACGAACGTAATCTACAACGAGCGTTTCTATGTCGGCTACCGCTGGTTCGATCACGCGAAAATTGTGCCGCTCTTTCCCTTCGGCTACGGATTGAGTTACACGGAATTCGAATATTCGTCGATTCGTCGAGTTGACGATTCGTCGATTGAGGGGGATTCGTATGTAATCAAGGCGACGGTGAAGAATGTCGGGAAGGTCGCGGGGAAGGAAACGGCGATGCTGTTCGTCGAGCCGATCGATTCGTCGGTCGAACGACCGGTGAAGGAATTGAAGGGCTTCGTGAAAACGCGGCTGCTCGCGCCCGGCGAAAGCGAGGATGTCGTCTTCGCGCTCAAGAAGCGCGACCTCGCGGTCTGGGACACCTTTTATCACGACTGGCGCGTTCCCGCGGGGAAGTATCGCCTCGCGGTCGGCGCATCCGCGGCGGATCTGAAGGGCGGGGTTGTCGTGGAGGTAAAGGAATGATTAAGAAATATCTGATCGGCGTCTCGGTGTTCGCGCTCGCGGCGCTCGCGTTCGCGAAAAGCGATGCGGAGCTCGAAGCGCTCGTCGCGAAGATGACGCTCGAGGAGAAAGTCGGCCAGCTCGTCCAGCTGTCTTCGAGCGGCAGGACGGGCGAGAAGCTCGCGGAGGACGCGAGCGGCGCCGTCCTCCCGAAGGACGTCGCCGAGTGGGTGCGCCGCGGCGAGGTCGGCTCGCTCCTCGGGGCCTGCGGGGTTAAGAACTTCAACGCGCTCGAGCGCATCGCGGTCGAGGAATCGCGGCTCGGGATTCCGCTCATGGTCGGCCACGACATGATCCACGGCGTCAAGACCCAGCTCCCGATTCCGCTTGCGCTTTCGATGACCTGGGACGAAAAGCTCTGGTACGAGGCGGGCTCACTCATCGCCCGCGAGGCGCCGACGAAGGGCGCGAACTGGACTTTCACGCCGATGGTCGACACCGCGCGTGACGCCCGCTGGGGGCGGATCGCCGAAAGCGGCGGCCAGGACGCGTATCTTACCGGGCTCATGGCCGCCGCGATGGTGCGGGGCATCCAGCGGGACGACACCCCGGTGCGCGTCGCCGCGTGTCTCAAGCATTTCGTCGGCTACGGCGCGGCGATCGCGGGGCGCGACTACAACGCGGTCGAGATGAGCGAATCGACGCTGAGGAATTTCTACCTCCCGCCGTTCAAGGCCGGAATCGACGCGGGCGCGATGACGGTTATGCCCGCATTCCACACCTTGAACGGCATCCCGTGTTCGGTTTCGCCGTGGCTCCTCAAGGACATTCTTCGTGATGAATTCGGCTTCAATGGCTTCACGATCAGCGACTGGGGCGCGGTCGAGGAAGTCGTGCGCCACGGCGTCGCCGAAAATCTCGCCGAGGCGGCGGAGCTCTCGTTCAACGCCGGGATGGACGAGGATATGATGTCGGGCGCGTTCCGCGCGCATCTCGCGGACGCCGTGCGGGCGGGACGCATTGCGGAATCGGATATCGACCGCGCGGTTATGCGTGTACTGCGGGTGAAGAACGCCCTCCATCTTTTCGAGCGGCCGTATATCGACGAGGCGGCGGTCGAAAACGGGATCAATCTCGAGGCGCACGCGGCTTTCGCGCGCGAGGTCGCGGCGAAAACCTGCGTGCTCCTCAAGAACGCGGATAAGACGCTCCCGCTTAAACCGGGCGTCAAGGTCGCGCTGATCGGGCCGTGCGCGGACCGGAAGGCGCAGTTCAACGGAACCTGGGCGAGCTGGGCCGACAACGCGAAGAATATGACGCTCGTCGAAGGGCTTCGCGCGGACGGCGTCGACTTCATCGAGTGCGAGGGCTACGATTACGAGCAGCCGAAACTCGACGCGGAGGGTATCGCGAAGGCGGCGGCCGCGGCGGACGTCATCGTCGCGCTCTTCGGCGAATATACGCCTCACTCCGGTGAAGGTATGAGCCGGATGAAACTCGAGCTCGGCGGCCGCCAGCTCGAGGCGCTCGAGATTATGAAGCGCTCCGGGAAGCCGATCATCGCGGTCGTCCTGAGCGGCCGCCCGCTCGCGATACCCGAGCTCGCGGAGCGGGCGGACGCGGTCATCGCGGCGTGGAGTCCCGGGACGAGCGGCGGATGGGGGATCGCCGACATTCTCACCGGGCGCGTCAATCCGTCCGCGCGCCTTACGGTCGAAATGCCGCTCGCGACGGGACAGTCCCCGAATTACTACAACCGCACCGCGACCGCGCGTCCGGCCCCGAATCGCGGTACGCCGTACACCTCGCGCTATATCGACGGCGAAGTCGCCTCGCTCTATCCGTTCGGTTACGGGCTTTCCTATACCGAATTCACCTACGCGAACGAGGCGGTGGAGCGGAAGGGCGACGAGCTCGTCTTTTCCTGCGATCTCGCGAACGCGGGCGCGGTCGAGGGGGTGGAAACGGTTCAGGTCTACACCCGCGAACTCTTCGCCCGCGAGGCGCGGCCGATTCGCGAACTGCGCGGCTGGAAGCGCGTCGCCCTGAAGCCCGGCGAATCGACGCGCGTCGAGATCGCGGTCCCCGTCGCCCGTCTTATGCATTGGGAGGGCGGCGCGCGCGTTCCCGCCTCCGGCCGCCATCACGCCTGGATCGCTAAGGATTCCGCGAGCGGAAAGCGGCTCGATCTGAAGCACGATTTGCTATAATGGCGGTATGAAAATAAAAGAGTTCTTTCACGCCGCGCGGGAACGCGTCGGCGCTGGCTTCAGGCGGTATGTGCCGTTTCATCTCGGGGCGATCGCCTCCGGTCTCGTGCTGATGGGCGGGATTCACGATGTTCTCGAAGACCAATTCGTCTTCGACATGACGCGCGGGATAGCGTGGGGGATGCTCGCCGGGCTGTTTATCGGGCTCGTCGCGACGCGGCGCGGATGGAACGTCACCCGCTCGCGGATCACGCAGCTGCTCGTCACGATTGCCGTCGCGGCGGCCGGGTGCCTCTTCTGGTCGAAGCTCGGCGAGAATTCGCCGCGGTATCCGCTCTGGGTCATGCTTTACTCGGGGAGCATGGTGTCGCTCGTCGCGCTCTGCGTCCGGGCGCTCTACGGCGAGCGGAACGAGAAGACGCTCTTCGTGAAGCTCGTCACGAACGCGGTTCTCGTCCTCGCGGCGGCGGCGATTGTCTTTCTCGGTTCGCTCGTCTGCTATCTCGCCTACAGCGCCCTCATTTCGAAGCTCGATTCCGAGATAATCGGTGACATCGGCATCGTCGCTTTCTATATTCTCGCGCCGATCGCGTACGTGAGCCTTCTCCCGCTCGCGGACGAAGAGGAGGAGTCGGTCGGCGAGCGCGCCGCGCGTATCGTCTTCTGGATACTTCTCCCGCTCGCGCTCTTCCTTCTCGGCATTCTTTACGCGTATCTCTTCAAGATCGTTTTCACGATGCGGATGCCGTCCGGCCAGCTCAACTGGTTCGGCTCCGCCGCGCTCGCCGTGTACGTGTTCTTCTGGCTCGCGCTCCGGAATTACGAGAACCGTTTCTTCCGTTTCTTCGTGCGCCGCGGCTGGGCGTTTCTCGTTCCCGTCACCGTCTTTCAGATCGTCGGCATCGCGATCCGTTATCACGCCTACGGTCTCACGGCGTGGCGCTACGCCGGGATGATCACGCTTGCGCTCGGGATTTACGCGCTCGCGCTCGCGGCGCTGCGCCGCGGACCGCGATCGCTCTTCCTCGCGATCGCGATCGGCGGAATCGTCTTCACCGTCACGCCCGTCAACATCATCGACGCGCCGATCCGCGATCAGGAGTCGCGCCTTCGCGCGGCGCTCGAGCGTAACGGCGCGCTCAGGGACGGTCACTTCGTCGTCCCGGAAAACGCCGCGTTCTCCGAGTCCGATTCCGTCGCCATTATCGGCGCGTGGGATTATCTCGTCGACCGCTGTCGTTACTACCGGAAAAGCGACATCCCGGATGACTGCCCGCGTAAATATGAATTCGGCACGGTGAAGCCGAAGGTGTGGGGCGAGGCGAAATTCACGCTCGGCCTTTGCGACGATCTCAAGGCGCTCTGCGCGAGCGGCCCGCATTCCGACGATCCGCTCGTCGACTTTCTCGGGCTCAAGCGGAGGAAGTCGAGTTCCGGGAATACGAGATACTGCTGGATCTCGATTCAATATCCCGCTGGAAAAGACTTCGAGCTCGCGCCGGGGACGAAGAAGATCGCGTTCGGCGGGTCACGGGGCAGTTGGAACGTAAAGCGCAAGGATGACGGCGGTTGGGAGCTCGTGAACGGCGAATCGAAAGACGCGCCGCGTGTATATGACGTAACGGAGAAGATGAAGGCGATTCTCTCCGGGGCGGGGCTCGGCGAAACGCTTGAGCGGAAGAGCTTCATACTCGACGACGAGCTCTCGCTCTGGAGGCTCGACGACGGGCTTTTCATCAAGGTTTTCAATCTCGAGTTCCGCGGACAGGAGTCGACTCCGCTTCGCGAGGGAACGGTATACGAATTCCTGCTTATGAAGGAGTAAAGCGAAGTTATCAACACTTTTCCGCCCATGGGGTCTGACCCCATGGGCGGAAATTGGCGATAAAGGTGGTGGAAAATGCGTAGATCTGCTGCGATTCTTTTTATTACGATTTTTGCTAGTTTGGCGTTTTGGACGGGATTGGCGCGCGCTGAGGAGGTGCCCGCCGAAGACGCGCTGAAGGCGGCGCAGGCGTGGATCGATCGCGGCTATTCGATGGCGCGGCTCGACGGGCGAACGGTTGCGGGCGTCGAAACGATTGAGAGCGATGACGCGAAGATGTATGTCGCGAAAGTGGCGGGCGGCGGATTTATCGTGATGAGCGCCGACGACCTGATCGAGCCGGTGATCGCGTTCTCGGACGATGGAAGCGCGCTTGATGAAGACGACGCGAATCCGCTCTGGGCGCTCGTCAGGGCGGATATCGCCGCGCGTACGGCGGGAGTTGCGGGGACAGTCCCTGTCGGTTCCGTGACGGGGACTGTCCCCGCAGTGAAAACGCTCGCGGCGACGACCGGTGAGCGGACGCGGGCGCAGAGCCGCTGGGACGAACTTCTCGTTGAGGCGCCGACTTCCGGCGTGCGGCGCGCAAGCGCCGCCTCGGTCTCGACGATTTCTGATATCCGCGTCGACTCGTTTATCGCGGCGAAATGGAATCAGTCCACGGTCGGCTCGAAGAACGTCTATAACTATTATACGCCGTCCAATTATTACTGCGGCTGCGTCGCGACCGCTACCGCCGAGATCATGCGTCACTTCGAGTGACCGACGACTTCGGTAGAAGCGAAAACCTGCACCTGTTCGGTCGGCGGGACGAGCGGGAGCTATACGATGAAGGGCGGCGTCTACGACTGGGCGAATATGCCGTATGCGCCGACGAGCTCGATCACCGATACCGAAGCCGAGGCGATCGGGAAACTCACGTACGATATCGGCTGCTCGGTCGGGATGGCGTGGGCGAGCGGCGGGAGCGGCGCGTCGATGTACTCGGCGCGGCTTCGGCTCCTCGACACCTTCGGTTACGCGAGTTGCGAGGGCGTTGTCTTTAATAGCACTAATTTCGAATATTCGCTCGAGCATTGCAAATCGGTCGTCATCCCTTCTCTCGAGTACGGCTCGCCGCTTATAATGAGCATCAGTGGAGCGGGCGGCCACGCGGTCGTCGTCGACGGCTACGGCTACTCGGGCGATGACGATGATTTCTACATGCACGTGAACTGCGGCTGGGGCGGCTCGTACAACGCCTGGTACTGTCCGCCAGATCTCACGATGGGCTACTACGCTTTTAACGCGATCGACGGTTTTCTCTTCTCGATCCTGCCGGAGGAGAAGGGAACGATCGTCTCGGGTCGAGTTCTCGACGCGAGCGGCGCGCCGGTCGTCGGGGCGGAGGTAAAGCTCGTTCCGACCGGCGGGATTGCCATCGCCGAGACGATTTCGAATTCAAGCGGCATTTACGCGTTCCTCGCGACGACGATCGGGACATATACTCTCAAGGCGGAATACGGCGGGAGTTCGGCCGTAATCTCGACGAAGGTGGTCGCGAATTCCAGTAAGCAGCTCGCGAGTAATGGCGGCTACTATTCGCAAACCGCTTACGCCCCGACGATCGGCAACTCGTACGATAACGATATCACGATCACCGGACTTAAAACCGTCGAGACGCCGACGATTTCGCCGGCGACCTGCAGCTTCGAGTCGACGCTCGCGATCACGCTCGCCTGCGCTACCGACGGCGCGACGATAAGATACACGCTCGACGGGACGGATCCGACCGAGACGAGCGAGGAGTATACCGGCCCCGTGACGATAACTGAAAGCTTAACCTTCAAGGCCCGCGCCTTCAAGGACGGGATGAACTCGAGTCTTGTCGCGAGCGAGACGTATTCCTGCAACAGTCTCTCTTCCGCGCTCGACACACCGACGCTGAGCTGGACGACTTCGTCCGATTTCCCGTTCGTAGCGGAATCTGACGACACCTACGACGGCGTCGACGCGGCGCGGTCCACCGACAGCGGGGACTATTGGGATAATCAGAGCTGGATGCAGACCGAGATCGCGGGACCAGCGACCATGTCGTTCTATTACAAGACCACCAAGGCCAAAGGGACTTTCTATGTCGAGGTCGGTGGAGAAAGGGTTTACGAGGAGACAAACCAGGTATATAACTCCTCCTGGCAGTTAGTTTCAGTATCCGTACCCGAAGGTGTGCAGATGGTGAAGATAGGATTTTACGGGTGGATAGTAGACGGGAACAATATGAATGCCGGGCGTTACACCGGAGTGTTCAACGGCGCGACTGTCGACAGCGTGACGGTGGAATATCCGTCGACCGCGACTTCCACGACCGAAGTTCCCGTGCCCTACGAGTGGCTCGACGAGTACTTCCCGGGCTCGGGCACGAACGCGGACGCGTACGAAACGCTCGCGAAAGCGGCCGGCGTGAACGGCTATTCGGTCTGGGAGTCGTATCTCGCGGGGCTTGTCCCCACGAACGCGGAGTCGAAACTTCAGGCGTTCATCCGCTTCGATGGAACATCTCCGGTCATCGAATGGAATATCACCAACCTGAACGCCCGGACTCTCGGCTACGGGTATTCGGTGAAGGGCAAATCCTCGCTTGCCGACGCGGAATGGGGATCAACCAATCAATATTCTCGTTTCTTCAAGGTTTTCTTGACTAAATAACGGCGAGTCACAACGGAAAAACGTGCGACTCTCCCGATCTCCACGACTACTACTCGCGCGGCACCCTAACGCGGCGACCGGGAGGCGCGGCGGGAGGGCGGAAAATATTTTTACGCGCCCGTTCGGGTGGGGTAATCTTGCCGAACGAGTGCGGCGAGCTGAGATTTCGCTAAAATATCGCGTTTGCGATAAGTGTGCGTTTTGTTGACGGCGGAAAAAAAAATGCTAACATTTCAGCCAAAATAGGGGAAAGTAGTATCTCCAATCTGCAACCACCCCTCGAACAGAGTTACGTAGCGGTTTCCCTCTCGGGGCTTTTCTGGTTGCAGATTGGAGCTACCACGCTCCCCGGTTAACTTTGAGAAAGGGGAAACCGCAAAATGAAAAAGAACGTGCTTCGTGCAGCGTGCTTCGTGCTTGCTGTATTCGGAGGTATGGGAGCGTGGGCGTATAGCGTCGGCGACACGGTCACTTGGTCGAATACCGGAACGACGGGGACGCTCGCGACTGATACCTATAATCAGTGCCAGTATTCTTTGTGTCTTCCGGCTCTTGATGGGCTGGGTAAGGGTTCAGTCGTTAAGATTACCAATGTGAAGTTCGGTAGCTGGAATACCTCGTTTACTGGCTGGGACAGCACGAATCACAGGTCTGATCCGTACGCCATTAAAATTAATGGTGTGCAGTCTGGGTGGGCGAATGGTGCGAGTTCAGCTTCTGATGCGGCACTGTCAAGCGAGAGTACAATTAATGTCACTTCGACTGATACAGCATACACTCTTTCGTACGCTTTCTCCGACGAGTGTGATATCACGGTCGGTACAACTTATTCCGCGGCTTCTGGCAATACAGTCTGCGAGTCCGGTCAAGGCGTTTCATTCCTCTACAGCAATAGCAAATTGTCCTACGGTTCGTCGACGATGTTCTGCGCCGTTCGTCACGTTTCGATGAGTTCCTCTGGTGCGATTGTTAATGCCAGCGCGAGTTCGGCTGGGTATTATCCGGTCTATGAAATCACCGCGACTATCGTCTCGATTGCGACGGAGACTGAAATCGGAACGGATGAGATCAAGACCGCCGCAGAAATATCTACGGATAAAGTCACCTTGAAGGGTGGCACTCTTGATCTTTCAGCAGTTACATCTTTCCCGGTATCGTTCAAGCTTTCTGAAAATTCCACTGGCGGTATGATTAAGCTTGCTTCGGATGTCACGCCTGCCGTGAAGATAATGGCGGCGGAGGTACTGCCTGATTCGCTTACCATTTATGTCGGCGATAGCGAACCGACGACCAAGACGGTTGTCTTGAGTGGTGACTATCTGTACTTGAACCTTCCTGCCTCGACCACTTTTACCGCGGCGAATGATACGGATTGGGCGGATAAGACCTTGACCTTTACGACGCTTACTGCTGCGGCCGGTGAGAATGTTTCGTTTGCCAACGACAGCAATTACAAGCAAACCGTAACCGAAGGCGATGTTACGGTTGCGCTCGTGACCGACGCCGCCGCAGGTACGCGCGTTTTCGCGCTTCACGCGCTAGATGGGTCGAGTGCCGGTATCGGCGCGATTTCGCGCGATATCTATCTCAAGGTATCCGGCGGTACGCCCGGCGTAATCAGTGGCGGTGAAGATGCGGGCTGGAATGCGACCAAGACGGTAGTGACTGGCGATACGCTCGTTAATGTCGGCGGTTCTACGGTTGTTGACTATGTATATGGCGCCGGCCTCGGCGGCGGCAGCGGAGTAACGACCACGGGTGACATTGGCGTTGTGATCGATGGCGATGCACAGGTGAAAGGTTCCGCCGTTGTCGGTTGGCAGGGGCGTCATAACTCGACCGCCAAGGTTACGGGCAACACGACGATGCTCGTCAAGAATGTTCAGACCTATGACAGCTCGACCGCAACTGCGGATGTCGGTAACGGAAGCTGCGACAAGGGCCTCATCGTCGGTGGCGGCGTCTGCTGGGGTAATGGCGGCGTCAGCACGATTGGCGGCAATTCCTCGGTGGTTGTGGATCTCGGAGACACCGCGACCGGCACCTTCGCGAAAACGCTCATCGGCGGTAGCTACCACATTAGTAGCTGGGGCACGATGACTGTCTCCGGCAACTCGTCCGTGTCGATCAGCGCACCGAGCGCAGTTACTTTCAGTAAGGAAATTACCGGCGGCGGCTATACGCTCGGTTCGAGCTCGGTCGTTTCCGGTAACTCGTCGGTCACTATCAACGGCGGCACTTACACTGGAACCATTTACGCGGGTGGCAATCATTCCGCCGCTACTGTCGGTGGTACCGCTACTCTCAACCTTAACGGCGGCACTTTCACAGGCGCGACGCTGAAGGGCGGCACGGCGACCGGGGCGAAGACATTGAATGTCAATTGCGATATGTCGCGCGATGCGAGTTCCTGGAATATCAGTGGCTTTACTGCGATGAACATCGCGAGCGAAAAGACGATGACGATCACGGCTGATAGTGATGCTTCGATTGCCTTGGATACGACTGGTTCGGGTGCGATTGCGAAGACTGGCACCGGAACGCTTACGCTTTCCGATCTCGTTGAAGACGCGACCTATTCGCTGACGGTTTCCGCGGGCTCGCTCAATCTTTCTGGCGATGCGAGCGGAGTGACGGTTACGATGAACAGCACCGACGGTACGCTCAATGTCGGTTCGACCCGTCCTACGGTGAACTATCAGGCGGGAAAACTTAAGCTCACCGCGTCTTCGACCGAACTCGCCGCGGGTAAGATTACGCTGACCACTACTGAGGATTCTGCTGCAGCTTCGACTGATATTACGACGGTGGTTGACGCGGCTGGGAATACTTATACTATTACTGACGCGAGTAAGACCGATAATGTTATCACCTTGACTCTTCAGACAATCACTCCGATTACCAAGGACTCGACCAGCAAGAATACGAGCGATGCGATCGGTTCGTTCACCTCGGGTACGCTTATCATCCAGGGCGCCGATTCGGCGGATGACGCGTATGATGTTGTCTTTGATGCTGAAGTCCCGTCGGGTGTCTCGGTATCGGTTTCCGGCTACGTCAATCTTACGGTTGACGGAACGGCGGTGACGGCGCTTCCGTATTCACAGATCAGCTTCGAGAGTGGTGCCGTCGTGAAGATGGCGACCGGTGACAGTTACACGGTGCCCGCCGGCATTACGGTTACCTCGACCTCGACGAGTGGCACGATTACTAACAATGGTACGCTCAACCTTTCCGCGGGTACTTACACGATTACCAATAACGGCACTGCGAATGTAGCCGGTGATACGACTATCACACTCACCAATAACGGCACGTTCAATGTCAATAGCGGAAATGTTACGGTTACCGCAGCTTCCGCGCAGTCGATTCTGGGTACGGTCAATATCGCATCCGGTGCGACTTACACCAATAACTCGTCCGATGCGATTGCTTACAGCGGATCTACGATTGTCAATGTCCGAGGAACGCTCGACATGGGTGCATACCGGTGGACGATCGGCGGTTCCAGTGTTTTGAATCTCTATGGCGGGTGCACGATTAATGGCACCATTTCTGATGGCATGATCTTTGACCTTTATCGTACTGGTAATACCATTAACGTGTATGCCGGAGATGACAGTTCGGCGACGACAGTCACGCTTCCGCTCGCGCTCCGTGCACGTACTGATTCCGCAACGGTTACGGTCGATACGGGTATGACATTTGAGGTTCCCGGTTTCGTCTGCTCGCCTTCGAGCTGGAGTGAGTCGAGTGTAGTCACCAAGGCTGGCGCGGGTAAACTTGCGATTACCGGCGATATGTCCGCCTCAAAGATGACAATCAGCGCCGGAACGGTCGAGATTGCGACTGGAACGGGCGATGATGCCAAGGATATCAATGTGAGCACGGTGTTCAGCGTGGCGGTTTCCGTTTCCGGAACCGGCACCGTCAAGATGAACGGGTCGACGATTAGCCTCGGCACGCTCACCGCGGCGGCTACGAACAAGTATACGGTCGACGGCGAGAGTACGCTGACCCTTGCCTGCGAGTATTCAAACGGCGGCGGCACGATTATGGCGGACGACACCAAAGACAGCCCGTTTATCAAGATTAACAGCGACGCGACGCTCAATCTGAACTACGCCAACTTCTCAGGTTGGTCGGGGGCGCTAACGGGTGGTTACATCGTCAACAATGGTACGCTCAAAATCGGTGCGATGAGCAGCAGCTCGATGTTCTTCCGTAACCACTTGATTCTCGCCGATGGAGCGACCACCACAATCGGTACCACGATACCTCTCTCGATCTATGGTGGTATTGGTACCGCTGATACGGCGCAGTTCCAGCTCGCCTCTGGTACTGCTTCGATCACCGGCGGAACTATTTGCTTCGGTAATGGTAGCAATACCGGCGGATATGGTACGAAGGGCGTCGGTTTCACTGTCGGCGATGATGCGACATTGACAATCGGCTCGAATATCATGAGTTCCAAGAACTCAAGCGGCTCGAATCCGATTGCCAAGTATGGTAATGGTACGCTCGTTTTTACCGATTCCAGCAACAGCACTGCCGAAACTTACACCATTTACGCAGGTACTATCAAGTCGGTAGCCTCGCTCACGGTCGCGTCTGGCAAGACCACCTACACGGTCGTGACCACGACTGAGACGGTTGACGATGTTACATACAATATCTATTCGCTCAACCACGATGCTTGTGACGTTTACTATGTTGACGGCTATCTCGGCGATAGCAGCGACAAGTACACCGTGACTTCTGACGGCACTACTTCTACTGTGCTTGTCGCCGGTGATACTCTTGTAATTGATTCCAAGTCCTCGCGTACCCAGGTCTGGGTTGCGACGACGCTCCCGAGTGAAATCGAGAAGATCCGTATCGATCGCGATGTCGAGATGACTGCTGGTGCGAGCGGCTCGATTCTCGGCGGCGCTGATATCACGATCTCCACCGGAGCGACGCTTACGATTGGGGTGAATGCCTGGAACACGACCGCGGTTGCATCGACCGCGAAATTCACGCTCGCCGATGGCGGTAAGCTCGTCGTGAATTGCGATACTTTCGAGGGCTCTGTCACGACTACGGTCGAGAACAAGCACGTCAATTATGACTCCTCTACCAAGACCTACTCGGTCATTTATGACACCGCCACCATTACGATCCCCGAGGTCGCGGGTATGACCGCGACGGCGGCGGATGGCGATGGTAACGCTATTACGATTACCGAGGGAAAGGTGACGGTGGACGTTACCTCGACGCTCGTGGTCACCTACACTCCGAGCGAGGGTTATGTCGGCACCACGCAGACCGTGACGATTGAGACAGTTGCTTCCGATAGCACCGTTGATACCTCTAGCGTCACCGCGCCGACCGAAGGTGTTGCGAAGGTAACTGCTGATGGAACCACGACCTATTACACATCTGTCAATGACGCGATTACAGCCGCAGGGGATGCCGGTACCGTGGTTCTGGTTAAGGATTGGTCTGGGTATTTTAATGACAGCATGAACTTTACGGGTACCCTTGATCTTAATGGCAAGACGATTACCCTTAATAACGGCTGGACTGATAAGACATGGACGATTGCAACCCTGGTGGGCACTGCCGACAGCGTGATTAATTTTACCAAGCCGAGCGGAAATCCTACTCAGAATCTTACTATCAACAATGTCGATAATTATAAGGGCAAGATTACAATCACGAGCGGCTCGTACAGCGTCACGTTGCCTAACGGGTATAAGTGCGACACCGACGGATATGTCGTGGCGATTACCTACGCCACGCTCACTATCACCCAGGTCGACAATTGCACGATCACGGTGAAGAATGGTGAGACGGCGGTCGAGTCCGGTG
>R26__coassemble_951_pt1 | contig 15501 bp, 11 predicted proteins | sample R26__metabat2_high_PE_025 | metagenome-assembled genome bin R26 | reverse complement strand
AAGGATTTACACAATGAGAATGTTTGGATTACTGCCAAGAGCTCTTATAAAAATTTTCACCGGGGTGTCTCACCGCACTTGCAATTCACGAATTCCTGGGCCTACGCCGGAAGCAATACGGGGAGAAGCGTAAAAGAGATATGACCGTCAAAATCGTAGTGTGCGAATCGGTAGCGAATTCACACATTTTCCACAATCTTTCCGCCCATGGGGTCAGACCCCATGGGCGGAAACCTGTTGATAACTTTCCGGGGAACGCCTTCGATTCGTCAGCGAGCGCCCCGCATCTCGGTGCTCAGAATTTCAGAGTACCATTCAAGCATAGCAGTCCGGAATTATACGGTTTGGTATAATACCGGAGTCATGAACATCTCTTTCAAAACGCGAATCGCGATTATCGCAGTGTCCGCAATAACCGTGTGCGCGGCGCTGATCTGCACGATCGTCGCGCTGACGAACGGAAGCGCTCGGTTCACGCGGACTTACGAACTCAATCGCTGGAAATACACAATCGGCGTAAGCGCTGACTGCGACAGCGAGCGTCTGACGCGCGCAATCTACCGCGACGCCCGCATCCGCCCCTTCGACTCGCTCGACGCGGCGGCGAAACAGTTAATGGCGGGGAAGATCGACGCGCTCGTCTACGACGAACACGTCCTCCGGCTTCTCATGTGGCGCTACCCGGACCGCTTCGCGTTCCTTCCCGACCCGGTCGACACCGATCCTTCCGTAATCGCCGTGAGCGCCGAACGCAAGGATCTCCTCCTGAAGCTCAACGCCTTCATCGCGAAATACCGCGCGAGCGGCGTTTACGACGATATGTTCCTCCGCTGGTGCCACGACCCGGAGCGCGGCGCGAAATCATCGGTGCCCGCGCTGCCGTCTCCGCCCGAGAACGCGCCCGCGATCCGTGTCGGGACCGATTGCGACGAAGAACCGAATTCCTTCCTCGGAGAAGACGGCGAGCCGACCGGATTCGACATCGAATTCACGCGCCGCTTCGCCGCCGAAATCGGCGCGCGGGTCGAATTCGTCCTTAAACCCGAGGCGGAACTTTACGCCGACATCCGTGCTGGCGCGATCGACATGATCGTCGACAATCTCGACCGCCGCCCCGACGCGCGCGGCATCTTCTATTCCGATGGCTATCTCGATTCGGATATAGTGATGATGATCCGCGCCGAGGACCTCGCGCAATGACCGTCTCCCCCTTCGCGATTATCGCCGCGCTCCTCGTCTTCAAGGGCTACGAGGCGCCGCGCTATCAGAAACACGACGCGCTAATCGAGGAGCTCGTCGCCGAATTCAACGCGAACCGCGCCGCGGCCGCCGCCTCGACGAAAGCGCAGGCCGACGGCATCGCCGCGCTCGATCCCTCGCTCGTCAAGGCGCACATGATTCAGGAATCGGGCGGCGCGAACGCGAAATCGCGCGCCGCGTGGGAAATCGACCCCCTCCAGGTGAACGTCCCCGGAGACTGGAACGACTACAAGCGCTATGTCGGGCTCTCTAAACCGCGCCACGCGAACGACGGGAATCTCCGCACCAACCTTCGCGCCGGGCTCCGCTATCTATCGCGCAAGGGTTTCGGCTCGAGCGCCCAGCCCGCCGCGAATCGTCCGGACGCCTTCTTCGACGGCTGGCCGACGGCCGTGAAGCGCTACAACGGCCGCGCCGATCCGCTCGCGGACGGAACCGCCTATTCCGACGCCTACTCCTCGCGCATCTTCTACCGCCTCGAACATCCGCTCGAACTCACGCCGATCGAACTCCGATAGCGCCCCCGCGGGGACTGTCCCCGTCAGCGGACAAGCGGCTCGGCCCACGCGCGAATCGACCGCTCGCTCGCGCCGGTAAGATTCTTCGGCTCGGCGAAAATCGAATTCGGCGCGGACGGCTTCAGATATTCGTTTGTCCTCCCGGCGCCGCTACCGCCGCTCGTGAAGAACGGGAAGATGCGCTTCCCTGCGAAATCGTGCGCCTCGAGGAATGTGTTGACGATCGTCGGCGCGACATACCACCAAATCGGAAAGCCGACGAACACGGTATCGTAATCAGCGATGTTCTCCACCTTCGACGCGATCGCCGGACGCGAGGCCTTGTTCGCCATCTCGACCGACGAGCGGCTCTTCGAGTCATGCCAGTCAAGATCCGCGTCGGTGTAGCGGACGGCGGGAACAATCTCCTTCAGATCCGCGCCGATCGCCTTCGCGAGCGTCTCCGCCTTCGCGCGGGTCGTTCCGGTCGCGGAAAAATATACTACGAGCGCTTTCTTCATTGGTGCATTTCCTTTGACGTTGTTTTCCGCTTCGGCGCCGGCCGGGGAACATCCCGCGAGCGCGAGCGCGCAAAGCCCGGTAATGAATGTACTTCTAGTCATACGGTCCTTATTATATCATTTTCGCCGAAATTATCGGGAGATGAGTAACCGCTAACCCATTACCGGACGCGGCGGTTTCGCGGCGGCGACGGCTTCGAGTATCTTCTTCAGCTCCTCGATCGCAAACGGCTTCAGCAGAAAGCCGCTGAAGCCGAGCCCGGCGGCGGCGTTGACCGCTTCGACATCGGCGGAAATCGCGTAAACCGGGAGATTCGAATGTTTACCCGCACGGATCGCCTTCACGAGCCCCTCGCCGTTCAGTTCCGGCATCCAGAGATCGCTGAGTACGACGTCGACCGTCGTTTCGGCGAGCCGCGCGAGCGCCTCGCGACCGTTCCCGGCCTCGATGATGTTCTTCACTCCGAGCCGCTTCAGGAACGCGCGAAGAACGGCGAGATTCACCTTCGAGTCGTCGACCGAAAGGACCGAAAGCAGGGAGAAATCGTCCTTCGCGGCTGGCGCGGCGGTCACGACGGGCGCGACCGGAGCTTCCGCCGGGGCGAGTTTCACCCCGGGGAGCGACACCGTGAAGACCGAGCCCTTCCCGACGGTCGACTCGATGACGAGTTCGCCGGCCATCCCCTTCACGAGCTCGCGGCAGATCGCGAGCCCTAGCCCCGTCCCGCCGTGGCGCCCGCCGTGACCGGCCTGGACGTAAGGATTGGTGATCGAGCCGATATCCTTCGCCGCGATGCCGCACCCCGTATCGGCGACCGAAAATACGAGATGGCGATAGCCCTCGGCGTTCCGTTTCGGATCCGACGCGGAAAAGAGGCGGAATTTGATCTCAACCTTCCCTTTCTCGGTGAACTTGATCGCGTTACCGACGAAGTTGAAGAGAATCTGGCGGATGCGCTGCGGATCGAGTTCGAGCCGGTCGGAGAAATCGACCGAGTGCTCGAGCGCGAGCCCTTTCGCGGAAGCGGAAACTGTGCAGGCGGCGATGATTTCGTCGACGATGCGGTGGATGTCGGTCGGCTCGGGCCGGATGACCATCTTGCCAGCCTCGAGTTTCGATAGATCGAGGATGTCGTTTACGAGCTGCAGGAGTACCCGGCTCGAAGAGAGGATCGAGCCGAGATACTTCTTCACCTCCGCTGCGTCGCCGACGCCGCGCGCGAGCAGCTCCGCGAAGCCGCAGATCGCGTTGAGCGGCGTCCGCAGGTCGTGGCTCACCGTCGAGAAGAAATAGCTCTTCGCCTTCTCGGCCTTGAGCACCTTCTCGCGCTCGACGACGAGCTTCCGGTTGTGCGCCGCGGCGACGACGAGACTCCAGACGAGCGCGACGAAGACGAAAAGCGCGATAAGGGACAATATGCGGCCCGTGGTCCAGAAGCCCTTCTGCTCGATCACCGCCTGGTAGTACATCGCGGCGAGCTCCTCGGCCGAGAAGGAATGAAGAACCTTGATGAGAACGGGGATGAATTCCGCGTCGACCCCGCGGCAGACGAAGAAGTGAAGGTTCGCGCCGCCGGGAAGTTCCGGCCCCGGAGGGATGCGGAGAATATCGATCGGGACGCCGTAGTCGTTGAGTCCGCGAAGGTCGGCGCCCAAGGAGAACCACATATCCGTCTCGCCGTCGATGAAGCGGCGCCGCGCCTCGGCGATCGTCTCGCTCGCGTGAAAATCGTAATGAACCTTGAGCCGCGAGGACATCTCCCGGAAAAGACTTCCCGCGAAACCCGACGCGCGCCCCGTCTTCGCGTCGTAGCCCTTGTACGGGGCCTCGAGCGGGAAGAGTTCTATCCTTACCGAGTGGCCGCTCTGGCGGAAGGCGCTGAGACTCGCGTATTCCTTCGGGGTGTAGTCGAGGAGTTTCGTATCGCTCGAAGTGAGAAACTGCGCCTGAAGGCGGGCGTCGAGCGTCAGGTCCATCGCCTTCGATCCCTCGACCGCGGCGACGAGCTCCTGCTGAAGGTCGGGCCGCTTCATCGACGCGGCCGCGTAGAGCGCGTGGCGCCTGAGCGGGGTCAGCACCTTCCAGTCGCTGAAGGCGCGGCCGTCGAGCGCGCGGATCGCGTCCACCTCGCCGCGCTCGAGCGCCGCGAGCGACTCATCGAGATCGTGGTAGATATGTATCTCGTAGTAAATCTTCGCCGCGTCGAGGATGCCTTGCAGCTCCTCGAGCCCGCTCGCGCGCCCGGGGAAGCCGATCCGGATGCCTTTCCAGGTCGCGGGTTCGGCCTCGACATACGGGGAATCCTTCGGCGCGAAAATATAGGGTCGGTAGAATCCGAGCGCGATCGGCGGGTAGTATATCTTCCCTTCGCGCTCAGGGGTGCGCGCGACACCGACGAGAAGATCGATCTCGCCCGACACAAGATGGTCGATAAGGTCCGGGTAGTCGGAGTAGACGAGGTCGTATTCCCAGCCCGCGAGCGAGCCGATCGAATCGGCCCAGCGCTTCGCCGCGCCGTCGAAGGTGCCGTCCTCGTCCATCTCGAACATCCCGGGCTCGTTGTAAACGCCCATCACCACCCGGCGTTTCGCCGACTCCTTCGCGCCGAGGATTCCGCCCTTCGCGCGGGCGAGGAAGTCACGGTTCGTAATGGCGAGATCGTGGTACGCGCGATCGAGCGCGGCGAAAACATCCGGCCGTTTCTTCGTGACCGCAAAGAACCAGTTTTCCTCGCCGAGCGAGGCGATCTCCTCGAGGTTGGAATTTACGGTGTAGCTCGCGAAGAGCCACACGTCAGCGAGCCCTTCCGCGATCAGCCGGTCGCCATCGCCCGTCGAATCGACGGGAATGAATTCGTATTCGAGGCCGTTTTCGCGCGCGAACCGCTCGAAGCGGTGAATGCCGCCGAGCGGCCCGTTATTGTGGACGACCCGAAGGCGCGGCCAGTCGGGGTAGAGACGGCTCTTGAAAGTCCCGCGGAGCGGCGAGTCCCTGCGCGCGTAGAGCCCGACATGAATCGAACCGAGCGGCTCGCGCGCGACATTGTAATACTCGAGCACCTCGGGTGTCTTGAAGACGGTCGAAACGACCTCGTAGTTTTCCCGGTAGAGCGTCGCGGTGTCGTGCCGTCCAGTGAGCGCGCTGAATTCGAGTTCGTAGCCGAGCGGCTCGCAGATTTCGGAAAGCACGGCGTCGGCGTACTGCTTCGAGAGCGAGCGGCCCTCGGTGATTTCGCGCATCGCCGTTCGCGTCGCGACTCGTAGCGTCTCGGCGTCCGCGGCGAGCGCGAGCGCGAAGAAAATGGATATTATCCGCAGTATTTTCATCACCCCTACTTGTCTGAATTGCACACTTGAGGTCATATACCTCAGTTCTACAATTCGAACAGTATAGCAAATTTCCGCAATATCGCGCGCATCATCCGCCGCCGGCGGAAGGGACCTGAAGCGTGAAGCATGAAACACGAGCGCCCATGGGGTCAGACCCCATGGGCGGAAAATTGTTGATGACTATGCTTGCGGCTTACCGCTCGGTGATCTTGACGAGTCTCGCGTGGGGCTGGATCGCCTTCTTGAGCTCGGCGAGTTCTTCGTCGGTCAGCGCGCCTTTGGAAATCGCGATATTGGTGAGCTTCGGACAATCGCCGAGCGTCATGATGTTCTTGAGTTCGCGCTTCTTCGCGTTCTTGCCGCGGCGACCGATGACGTCGATCGATTTAAGCCTGGACAGATTCTTCGCGAAAGCGAAGTCGACCGGCGAATCGGAATCGGAAAGGTCGATGCGCTCGAGCGAGGTGAGGCCGGAGAGCGCCTCGAGATTCGTATATTCCGACCCCGGCAGTTCGAGCACCTTGAGCGCGTGGGCGTTCCTGAGAAACGCGAGATCGCCGAGCTCGGTCGAGAGATTGTCGCCCTTCATGTTCCAGGCGCGAAGATAGGTGAGTTTCTCCAGCCCCGCGATCGGCGAGAAATCGTCGATCTTCTCGGCGAAGATCTTGAGTTCCTCGGCCTGCGGAACTCCCGAGAGCCAGGCGAGCGAAGTCATCTTGGTAAGACCGCCGTAGAACTTCCTGACGTTCTTAAGCGAGCCGAGCGTCGCGAAGACCTCGGGCGTCGCATTGATGCCGTAGTAGATGACGCACTCGAGATTCGGACATCCCGCGAGCGGAGTGAAATCCTTCACCTTCGCGGAGTAGACGCTGACCTCCTTGAGTTTCGGGCAGGAAGCGAGCGGCGAGAGATCGTCGATCGCGCTGTACATGAAATCGGCCTTCTCGAGCGCCTCGAAACCGGCGACAACCGAAAGATCGAGCGCGGCGAAATGACGCGCGGTCAGTTTCCTGAGCGTCGTTTTGAGCGGAGCGATCGAGGCGATCGATTTGACGCCGTTCTTGCCGTCGACATTCACCTCGACGGCTTCGGGGAACGCGGCGACCGCGGCGGCGAGCGTCGAGTCATCGGCGGTTTCCTTGAGCAGAATCGAGAACTTGCACCCCGCGTTCTTCGGCTCGGCGAGATACGCCGCCTTGACCGCGGCGATCTCCTCGGCGGTCGCGGGCTTCTCGGCGATCAGGGTGCCGTACTTGATCTTGAGTTCGGCCGCCGGTGCGGCCGAGACCTCCGTCACCGTTGCGACGGCACCGGCGACGACGAAAACGCTGATGATTCCGCGAATGTTCATTTTTCTTTCCTTTCCTTTGCTATATACCCCTAAGGGAAGCGACTCTCTCCGCAATTCTACCCTCTTGCAGATGTTAGTATTATGCCATATTCCGCCTTTCATTGTCTATCGTGTAACCTTTCGTTCACCGGCGCGTATTCCGATCGGGAATAACAAACAATTAAACCGGCAATCCAGAAGGAGGTGCGACCATGGCTCTTCAAATCAACTACAGCGTCAACAGCTTCAACAACGCCTTCCTCCGCACTATCGCGGATAAAATGGCCGATCTCAAATCGAACGGAATGTTCGATAAGGATAGCCGCGTCGTCTTGAACCATGGCGGATTCCTCACCGACCGCAATGTCTCCCCGATAAAGCGGGACGATGTCCAGCGCTCCCAGAACGACGCGATCCGCAAAGCGTTCTGCGAGGGAATCGAGGCCGAGCTCAGCCCCTACGCGCTTTCGACGGACGCCCTCGGCGCCGTCTTCAAGGCCGCCGACTACGGCAAGGGCAAGCCGCTCACCGAGCGCCGCATCGTGAGCGTCCTCAACGCGCTCAGCGAACTCAAGGCGAAAATCACCGATCACGCCGCCAATGTCGAAGTTCTCACGCTCGAGAACCTGACCTCCCCCGCGAGCCCCGACCGCCTGCGCAAGCCCGAGTTCGCGACCGAGGTGAGCGAGCTCGCCCACGATATCGTGAACGAGGGCTACTTCGAGAACATCGCCGAAGCACTCGCGAACCGCGAGCCGGACGACGAGATCATCCATTGCTTCTCCCAGATCACCAATCGCATCGTGATGGGCGCTCGCGGGATCAGCTCCAAATTCGACAACGACGAGCTCACGAAGATCTTCACCGCGATCACCCGCGCGGCCTACGACGCGAGCCCCGACCTCGCGATGATCGTGAAGGACTTCGGCAAGAAGAGACTCAACGCCCTCTCGGTCAAGCTCGCCGACATCTCCCAGAACGGATGCGAGAACTTCGTCACCGACAACATTCCCGCCCTGAAGCTCAACGCTTTCAAAGGCCGCGAAATCATCGAAGACGACGTCCCGGAATCGATGCGCCTCGATCTCGGCGCAGACTACGGGAACTACTCGCCAGAAGAGATCGTCGACATGATCACCGAAGAGGTCGGTCAGAACGACCTGCTCGTCATCCGCATGCTCCCCAACGTCATCGGCGCCCTCCACGAGCTCGCCTTCTGAATAAATCCCTCGACTATCACTAACTCGCCGTACAGCCTTCGCCGGCGCGGCGATCATAGACCGACAGACAGCACACAAACACTTCCCGGTTTTGCCTAAAACCGGGAAGTGACCTGCATATCCATATTAGCGCGACTCGCTATTTAATTCAAATCGCTCACTCGTTAATTGAAAAACTCTGCCTCGGGATTCGCCGGGGAAGGATTCGACAGGCAAGGATTCGCCGGGGCGGAGGACGCCGAGGAAGGGGCCGCCGGGGAAGGAGCCGCCTCAGGCGCCTTCGCGGGCGAGGCGACCGCCGCCGGGGGTTGAGGCTTCACCTTAAACGATTCGGCCTCCACCGGACGCAATGTGGTCGCGCGGGCCGGAGCGGACGAAACGGGATTCGCGACTTCAACCGCGCGAGGCTCCTCCGCAACCATCTCCAGGCGACGTGTCGTGACGGGAACCGAGTAGCGCTCGGCCTCGCAGCCGGCGAGGAGTCCGAGCGCGAGCGCGACGACCGGGAAAAAGTTACTGCGCATTGGCTTTTACCGGAGTCCCTGTTACGCGGGTTTTGAAAACTGAAGGGAGCGCGAACGGAACGAGCATGAAAAACTCTTCATCGATCGCCATCGCGACGAGCCCGTCGGCGTTCTCGACCTGATCGAGCGCGTCTTCGAGCGCGTGGCGCTGACCGGAGCCGCCGGCGCCGAACGTAAAGAAGAGCCAGTTTACCTGCGTGCTGGTCCCCGTAACCTCGCCTGCGAGTTCGGTGTAGCGCCCCTGCTCGAGCGGAATCGACGAAGGGACGAAGGTAACGGCCGAGGACATACAACCGGCGAGAAGAGAGGCGCACGCTGCGCCAAGGAAGAATCTTTTCATGGCTTTAATTACTTTGTGAGTTCATCAATGCGGGCGATAAGCGATTTATCCCGCGCGAGGTCGCTGATGAAATCCGCGACCGTCGTCTGTATCGCCTCGTAAACGCAACCTGGAACTTCCGTGTCGCTTACGCGGCGACCGCGCGTAGTCGCGGAATAAATCTTGCTGAAATAAGGTTTATCCTCATGGCGCGGGTCGAGAAGCTTGATCGCCGCGGCATAAGCGAAACGATATTTCTTTCCGTCCAGCGTAAGAATAACCTTCTGAGTCTCGACTTTAAGTTCGAGATGAGGCTGATCTTCGCCGGCGACGAGCGAGAAATTTTCCTTTACGAGCGTCTCGAATTCCGTCTTCAGGATTCCGCGAACCGGGAAGGCCTGACCGGGAAAGGTCTTCCCGGAAAGCGCCTTTTCGCCGATGACCGCGTTTTCGACCGCGTTCACAAGATTTATCGAGCAGCGGACGTCGCTTACTCGGCCCGAGAGCGACGGGACCTTGTAGGTATTGATGTAAACGGGAACGTTACTCGGCTGGACGAGCGGACCGATGTCTGCGCATCCGCCGACGATTGCGATGGCGGACAGAACAGCCGCGTACTTGGGAATTCGCATTTCTCCACTCCTTAATTGAAAAATTCGTCTTCCGAAGACTGCTCGACTGGCGTAGGCGCCGCTGGCTTCGGCGCGGCATCCGAGTCAGGGATCTGCACCTTGGTCGGCTCGCTGAATTCGATCGCGGCCTCGTCCTTGTCGAGTTCGATGGGCGCGCGAGCGGCGGTCGGCAGGTTCTCGTGACGGGCGATTGCGATTTTAATCGCGGAGGCCGCGGTCTTCACGAACGCGCGACGAAGGCAATCGTTGCGCTCGTCGAGGACGAACGCGCCGGCGAGCGTCTCGCAGGCTTCAGCGCCTTCGGTCGTGGGATAGAGAATCGACCCGAGCGGCGAAAGCGCGAAGCGCGAATTCATACGCATCACGGCCGGGATTACGCACGGCGCGACGCCCGTATCCGGGAACGAGACGACGATGTCGAAGGGAATATCGCGTTCCTTGTTACTCGGAAGAATACCGAGCGTGCACGCGAGCGGAAAAGCGAACGAAAGAAATCCGCGCTTGACTTCGGGCTTAGGGACGAGCTCAAGAACGATCGGCTTCGCGATATTCGGAGCGTCGGCCCCGCGCACACAGTAATCGGGGATTTCATCCGTGATGTCCGCGCCGTAACTCGCTCCCTTGCGACGGTCCATATCGGAAATATGCCAGAGATACGGGGCGTAAGCGTAGTTCGCTATCCACTGCGTGAAGTCGCTGTCGCCGACGGCCATATCGAGCGAAAGACGGCTGAACTTCACTTCACTCAGATAATACTTGTTCGACGGCAGCGTTCCCGAAACCTGATCTCCGGTTCCGAGGAAGCCGCGGTATCGCCACGAAGAGCAACCGCTCGCCGCTATCGCGAGAGCGAAAGCGGCGAGGGTGAATCGAATGGATCCCGCGTTCACTTGCAGCAGCCCTTCTGAGCGTCAGCTACGGCGGCCGCGATCTTCGCGGCTTCCGCGCTGGCCTTTTCGGCCGCGGCGGCGGCGCAGGCGCTGCAGGCGCAAGGCTCGATCGCTACGCCGCCTTCGGCGATGAGATAGCGCTTCGTAGCGGTGCCGCAGACGGTCGCCGCCATCACGCCTTCACCGTTAACGTCGACTCCGTGATTGACGAGCCACTCGGCCGCGCCGATCTTGTCGGCGGCCGCGGCGATCGCGAGTTCGCGCGGACCGAAGCCGGCTCCGGCCGCGGCGAGAGGATCGAGAACATCAACGCTCCCGATTTCGCAGGCAAACGCGAACGCGGTAAGCCCCTTCGCGTCGGCGACGGCTACGTCGGCCTTGCGCTCGAGGAGCGCCTTCACAACGGCCTCCTGGTTGCGCTCGACCGCGACGAAGAGCGCCGTGCGGCCGAGCGAATCGACGACGTTAATATCGACCTTCTCGGTCATCGCGGCGAGAACCGCGAGGTTGCCGCGGCGGGCGGCGTAATGAACGGCGGTTTCGCCATTCGCGTCACGCGCGTCGACCGCCGCGCCCTTCTCTACGAGGTCGTGAATGTACGCCGTACGGCCGAGCTGGATCGCGAACATAAGCGCGGTGCGGGCGAGCGGATCGCGGCCGCTCTTCGCGTTGACGTCGGCGCCGAGCTCGAAAGCGCGCTTGAAGACTTCGCGCTGGTCGAGGTAGACGGAACCGAGAAGGACACAGGCGAGCTCGTCGGAATCAAGCTTGCGCGAGAACTTCAGGAGCCGCATCGCGCGGGCGTATTCGCCGAGCACATTGTTCGCCTTGAGGTGGGCCTTGGGGCAGCGGATTCCGAGCTGCTTTGCGATCGCGTCTTCGGCCATCGCAATCTGCGAGTCATAGGAGAACTCGCCGTCCATCGTCGAAAGAAGCGCGAGATAGCGCTCGCGTTCAACGAGGGCGTCGAGGCCCATATCCGCCGCGGTCTGCGCAATAGCCGCGACGAGGCGCTCGTTAAGCGTCCAGGTCGTAATCGGCTCAAGCGTACCGAGGAGTCCGAGGATTTCCTTCCGGACGCCGGGGATCAGCTTCTCCACGAGGAAATTGCCGTCGTGGTAATGCTCCTTCATCGCCGACTCCAACTCCGCGAGCGCCGCGTCAAGCGCCTCTTCGCTCTTCACGCGTTCCGTAACCGCGTCGGTCTTCTCACGCTTCTCGAGGAGCCGCGCGATTCGGGAGGCGAGCTTTTCAGCATACTCGCGGGCTGTTTCCTTTTCGACGCCGAGAGCTTCCGCCTCCACGCGTAGACCGTCGACGGCCTTGTCAATCCGCGCGTATTCATCGTGAACGCCGGGATAGGCGCGGATCCATTCCGCAAAAGCGCGATAAGCTCTCTTTTCCTTCGCCTCGTCCGCCTTCGCAGCGATTTCCTTGATCCCGGACTTGAGCTGAAGCGGATTCACGAGCGCGTTAAGCGAAGCGACCCGCGCAATGTAGACGATAGCGTCGAAATCTTCGTCGCCCGTAAGCTTCACGTCTCGAATCGCATTTCTCGCCTCCGCGAAACGGCCGGCGGCCGCGTAATCGGAAGCGACGCGCGCGACGATTTCACGCGCGCTCCGCTCCTTGAGCGCCTTGAGGCGGCGATTGAGCGCGTTCGAACCGAGAACGAGGCGCTTTTCGATTTTGTCGGCGCCGAGGCGATCGAACTCGGGCTTGAAGTTCGCGCGGATGAGCTTAATTAGCTCGTCGGCGTTCTTCTCGGTGCAGTCCTTCGCGATCAGCGTCTCGCGGCTCTTCGCGAGCGCGATTTCATAGTCGGCGAATTGCGCGTCGGTAAGCGGCTTTCCGGGGGTCACGTCGTCGGCGAGGAAGTCCTCGTAGCTCGCGAGGCGCTCCTTCTCCGCGGTGACTTTCGCAACCTCGTCGATAATCGAGGAGGCCACCTTTTCGTCGACGCCGAGTTTCACGGCTTCGGCGACGATCGCCGCGTAGCTCGCGTCGATCTCCGCGGGATAGGTACGGATATACTTGTAATCGTAAATCCACTTCACCGCGCCGGGAGCGTCGCCGGCCTTCGCGAATTCCGCGAGCTTCGCCGCGAACTCCTCCTCAATCTTCGCCCAAAGGGCGGGGTTGATCTTGGTCAGGAGAAGATTATCGAGGTAAGCCTTGAGGAACTTCGCTTCGTCGCTCGCGGGATCCACTTCGGAGAGCATCTTCATCGCGTCTTCCCGGGCGCCGAGCATATCGCCGGACTTGAGCTTAGCCTCGAGCTGGCCGGTCTTCTCGTCGCGGATCTTGCGGTTCTTCTCGAGTTCCTTAAGGAGCTCGTCGCGGACCTGATCGATTTCCTTATTGATGGCGTTCGTGCCGAGGCGCTTGAAGCCCTTGAGGAAGTTCTTTCCGTAACGCGGATCGCGGCGGAGGCTCTTGATAAGTTCTTCGACGCTCTCGGAGAATTTCTTCGTGATCTTGTCCGCGTTCTCCGGAGTCGCGCCGTACTTGATGAGCGCGTCGTGGTATTCGGCGAGCAGCTTCCGATACTTCTCCGTGTTCGGATCGTAACCGGAGTCGAGCGTCGTCTTGTCCTCGCGTTCGTCGAGTTCACGCGAATTATCGGCGAGATTCGCCGCGACGGTCATCATCTTTTTCGTGAGTTCGGCAATCGGGGCGAGCGCGGGCTCGGGAACGTTGAGCGCGACGAGCTCGCCGTTGATCGCCTTGACTTTATCATCAAGGATTACAGTGTACGTGCGAAGATAAGGATAATCCTTCAGCGCCTTCTCGCCCTTCTCGAACTGAGCCTTGGCGGAATAATCGCTTGCGATCGCGCGGAGCTCACGGTCGATTATCGGCCACTGCATAAGATTAATCTTCGTATCGAGAAGATCTAGCGACGCGGTGCGGACAGGATTTATCACCTCTTCGACCGGCACGCCTTCAATCGCGGCATCGACGCTTTTCTGCCACACGACTTCACGGGCCGCTTCGAATTTCCCGGTCGCGAGCGCGTAGCCGTTTGTCTTCGCGTCCGCGAGCGCCGCGTTCGCAAGCCCGAGCGCCGCGCTCGAAATCGACTCCTTCTGGAATTCTATCCACTTCACGTATACGACTTCTGTCTTTGCGCGATTGAACTCGTGCTCGACCGCGCGCTTGATTTCGTTCTTCTGTTCGGCGGTGTACTCGTCGAGAAGATAATAATTAAGCTTCTTCCCTTCGAGCTTCGGAAGCTTCTCGCCGAACATTTTCTTCCGCGCGTATTCCTGCATCATCTCGTGCTGCTCGGCTACCGCGTCGCGCTTCGCGTCCGCGAAAGTCGATGGTTTCATAAGATTGCACCCGCTCATCGCGGCCGCGAAGGCCGCACCGTATCCGGCGAACAATAGCTTCTTCATTGATCGAGGTCTCTCTTGGTGTACTCGTAGCAATATTCCCGATACGAGTCACGAGTCTACTCGCATCGATTTATTTTTTCAACGATAATATCATTTTTTTTTTCGGCTATCTTACCCACACGGGTAGATATCGCCGACCCGGCAATGTTTATCTATCGCTATCCGAGATGAGTAAATGCAAGAACTGATGGACTCATTGTGCGGCAAGTCTTGCAAAGTCAATTTCTAAATCCCTTGCCATACAACCTTTGGGGACTGTCCCCATATTGCTTACCTAACATTGGGGACTGTCCCCATATTGCTCTTTCCATATTCCATCATCCATCAGAATCCCCGTCACGCGCCATCCTGTTGATTTACACTGCATCAAGACAAAAGCTCCGCTCCGGCAGTGTCGCTGTCGGTCCATACTTTTTCAAATTGTCCGTCGGCTGACCTCCGCCGAGTGGGGTTTCTGCACTTCGGGGACTGTCCCCGTTTTAGTGCCTAGTGCCTGGTGCTCAGTGCTTAGTGCGAATTGGCTTCGGGGACTGTCCCCGCTTGAAATGAGAAGCACAGGCGGCAACGATCAGGCCGCGAGCGATCCCTGCGCGAGCTTCGCGAAGAAGGCGATCGCGGCGGCGCTCCGGGCAGGGAAGCGGTTCGGCAGCATCGCAAGGACGGAGTCGCGGAATTTCGCGTTACGCGAGATGAAGCCGCCGCGTTCGAACGCGGAGATCTTCGTGTGGACGAGCTGGGCGAGCGTGAGATGATGATGGCGCGGCTTTCCGTCTGCATCGACGATGTCGTAGCCGTAGCGGTCCTTCGCGGGATCGTATTCCGGCGGGAGCTTCGCGGCGAAGACGCCTTCCATCTTAGCTTTCGCCGTTGACCAGTCGCCGAAGAGACGGCGGTAGCCGGCGACGGCGCGGCGGTGGTAGCGCGAGGCCGGGTTTACGGCGCAGCCCCAGCTGCTCCACGCCCATTCGCCAGGCCGGTTCTCGATTCCGGCGCGGGTCGGATTGAGCGCGATGTAACCCGCGAGCGCGGTGAAGGCGAAATCCTCCTTCTCGACGACGGCGCTGTAGAAGCGGCTCTCCCAGAAGACGCCCGTGTGGCCGGTTTCGCTGTTGAAAGTCTGCGAAATGCGCTGCTTTAGCGTCTTCATGAATTCGGAAACGTTGTACATCCGTCGGCAGAGCGCGTCCTTCTCGGCGTCGACCTCGTCGTCGCGGCCGTTCTCGCGGAGGCGCCGCCAGCGCTTCGCGGTCCTGACCGCCGCGGTGGCCGAGTGACCGCAGTGGAGCATCTTAAGCCGCCGCACCATATCCTCGTCGCTCATCGTGAAGGCGGTGTCGACGCGCGGGTAGATGACGAGCGGACGGGATTGGACGATCGCCTCGACGACGGCTTTTTCGGAGGGACTGTCCCCGGCGGGAGTGATCGCCGGGTAGGCGTCGGTGACGTTCACTTCGTAGCGCGGAGCGCGGCACTCGCGCGGGCGCTGGGTGAAGGCGTGGGAGGCGGGGCACTTCGACTTGTCGAGCCAGTAACGCTTAGGAACCGTCGGAACATGGACGAAAAGATGAAGATGATTC
>R26__coassemble_939_pt1 | contig 15704 bp, 17 predicted proteins | sample R26__metabat2_high_PE_025 | metagenome-assembled genome bin R26 | reverse complement strand
CCTATCCCGCCTAATCCCGTCTAATCCCATTTCCCACGGCCCGTTCTAAATCTCATAAAACCGCTTCATTGTAAGGCCGTAATCATCGCCATAGGCGGAAAAGACGACCTTGTCCTCGGTGTTCGCGCTGTTGATCTTGAGATACTCGGTGCCGTCACCGAAAAGTTCACCGAAGCTGAACGCGCCCGAGCTCTGGCTCCAGCTCGTCGACGATGTCCACTCCACCGCCTCGTCGGCATACGCGCCAAATGCGCCGAGCGCGGCAAGCGCCGCTAAAAGGCGCACACAGGACGGAGTGATTGCATTGTTACTGCTCATTGAGATTTCCCCTTTATGGATTTCACCTCAATTCTACCAAATCCGGCGGCCGCCCATCCGCCCCCGCACGGGGGCAGGGGGGAACATGAAACATGAAGCATGAAACATGAAGCATGAAACATGAATCGTTTGGACTGTCCCCAGCAGGATCGACGAATTCGCTCCTGCAGCTGCGGCACTGATGAGGCGCCGTTTGGAAATTGACCAACTGTCGCACCGGAGCGAACTGATGAGTTAAACTCATTAGTTCGCTTCGGCTGTTCATCCCTACGGCATCTCGACCGTCACCTTGAAGAACCGGTAGTCGCCTTCGCCGCCCTCGGGGATTTCCGTCCAGACGCCGTCGAGCGCGGTCGCGCCGAAACGGCGATTGATCTCCGCCATGTCACCGAGCACACCCCATCACGAAATCCAGCGCCTCCAGATATTTCTGCGCCCCGATGGTCGCGGGACCGCTACCGACGATGATCAGATTAAATAACATAATCTCCCTCCCAGTCCGCGCCATCGCGGAAAATGCGCTGCGAGGTCGGAATGAGGAAAACGCGTTCGTCGAGCTTCACCGGATTTTCCCCGTACTCCGCGTGGCTCATGTGGACGTAGAGCGCCTGGTGCTGGTCGTCGACGAGCTCGATCTTGACGAAACTGCCCGCCGTGAGCACACGGACGACATGCGCCGGAATCCCGCCGTCCTCGGCGGTGCGCGCGATGCGAAAATCGTGGGGCCTAACCAGCATCTTTCCGTCGTCACCCGCCGCCTTGAAGTCGAGCTTGCCGCAATTGTCGATCCGTCCGTGGAAGATGTTGACCTCGCCGAGGAAGTTCATCACGAACTCCGTCTTCGGCGATTTGAAGAGTTCGTTCGGCGTTCCCGCCTGTTCGAGATGACCCTTGTTCATCACCACGACCGTATCGGCGACTTCAAGCGCCTCCTCCTGGTCGTGGGTCACGAAGATCGAGGTGATGTTGTGGGTATCGTGGAGATGGCGGAGAAAGCGGCGGAGCGACGCGCGCACCTGGGCGTCGAGCGCCCCGAACGGTTCGTCGAGAAGAAGAACGCGCGGCTCGATCGCAAGCGCCCGCGCGAGCGCGACGCGCTGACGCTGTCCACCCGAAAGCTCGTCGGGATAACGTCCGCCGAGCCGCGTCAGCTGCACGAGCTCGAGGAGTTCCTCCACCTTCGCCTTGATCTCCGCCTTCGACGGACGTTCCTTCTTCGGCTTGACGGAAAGTCCGAACGCGATGTTCTCGGCGACGGTCATCTGGCGGAAGAGCGCATAGTGCTGGAAGACGAAGCCGACCTTGCGACGGTTGACCGGCGAGCCCTTCGTGGAAACGCCGTCGAAAAGGACATCGCCGCCGTCCGTCTCATCCGTCTCCTCGAGTCCTGCGACGATCCTGAGGTGCGTCGTCTTGCCGCAGCCCGAGGGACCGAGAATCGCGACGAGCTTGCCGTCCGGAATTTCGAGCGACACGTCATTAAGGGCCTGGAAATCACCGAAATGCTTGTTGATGTGCTGAATGGAAATACTCATTGCTTCCTCCTTTCAAGGAAGGACTTGAGGATAATCGTGACGACGGCGACGAGACCGAGGACGCTCGCGGCCGCGAACGCCGCGGTGAAGCTGTATTCGTTGTAAAGAATCTCGACATGCAGGGGGAGCGTGTTCGTCTCGCCGCGGATGTGGCCCGAAACGACCGAGACCGCGCCGAACTCGCCGACCGAGCGCGCGAGGGTGAGGATGATGCCGTAGAGGAGTCCCCACTTGATGTTCGGGACCGTCACCCGGAAGAACATCTTCCACGGGCTCGCCCCGAGCGACAGCGCCGCCTGCTCCTCGCTCGAACCCTGTTCGCGCATGAGCGGAACGAGCTCGCGGACGACGAACGGGAAAGTGACGAACAGCGTCGCAATCACGATGCCCGCCGTCGAGAAGACGAGGCGGATCCCGTGCGCGTCAAGCCACGGACCGAACCAGCCGTTGCGCGGACCGAGGAGCAGAATGAAGATTAGGCCCCCGACGATCGGCGAGACCGCGAACGGAAGGTCGATGAGCGACTGCAGAAGGATGCGCCCCTTGAACTCGAACTTGGAAATCGCCCACGCCATCGTGACGCCGAGAACGGCGTTCACCGGAACGACGATCGCCGTCACGAAGAGCGTCAGACGGATCGCCGCGAGGGTGTCCGGCTCCTTGAGCGCGTTCCACCAGACGGCGACGCCCTTTCCGAACGCCTCCTTCAGAATGATTCCGAGCGGCAGCACAAGGATGAGCGCGACGAACGCGATCGCGAGCGTCCCGAGGACGAGATGAAGATAGAATCTCGAATTGGAGTTATCCCGCATGGTGAAGCCTCCGTGCGAAGAATTTGTTGATGCCGAAGATCAGGACGAGCGAAATCGTGAGCATCGTGAGCGCGATCGCGGTCGCGCCCGCATAGTCGAACTGTTCGAGCTGGGTCACGATGAGGAGCGAGGTGATTTCGGTCTTGAACGGCGTGTTGCCCGCGATGAAGATGACCGTCCCGTATTCGCCGAGTCCGCGCGCGAAGGCGAGCGTGAAGCCGGAGAGAAGCGCGGGCGCGAGCGTCGGGATGATGACCCGCCGCCAGGCGGTGAAGCGCGAGGCGCCGAGCGACATCGCCGCATCCTCGAGTTCCGTCCCGAGATCGGCGAGCGCGGGCTGGAGCGCGCGCACGACAAACGGGAGGCCGATGAAGAGGAGAGCGAGAGTGATGCCGGTTTCGGTGAACGCGAGCTTCACGCCCGCCTTCGCGGCGATCGAACCGATCGGACCGCTCGGCGCGTACATCGTCACCATCGCGATGCCGCAGATCGCGGTCGGCATCGCGAACGGCAGGTCGATGAGCGCGTCGATGACGCGCTTCCCGGGGAGCTTGATGCGGACGAGCGCATAGGCGATGACGCCGCCGATGAAAAGATTCAGAAACGCCGCGACGAACGCCGTCCAGAACGAGACCCGGAGCGAGCAGAGAACGCGGCGGTTGAACACCTTTTCGGCGAACACGGGAAAGCCCCGGCGAAGTCCGGCGCGGAAGCGTTCCGCGCGCGTCGAGGCGACGAGCTCGACTTCGTCGGGGGCGACTTCCGCCGTCTCGCCGTAACTGACGGCGCGGACCTTTTCGGCGGCGAGATCCGTTCCCGCGGCGACGTAGGTCTTGTCATCGAGTTCGTTGTCCTTCAGATAGACGACCTCGTCCGTCGCCTTGCCGTCTTTGACGACGTGGTACGGCGCCGCCTCGAAGCCGATGGTCGCGGTGTTCACGATGAGCGTCGAAAGCGGCAGGAGGACGAGCAGCGTCAGCCAGCCGATCGTCACCGCGAACGATCCCCGGAACCCCGGCAATACCGAATATTCTTTGAACCTGCTCATCAGGCCCTCCTTAACGGACGAGTCCCGCAACGAGGCGCTCGAGTTCGGCGACGCGCTTTTCGAGCGCGGCGATCCGCGCGGCGTTGTCCGTCACGTTCAGCGCCGAGACGCGCTTGAGACTGTCGATGATCATGCCCGCGCCCGAGGACTGGTTCGTGAGCGGATCGACCAAGAGAAAGCGTCCCGTCGCCTTGTTCTTCGCATACGGATCGAAAGCGAGCGGACGCGTCGTCTCGACGACCACTTCCGCGATCGCATTCAGTTCGAGCCCTTCGGGTTTCGATTTCTCGAGCGTGTTGACGTCGATCTGCTCGACGATTTCCTTCACGTACGCCTTCTGCCACGACGAGCCGTGGCGAAAAAGATATTCCTTCCCGACCGCGAGCGCGTCGTGGTCCATCCAGACGAGATGCGCGCGGAAGGCGGAGCCGACCGTCGGGAGATTGTCGGACTTGACGATCATGTCTCCGTTCGAAATGTCGATCTCGTCCTCGAGCGTGAGCGTCACCGCCTGCGGCGGGAACGCGACTTCAAGGTCGCCGTCCTGGGTGACGATGCGCTTCACCTTGCTCGTCTTTCCCGACGGCAGCACCGTGATCGCGTCGCCCGGACGGATCACGCCCGAGGCGACCGTCCCGGCGAAGCCGCGGAAGTTGAGATTCGGACGGATCACGTACTGCACCGGGAAGCGGAAATCCTCGAAGTTGCGGTCCGCCTTCGTGTCGACGTCCTCGAGGAAATGGAGAAGCGACGGACCGTGGTAATACGGCGTCAGTTCGGGATTCGTCTCGACGACGTTCGTCCCCTTCAACGCCGAAATCGGGAGAAACGTGAGTTCCGCCGGCTTGAGGCCGAAGCCCTTCAATTTACCGTAGAATTCGAGATAGTCCGCCTTGATCTTCTCGAAGGTCTCCTCGCTGTAATTGACGAGATCCATCTTGTTGATCGCGACGACGACGTTGCGGATGCCGAGCAGCGAAACGATGAAAGTGTGGCGCTTCGTCTGCGTGATGACGCCGTGGCGCGCGTCGACGAGAATGATCGCGAGGTCGGCGGTGGATGCGCCAGTCGCCATGTTGCGCGTATACTGCTCGTGACCGGGGCAGTCGGCGATGATGAACTTGCGCTTCGGCGTCGAGAAATAGCGGTAGGCGACATCGATCGTGATGCCCTGCTCGCGCTCGGCCTTGAGTCCGTCGAGAAGGAGCGCGTAGTCGATCTCGCCGACCCCCGTCGTCCCGTTCTTCTCGCTCGCCTTGCGGAGCGCCGCGAGCTGGTCGTCGAAGATCAGCTTCGAGTCGTAAAGAAGCCGCCCGATCAGCGTCGACTTCCCGTCGTCCACGCTCCCGCAGGTCAGAAACCTCAACAGCGTCTTCTTCTCATGCGCATTCAGATACTCGGCAATGTTATCGCTCATTTTCTCCTCCAATCTCAAATCGAAAAATCGACGAATCGAAAAATCGAAAAATCAAAAATATCCTTCCCGCTTCTTCTGCTCCATGGAGCTGTCGCCGTCGTGGTCGATGACGCGCGTCGAACGCTCCGAAAGCCGCGTCTCGAGCATTTCCGCGACGATCTCCTCGATCGTGGTCGCGGTCGACTCGATCGCGCCGGTGAGCGGATAGCAGCCGAGGGTGCGGAAGCGGACCATCTTCATCTCCGGAACTTCACCCGGTTCGAGACGCATCCGCTCGTCATCCACCATGATCAGCGTGTCGTCGCGCTTAACCACCGGACGCTTCGCCGCGTAGTAGAGCGGCACGATCGGAATCTTCTCAAGCCGGATGTACTGCCAGATGTCGGTCTCGGTCCAGTTCGAGAGCGGGAAGCAGCGGACCGATTCGCCGGGATTGATGCGTCCGTTGTAAAGGTTCCAGAGCTCGGGACGCTGGTTCTTCGGATCCCACTGCTGGAATGTGTCGCGGAACGAGAAGATGCGCTCCTTCGCGCGGCTCTTTTCCTCGTCGCGGCGCGCGCCGCCGAAGGCGACGTCGAACTTGCCCGCCTTCAAGGCCTGCTTGAGCGCCTGGGTCTTCATGATGTCCGTATACTTGCGCGAACCGTAGTCGAACGGATTCACCCCCGCCTTGCGGCCTTCCTCGTTCGTATGGACGATGAGGTCGAGATCGTTCTCCTTGCAGAACCAGTCGCGGAAGCGGATCATCTCCTTGAACTTCCAGGTCGAATCGATGTGAAGGACGGGGAACGGGAGCCGCCCCGGGAAGAACGCCTTCTTCGCGAGATGGACGAGGACGCCTGAATCCTTGCCGACCGAATACATGAGAACCGGCCGCTCGAACTGGCTCACCGCGTCGCGGAAAATCTGGATCGATTCCGCCTCCAGCTGCTTCAACTGACTAATATCATAATTCTCGCTCATTTTCTCCTCCAATCTCAAATCGAAAATCGACGAATCGAAAAATCGAAAAATCAAAAATATCCTTACCTCAGTTCCTTCGCCTTCTCGCGGCGCGCGTGAAGGCCGCACTCGCGATGCTCGGGGGCCTCCCACCACCAGCGGCCGGCGCGGACGTCTTCCGTCCGTTTCACCGCGCGCGTACAGCCGGCGCAGCCGATCGAGGGGAAGCCCTTGTCGTGGAGCGGATTATAGGGAACGTTCCAGAACTTGATGTACTCCCAGACCTTCTCCTCGCTCCAGTCGATGAGCGGAGAGAGTTTCAGAAGTCCGTTCCCGCTGTCGTTCTCGAGAACCGTGAGATCCGTGCGGGTGACGCTCTGCGATTTGCGGAGTCCGCACACCCAGAGGGCGTTTCCGGCCAAGAGCCGCTTCAGCGCGCCGAGCTTGCGGATGCGGCAGCATTCGTGACGGAGCTCGAGCGATTCCCGGAAGGCGTTGACGCCGTGCGTGTTGACGAAATTTTCGAGTTCCTCGCGGTCCGGCGAATAGACCCTGATCTTGAGATTGTAATTCTTTTCCGTCTCAGCGATGAGATCGTACGCCTCGGAGAAAAGCCGCCCCGTGTCCAGGGTAGCGATGGGGATGTCGATCCGATTGCGGGCGATCAAGTCGGTGATCACCTGGTCTTCGGCGCCGAGCGACGTCGCGAAGACGAGGCGTCCCTTGAATTTTTCGGCGGCCCATTTGAGCGCCTCGGTGGCGGCGAGTCCGTTCACCTCGCCGCGCAACTTCTCAATAGAAATCTCCTCCGGCATCTTCCGATTCTCCTGTTTTTTCGATGGAGGATATTATCCCATATCCATCATCCCATAGGGTAATCGGAATTGTCCACTCGCTAAAATAGGTAATTCCTATACATATCACTTCAGCGACATACGCGAGATTCCGCGATTTCCACCTCCCGCCGCACTAAGCGCTAAGCACTGAACTACAGCATTTCGACCGTCACAAAGCGTCAGCAATTTGATCGTGTCGAGTCCGTCGCCATCCTTGTTGAAGTCCTGCCGAGCCTTGTGCTGATTCTCGGAATATGTCGAAGGCGACCCACGCGTTCCCGGTAATCATCGCAACAGAAAATCGGGATCGAAACCGACGAGATCGATGAGGAACCGGCGACGGTATTCGTAATGACCGCGCTCGCGCGCAAGTCGACGGGAAGTCTCGAAATAAAGACCGTTCCTGATCCATCCGATCTGAATGAGAACAAAATCCGCGAGCGATTTAATGCTCTGGTAATCGACCGGCCTCGATTCGCGAATGGCCGCGATGACTTCCGGATTGGGCTTGAGATCGTATCTGAGCGACCAGAACGCCGTCGAATCCTTTCGCCAGTCGGTGGTCGCGATACGCTCTTCAAGCACCCGGAAGATATCGAGCTTGTCGGCGTCGCGCACCGTCCGCGCGCTCACGCTCGTCGCCGATTCCGGCGGCAAATCGCGGCGATTGTGATAGAGTACGGCTTTCAGCGTCTCCTCACGCTCGGCGGCGGAGAAATCACACTCTTCGAGCCAGCCCTTCGCTTCGACGATGTCGTGCGAGAAGACGGCGTGGTCGACGCTGTCCGAGTCCTTGAAGGTGTTGTAACGCTTGAGCTGCTCGTACCGCCCGGTATCGTGAAGGAGCGCCGCCGCCCGGCAGAGCTCGGTATCATGCGTGGTAAAACGCTCGCCGGCGGCGATTGACTCGGCGTTCTCGACGACTTTGAGCGTATGCGCCCTTTTAAGCTCCATCATCGGCGGGAGCACACCCTCGACGCGGAACGTGTCGACATATTCGAAGTACAGCTTTTCAAGTCGTTCGAGATTCATGATTCTCCTCGTTTAAGAAAAAAGAAAGGAACACCCGAAATAAATCGGAGTGTTCCTTTGCTTGACCGTTCGTGGAAACGAACTTACGCGCCGAGCTGCATGCGGGCGAAGCGCTTGACCGTGATCGGGGCGCCGACCGCCTTCGCGACCGTGTCGAGATACTTCTCGACGGTCATGTCGCCGTCGGCGACGTAGTCCTGCTTGACGAGGCAGACCTGGGTGCAGTACTTCGCGGCCATGCCCTTCTTGATGCCGACGAGCGCCTGCTCCGGCGGAAGCTTGCCCTTCTGCTCCTTGAGCGCGTTGAGCTTGATCTCGAGCTCGGCGTCGATCTCGGGCTGGGGAACGTCCGCGGGGTTGATGTACTTAGGCGCGTTCGCGGCGATCTGGAGGCAGATCATGTGCGCGGCGTCCGCGAGTTCGGCGGCGTCCGCCTTCTCGCAGGCGAGCTCGACGAGAACGCCGATCTTGCCGCCCATGTGGATGTAGCCCGAAAGAACGCCCGCGCCCTCGAGGACGTAACGCTCGCTGCGGCGTATCTTGACGTTCTCGCCGGTCTTCGTGAGGAGCATCTTGTAATCATCGGAGAGCGTCGCCTCGATGTCCTTACCCTCGAGCGCGACGTTCGCGGCGTCCTTCACGAACTTGACGAACGCGTCGGTCTTCGCGACGAAGTCGGTCTCGCAGTTGACTTCGGCGAGCGCCATCGTCTTCTTGTCGGCGGCCTCGGCGAGGGCGACGATGCCCTGCTTCGACTCCTTGTCGACGCGCTTGGCGGCGACCGCGAGGCCCTTCTCGCGAAGGTACTTGATCGCCTCGTCCATGTTGCCGTTCGTCGCGGTGAGCGCTTCCTTGCACGCGCCCATGCCGGCCGCGGTCGCTTCACGGAGTTCCTTGATCTGCTGAAGAGAAATAGCCATTTTCCTTATTCCCTCAATGCTTCATGTTTCATGCTTCATGCTTCATGTCTAACGTTCAGGCCTCAGGCCTGAACGTTAGCGGCAGCCGCTTCGGCCTCGGCGGCGACGACGGCGGCCTGGCGCTTCGCGGCGAGCTCTTCCTTCGCCTTCGCCTCGGCGGCTTCCTTAGCGGCGCGGGCGACGGCCTTCGCGGCGGCGTCGGCGCCGGGCTTGCGGGCGGCGGGCTTGCGGTCGCCGCGGGCGGGGGCCTTCGCCTTGCGCGCCTCGCGCTCGGCCTTCGCGGCGGCGTCGGCTTCCTTGCGCTTCGCCTCGCGGTTGCGGGCCTCCTCGGCGGCCTTGACGGAGTACTCGTCGTTCGCGGCCTTCACGACCTTCGCGAGACCCTGCATGACGAGCTCGATGCCGCGGACGGAATCGTCGTTACCGGGGATGACGTAGTCGATCGGCTCCGGGTCGGCGTTCGTATCGACGAGCGCGACGACGGGGATGTGGAGGCGGACCGCTTCCTTGACGGCGTTAGCCTCGCGGACGCAGTCGATGATCACGACGGCGCCGGGCTGCTCGGCCATCTCGGCGATGCCGGTCAGGTTCTTCTCGAGCTTCGCGAGCTCGCGGCGGAGCATCGACGCTTCCTGCTTGTGCTCAGAGAGCTGGCCGCCGTTCGCCTTCGCGGTGGCCTGGAGCTGGCGCATGCGCTTCACCGACGAGCGGATCGTCTTCGCGTTCGTGAGCGTGCCGCCGAGCCAGCGCTCGGTGATGTAGAACTGGTCGACCGAGACGGCCGTTTCCTTCACGAGTTCCGCGGCCTGCTTCTTCGTCGCGACGAAGAGGATCTTCTTGCCGGCGAGGACGGTGTCGCGGAGGAACTGGGCGGCCTCGTCGAGGAGCGTGACCGACTGGGTGAGGTCGATGATGTGGATACCGTTACGCTTGTCGAAGATGTAGCCTTTCATCTTCGGGTTCCAACGCTTCGTCTGGTGGCCGAAATGAAGGCCGGCGTCGAACATGTCCTTGAGCGTGATGCCCGTAAGGGCGGAGGTAGGCATTTCCATTTTGTTTTCTCCTTTGAATTATTTATTCAATCCGCTTTGCCGGGGGACGGATTACCTCCGGTCATTCGCTTCGCTCTGCTCCACTCGGAACAAAACGGCAAATAGTATATCAAAATCGAAGCGGGTGATGCAATAGCCGAACTCGAAAAAATGGCGAGCCCGGGGACTCGGATTCAGAAAGAATTCATGTAAAGCGGATAGTGCGATTCGATCTCCGCCTTTCCGTCCATCGAAAGATCGTCCGTCTCGAGAACGACGCTCGCCTTCGCCCGCGGCGCGAGGCCGGATTCCGAATCGACCTCGATCCGCGTCGAGTCCCAGTTCTCATAGTCGAGAACGCCGCGCGCGCGGCCGAGCGTCTCGGAGCCGAGGTAGATCGGTATCCGCGCGACCTCGTCGATATTCTCGCTCGGCCACGTTCTCTCGCCCGCGACCGGAATCATCGCGACGCGGGCCGACTTCTCGCACATGAAGTCGTTGAAGCCGACGGCGCGGGCGCGGGCCGCGCGGGCCGCGGCGTGATCGAGGAGGATTCGCGCCGTCAGGTGATGCATCAGTTCGAAGCCGACGAAGAGGAGTAGCGAAATGAAAAGGCAGGCGATGACCGATTCGACCATCGCCTGCCCTTTCCGGCTCGAACGAGCGGGCATCAGTTCTCGCCGATCTCCTTGATCGTATCCTCGGAGATATTGTCGACCGCGTTTTTCGCCTTGTCGCCCTCTTCGGACGAAAGCGCGCTCGCGGCGCCGGACGCCTTGCGGCCGATCGCGCGGCTCAGGTAAGTGAACACCGCGATCAGCGAAATCGCGATCAGACAAACGATAATGATGTACTCGACCATCGTCTGACCTTTTCTCATCGCCTTCATCATGACTTTTTCCTCCGTTTAAGGGTAATCGGCTTTAATCAGATTTTCGGTTTTCGCGGACGACTTCCGCGCGGCGGTGACTAAATACCCGACCGCGGTGAAGACCGCGAGGAGCGCGAGGAAGACGAACACGTATTCGACCATCGTCTGACCGGAACGCGCGCGCATCTTCCTCCCCGCTCCTCATTTTAGAACTCGAGCGCCTCGTACATCATCGCGAGGAACTCGCCGTAGTTCATACGCTTCTGCTCCATCGAGTCGCGCTCACGCACGGTGAAGGTGCCGTCCACGGCCGACTGGGCGTCGACGGTGATGCACCACGGCGTGCCCGCTTCGTCCTGACGACGGTAGCGGCGGCCGATCGCGCCCGAGACGTCCCACTGGCAGTTGACCTTCTTCTGGAGCTTCGTGAAGAGGTCGCGCGCGAACTTCATCTGGGCCTCGTCCTTCTTGACGAGCGGGAAGATCGCGACCTTCACCGGGGCGACCTTCGGGCTGAAGTGGAGAACCGTGCGGATATCCTCCTTGCCCTTCTCGTCGACGAGCTTCTGCTCCTCGTACGCTTCGCAGAGGAGCGCGAGCATCAACCGGTCGACGCCGGCCGACGGCTCGATCACGTGCGGGACGTACTTGCCGTCGAAGAGGTTCTCGCAGAACGTCTTCGCGTTCGCGGCGATCTTCGCCTTTTCTTCGTCCGTGAGCCCGGTGAAGCCGGGGAGCGCGCCCGCGTCGGCCTTCGCCCGGAGGGCCTTCGCCTTGCGCTCGATCCATTCGGCCTGGGTCTTCGCGATGAAGGCGGCCTTCTGATCGTCGGAGAGCTTCTTGCACGCCTGCTTGAGCGGGTCGTCGAAGACGGTCTGGGGGACCTTCGAGTGGATCTGGTGCTGAGTGAGGTCGAAGTCGCTTCTCGCGGCGATGCCCTCGAGCTCCTGACGGCCGAACGGGAAGTCATACTCGATATCGACGCACGCGCGGGCGTAGTGGGCGAGCTCGTCGGGCTTCTGCCAGTACTCGACGTACTTCGAGGCGGGGAGACCGACGGCGTTCAGGAATTTCTTGCGCTGCTCGACCCAGTACTTGTGCCAGACCTCCCAGCCCCAGTCGTCCTGGACGGGACCGTTCAAATCGGGATTGTCGGCGAGAGTGACGACCTTCCCGTACTGGAGCTCGATCGCCTCGTCGGGGCGGATGAAGAACTCGAGTTCCATCTGCTCGAACTCGCGCGAGCGGAAGGTGTAGTTCCGGGGCGTCACTTCGTTGCGGAAGCTCTTGCCCATCTGGGCGATGCCGTAGGGGACCGTCATGCGCGAGGTCGCGGTCACGTTCTCGAACTGGGCGAAGATCGCCTGCGCCGTCTCCGGGCGGAGGTAGGCGACGTTCGACGGGTCGTCGATCGGGCCGACGACCGTCTTGAACATGAGGTTGAACGGCTTCGGCTCGGTGAGCTCGCCGCCGCAGTACGGGCAGAAGAAATCGGAGCCCGGGACCTTCGGCTGGGGCTTCTTCTTCTGGTCCTCGTAGATGTCCTTCACCTGGTCGGCGCGCATCAGCTTCTTGCAGTCCTTGCACATCGTCATCGGATCGGCGAACGTGTCGAGGTGGCCCGACGCCTTCCAGATCTTCGGATGCATGATGATTGTCGCGTCGAGGCCGGCGACGTCTTCGCGGCCGCGGACGGTGAACTGCCACCACGCCTGCTTGACGTTGGCCTTAAGCTCGCAGCCGAGCGGGCCGTAGTCCCAGAAACCGGGCATGCCGCCGTAGATTTCGGACGAGTGATAGATGAAGCCGCGGCGCTTGCAGAGCGCGGCGAGCGGATCGAGAGAGGACTTCGTTTCTTCTGACATAAGATTTGGAGATTTATCGATTCGTCGATTCGTCGATTCGTCGATTCGTCGATTCGTCGATTTAGGTATTTGGTGATTGGGGGATTGGAAATTTGAATATCAATGGCGGAAACTGCGCTGGCCGGTGAAGACCATCGCGATGCCGGCGGCGTTCGCGCAGTCGATGACGTCCCAGTCGCGGATCGCGCCGCCCGGCTGGACGACCGAGGTGATGCCTTCGCGGAGGCCGACCTCGAGGCCGTCGCGGAACGGGAAGAACGCGTCGGAGACCATCGCGCAGCCGGGAAGGCCGCCCTTCTCGGCCTTCGTCTGTTCCATGATTTCGGCCTGCTTCTTCGCGCCGTCATCCTCGCCGAAAGCGAGGCGGAGGTCGTTGAACGGCTTACCGTACTTTTCCCACGCGATCCAGTCGGCGTGCTTCGTGTAGGCCTTGTCGCGCGCGATTTCGACGACGCCGACGCGGTCCTGCTCGCCCGTCCCGATGCCGACCGTGACGCCGTCCTTCACGTAAAGGACCGAGTTCGAGGTGACGCCCGCTTCGACGAGCCAGCCGAAGACGAGGTCTTCGTATTCCTTCGCGGTCGGGAGACGGTTGATCTTGTACTCCTTATAGGAAACCTCGCCCGTCTCCTTGTTCGTGATCTTCCGGTTGCAGTAGGCCGGCATGAAGTCCTCGGGCTTGCGCGTGTTCGCGCTGAACGAGGTCTGGGCGACGATGCCGCCGTCGATCAGCGACTTGAAGTCGATGACGTGCTTCGCGACGAAGCTCGTGAGGCGATCCATGTTCTTCACGCGGAAGACGCGGAGATTCTTCTTCGTCGCGAAAAGGTCCATCACGCCCGGCTGGAAATCGGGGGCGACGACGACCTCGGCGTAGTTCTCGATAATCAGCTTCGCGGTCTCGAGGTCGCACTCGCGGTTGAGCGCGATCGCGCCGCCGAACGCGGCGAGGCGGTCCGCCTTGTTCGCGCGGAAATACGCCTCGGCGAGGGTCGAGCCGGTCGCGACGCCGCAGGGGTTGTTGTGCTTCACGATGACCGCGGTCGGCTTCTCCATCAGATAGCGGAGAATGTTGAGCGCGTTGTCGGTATCGGTGACGTTCGTCTTGCCGGGGTGCTTGCCGCTCTGGAGAAGTTCCGGGACCGACGCGAGATACTGTCCAGCCTGCAGCATTTCGACCTCGCCGAGAACGAGATTCCCGTTGACGAGCCGGTAGAGCGCGGCCTCCTGGCCCGGATTTTCGCCGTAGCGGAGCCCCTTCTCCTCGCCGCCGATATTCCAGGTCACCTTCTCGTAGTGAAGCGTTTCGCGCTTGTCGCCGTCGATGAACGAAATCTCCATCTTCGGCGCGAAGTGATCCGCCTCGATGGTCTTGTACGCTGCTTTCAAATCTTTCATAGTCCGAATATTATACCAAAAAACGCGTTCAGGGAGCGCCCGGAACGCGTTTTCATCGGTTGAGGGAATTCCGGTCAGACCTTCTGCTCGCCGAGAACGTCGGAAGTAGGCGTATCGAAAACGGGGAGCTTCGCGTACGGGTCGACCGCGTCGTCCTTCGGGAGCGACTTCATGTAGGCGTCCATCGCCTCGGCGACCTTCTTCGCGCCCGCGACCGCCTCGACGACCGTACGCGCGCCCGCGACCGCGTCGCCGCCCGCGAAAACGCCGGGGCGCGTCGTCGCGCCGTTCTCGTCGACCGTGAGGAGGCCGCGCGCGCCGCGCGCCATCGCGACCGAGCCGTCCGCGCCGGTATCGACCTCGTAGGAGCTCCCCTGCGAGACCGAAACGATAATGCCGGTATGGGGGTAGAGCTTCTCGCTCCCGGCTACGAGCTCCCACGAGCCGTCATCCTTCTTCGTGAAATCCTGGCAGACGATGCCGTTCGGTCGGAGTTCGACCGGCTGGAGGCGCCAGCGGAAGCCAACACCCTCGAGCTTCGCGTAGCTCATCTCATACGCGCTCGCGGTCGCGTCCTCCTCGTCGCGCCGCCCGTAGCAGGTGACATGGCGCGCGCCGTTGCGGATCGCCGTCCGCGCGCAGTCCATCGCGGAGTTGCCGACGCCGATAACGGCGATGTCGTCGCCGAGGTTCTTGAAGCCGGTCGGATTCGCGAGGTAGTCGATGCCGAAGGCGACGTTGCCGTTCGTCTCGCCCTTCACGTTCATCGCGTTCGCCTTCCAGAGACCCGCGCCGATGAAGACCGCCTTGTTGCCGTCGCGGAAAAGGTCGTCGATCGTAATCGTCTTCCCGATCGTCGTGTTCGTGCGGACCTTGATGTTCTTGAGCTGGAGGTGGCGGTACTGGAAATCGTCGAGGACGGCGTCCGGGAGGCGGAAGTTCGGGATGCCGTAGCGCATCATGCCGCCGATCTTGTCGCGCGCCTCGAAGATCGTGACATCGTAGCCCCAGCGCGCGAGGAGAACGGCGATCGTGAGCCCGGCGGGGCCGGAACCGACGACCGCGGCCTTCATGCCGTTCGGGGTCGCGGGGCCCTTCGTCATCTTGTTCGCGAAAGTGGTCGAGATGTAGCTTTCGATGACGCTGAAGTGGACGGGCGTACCCTTGAGCCCGCGGACGCAGTGGCCCTCGCACTGCTTCTCGTGGTTGCAGACGAGCGAGCAGACGGTGGTAAGCGGATTATTCTCGAAAAGCTTCCAGCCGGCGGCGTCGAGGTTCCCGGCCTTCAGAAGCTTGATGACGTTCGGGATATCGGTCTTGATCGGGCAGCCCTGCTGGCAGCGGGGTTTCGGGCAGCCGAGGCACATCTTCGCCTCGTCCATAACGTGAAGAGCCATATCGCGATTCCTTTCTTGAACTTTTGGGCTTATTCTAGCACTTCCGCGTTTCGTCCGTCCTACCCGTTGGGAGCCTTCAATGTCGACGCGTCCGCGTCGAACGATCCAGTAACCAGCGACCAGTATCCAATAACCAATATCCACCCTTCACTGGCCGCTGGTCACTGGCCGCTGGCCGCTGGAACACTCGACGCGTAGCGTCGCCCCCCACCCCGGGAGCCTTCAAGGTCGACGCGTCCGCGTCGAACGATCCAGTAACCAGCGACCAGTATCCAATAACCA
>R26__coassemble_903_pt1 | contig 16252 bp, 8 predicted proteins | sample R26__metabat2_high_PE_025 | metagenome-assembled genome bin R26 | reverse complement strand
CCGCTCATGATCATCGCCGAGGACGTCGAGGGCGAGGCGCTCGCGACGCTCGTCGTCAACAAGCTCCGCGGAACGTTCCAGGTCTGCGCCGTCAAGGCCCCGGGCTTCGGCGACCGCAGGAAGGCGATCCTCGAGGACATCGCGATCCTCACTGGCGGCAAGGTCATCACCGAGGACATCGGCATCAAGCTTGAGAACGTCGGTCTTGAAATGCTCGGCCGCGCGAAGAAGGTGACGGTCGACAAGGACAACACCACGATCGTCGAAGGTCTCGGCAAGGCCGCGGACATCAAGGCCCGCGTCGAGCAGATCAAGAAGCAGATCGAGGACACGACTTCCGACTACGACCGCGAGAAGCTCCAGGAGCGCCTCGCGAAGCTCGCCGGCGGCGTCGCGATCATCAAGGTCGGCGCCGCGACCGAGGCCGCGATGAAGGAGAAGAAGGACCGCGTCGACGACGCGCTCCACGCGACCCGCGCGGCCGTCGAGGAGGGCATCGTCCCCGGCGGCGGCGTCGCTTTGATCCGCGCCCAGAAGGCCGTCGAGGCCCTCGCGCTCGAAGGCGACGAGAAGGTCGGCGCCTCGATCGTCGAGCGCGCAATCGAAGCCCCGCTCCGCAAGCTCGTCAACAACGCGGGCCAGGAAGCGGCGCTCGTCATCGCGAACGTCAAGAAGGCGGCTTCTTCGAACGGCTACAACGTCCGTACGGGCGAGTACGTCGACATGATGAAGGCCGGCGTCGTCGACCCCGCTAAGGTCACGCGCTCCGCCCTGCAGAACGCCGCGTCGATCGCGGGTCTCCTCCTCACGACCGACTGCATGGTCACCGACCTTCCCGAAAAGAAGGAATCGTGTGGCTGCGGCGGCCACGGCGGCGCTCCCGACATGGGCGGCATGATGTAATTGAACGAGCGGGCTACCGCTCCGCGAATACGACCGTTCCCTTCGGGGAGCGGCCGTATTTATTTCGCCTCCGTACGCAACGCCGATTGACGGCGGAAACGGGAAATGTTAGAATAGGATAACATTTTAAGAACTGTAAAAAAGAAGGAGAGACATCATGCTGTACAACGAATGGGAAGGGTTCGTCGAAGGACATTGGCAGAAGGAGATCAACGTCCGCGAATTCATCCGGCTCAACTACACCCCGTACGACGGCGACGCGAGTTTCCTCGCGCCCGCGACCGAGGCGACCGACAAGCTCTGGGCGAAGCTGCAGGAGCTCCAGAAGGCCGAGCGCGCGAAGGGCGGAGTCCTTGATATGGACACCGACATCGTGAGCGGTTTAACGAGCCACGAGCCCGGCTACCTTGAGAAGGACCTCGAGAAGATCGTCGGCCTCCAGACCGACAAGCCCCTCAAGCGCGCGTTCATGCCCTACGGTGGCATCAAGATGGCCGAGGAGGCGTGCACGACCTACGGCTACACCCCGAGCCCGAAGCTCCACGAGATCTTCACGAAGTACCACAAGACCCACAACCAGGGCGTCTTCGATATCTACACTCCCGAGATGCGCGCCGTCCGCAAGGCCCACATCATCACCGGCCTCCCCGACACCTACGGCCGCGGGCGCATCGTCGGCGACTACCGCCGCGTCGCGCTCTACGGCATCGACCGCCTGATAGCGGCGAAGGAAGCCGACATGGTGAACTGCGGCATGGGCTCGATGCCCGAGGACGTCTGCCGCCTCCGCGAGGAGGTCGCCGAGCAGCTTAAGGCGCTCAAGGCGATGAAGGTGATGGCCGCCTCCTACGGCTATGACATCTCGAAGCCCGCCGCGGACGCCCGCGAGGCCGTCCAGTGGACCTACTTCGGCTATCTCGCCGCGATCAAGACCCAGAACGGCGCCGCGATGTCGATCGGCCGAGTCTCGACATTCCTCGACATCTACATCGAGCGCGACCTCAAGGCCGGGAAACTCACCGAGCAGGAGGCCCAGGAGCTTATCGACCATCTCGTCATGAAGCTCCGCATGGTCAAGTTCGCGCGCATCCCCGCCTACAACGAGCTCTTCTCGGGCGACCCCGTCTGGGCGACCCTCTCGATCGCGGGTCTCGGCAGCGACGGCCGCTCGATGGTGACGAAGAACGACTTCCGCATTCTCCACACGCTCGAGACGATGGGACCGAGCCCGGAGCCGAACATGACGGTTCTCTACTCCCATCGCCTCCCGAAGCCATTCAAGGAATACGCCGCGAAGGTTTCGATCGACACGAGCTCGATTCAGTACGAGAACGACTGCGTCATGCGCCGCGTCTGGGGCGACGACTACGCGATCTGCTGCTGCGTCTCGGCGACGCAGACCGGTAAGGAGATGCAGTTCTTCGGCGCGCGCGCCAACCTCGCGAAGTGCCTCCTCTACGCCATCAACGGCGGCATGGACGAGAAGTCGAAGGTTCAGGTCGCGCCCGAGTACCCGCGGATCGTCTCGAGCGTTCTCAACTACGACGAGGTGATGAAGCGCTTCATCGCGATGATGGACTGGCTCGCCGGAATCTACGTCCATACCCTGAACGCGATCCACTACATGCACGACAAGTACTACTATGAGGCGGCCGAGATGGCGCTTATCGATACGAACGTCCGCCGGACGTTCGCGACCGGTATCGCCGGCTTCTCGCACTGCGTCGACTCGCTCTCGGCGATCAAGTACGCCAAGGTGCACGTAATCCGCGACGAAGACGGCTTAGCTACCGACTACAAGGTCGAGGGCGACTTCCCGCGTTACGGGAACGACGACGACCGTGCCGACGAGATCGCGGAGTGGCTTCTCACGACGTTCATGGAGAAGATCCGCGGCCACCACACCTACCGGAACGCGGAGCCGTCGACCTCGATTCTCACGATCACCTCGAATGTCGTCTACGGCAAGGCGACGGGCGCGCTCCCCGACGGCCGCCCCGCGGGCGTTCCGTTCGCCCCCGGCGCGAACCCGGCCTACGGCGCGGAGAAGAACGGGCTTCTCGCCTCGCTCAACTCGGTCGCGAAGCTCCCCTACGAGTACGCGCTCGACGGCATCTCCAACACCCAGACGATTCACCCCTCGGCCCTCGGGAACGACGAGGCCGAGCGCGTAAAGAACCTCGTCTCGGTGATGGACGGCTACTTCGACCGCGGCGCCCACCACTTGAACGTCAACGTCTTCGGCACCGAGAAGCTCGTCGACGCGATGGAGCACCCGGAGAAGCCCGAATACGCGAACTTCACGATCCGCGTCTCCGGCTACGCCGTCAAGTTCATCGATTTGACGCGCGAGCAGCAGATGGACGTCATCAAGAGGACGTGTCACAAATCGCTGTGAGCGATTTGTGACGAGTCCTCTTGACATGAAGCATGAAGCATGAAACATGAAGCATGTGGAATGGAATATGTGGAATGAGGACGGGGAAAATACATAGCTACGAAACCTTCGGGGCCGCGGACGGCCCCGGGGTTCGTTTTATTGTGTTCATGAGCGGCTGCCCGTTCAGGTGCCGGTATTGCCACAATCCCGACACGTGGGCGCGGCCCGCGAACATCGAGGCGACGGCGGATGAAGTCCTGAAGCGCGCGCTCCGGTACCGGAGCTACTGGCGCGAGGAGGGCGGGATCACGGTCTCGGGCGGCGAGCCGATGATGCAGGCGGAGTTCGTCACCGAGCTTTTCGAGAAGTGTCACGCGACCGGCGTGAACACCTGCCTCGACACCTCCGCCGCGACGTTCCTCGACGACACGGAGGCGGTGAAGAAGCTCCTCGCCGTCACCGACACGGTCCTCCTCGACCTGAAGCACATCGACGACGCGAAACACCGCGCGCTCACGGGAAAGTCGAACGCGGCGCCGGTCGCCTGCGCGAGATATCTCGCCGAGATCGGGAAGCACGTCTGGATCCGCCACGTCCTCGTCCCCGGCGTCACCGACGACGAAAACGATTTGAAACGGCTCGGCGAATTCATCCGAACGCTTCCTAACATCGAGAAGATCGACGTCCTCCCCTATCACGTTTTCGGCGTCGAGAAGTGGAAGGCGCTCGATATCCCCTACACGCTTGACGGCGTCGAGCCGCCGACCGCAGAATCGGTCGCGCTCGCCCGTCGCTATCTTGAAATCTGAATTATGTCGACACTTCCGAACGCGGGTCTCCCGACGCGCTTTTTCGTCAATCGACTCGCGCTTAGACTTGCCGGCGAGGCGAGACTCTCGGCCACCGGAGCTCGTTCGCTCGCGCACATCCTCGTCGTCGTACCGACCGCGCAATCGGGGCGGCGCCTTCGCGCCGCGCTCGCAAGAACGAGCGGCGCGATAATCCCGCCCCTAGTGAAGACGCCGTACGGCGTTCTCGACATCGACGAGGAAACGATTGCGACCAGAACCGACGAGATTCTCGCTTTTCACGAGGCGCAGGAAAAACGCCCGGACGGGACGCGACCGCCGATCGAAATCGCGGCGCAGCTTTCCGACATCCGCAAGATCCTCGGCGCGAACGCGCTTTCGTTCGCCGATGTCGCGGAACGAATCGCCGCGGGCGACACGCTGAAAGGCGATTGCGTCGATTCGGAACTCGCGCGCTGGCGCGATCTTGCGAAGCTCGAGAGGTCGTATCTCGAGCTGCTCGCCCGCCGCGGGCGGATCGATCGCGTCGAGGCCGTGAAAGCGCGGCTCGCGAATCCGCCGCGTTACGCGGGAGTGGAGAAGATCGTCGTCGCGGGTGTCCTCGACCCGATTCCGCTTATGGAACGCGCGCTCAAGGCGATCGCGCTCCCGGTCGAGCGCATAGATCCGGAGGCGCCGGATGTCCCGCCGCTCGACCGCGCCATGGTCAGTGCTTCGGGAACTCCGGCTTCGGAGGCGGAGTCAATCGCCGAATTCTTCGCCGCGGTCAAGCCGGACGAGGCGCTCCCTGCGCTTTGCGTCGCCGATTCGGGCATGTTCACCGAAATCGCGAGTGCGTTTCGCGCCAAGGGCCTCAAGGTGCACAATCCCGCGGGGACGAGACTCGCGACTTCGTCGCTCGGTCATCTAGTTTCGATGATAATCGCGTTGATCGGGAGTTCGTCATATCAGATTTTCTCCTCGTTCATCCGCACGGGCGACGTCAGGCGCTGGATTTCCGCGGAGCTGCGGCTTTCGGACGAGGATTTCGCCGCCGCGCTCGTTCTTCTCGACAAGCGCCAGCAGGAACTCCTCCCGGAGAAAATCGACGATATCGCGCCGCGTACAGAAGGGACGCTCAGGGCGATTTTCGAGTTCGTCCGCACGAAACTGAGAAAGTGCGGCGTGAGAGAGCTCCTCGAACTCATCTTCCGCGGATATTATCTCGACGACCGCGACGAAGAGGCCCGTGAATTCGCGGCCGCGGCGATCGAGGTGAACGGTCTCATCGACGAATGCTTCGCACCGGATGTACCCGAGGCGCTTCGCGGAGAGCTTTTCACGCTCCGTCTCGCCGAGGCGACGTACTCGCTCGAGCCGGACGAAGGCGAGGTGATTCTCACCGACGGCTGGCTCGAACTTCCGTATCTCGACTCTGGCGAGCTCGTGATCGCCGGGTTCCAGGAAGGCGCGGTCCCTGAGTCGATCGTCGGTCATCCGTTCGTCCCCGACTCGCTCCGGGCGGCGCTCGGGCTCCCGAACAACGAGTCGCGCGGGCGCCGCGACCTGAGGATATTCTCCGCTGCGCTCGCGTGTCGTGAGAAGGCGGCGGTCGGAATCTCCTTTCACGCCGTCGACTCGGCGGGCGACGTCAAGAAGCCGTCCCGACTCCTCTTTGAAACTCCCGACGACCGCGAGCTCGTGTCCCGGGTGCGCGAATTCTACGGCGTGCGCGCGGGAACGCGCGAGGAACCCGCGGCGGATCTGCCCGCCGTGTGGAAACTGCATCTTCCGTTTCCGCCGGAACACAAGGAGCTCGTGAAGACGTCGCCGACGCGCTTCGATGTCTATCTCCGCTGTCCGTTCACCGCGTACCTGCGCGAGAAATCGATTCTCGGCGACAAACGTCTCGACGATCGCGCCGAGGAACTGCCGTCGTGGGAATACGGCAATATCGCCCACGCGGCGCTTGAGGCGTGGGGAAGGGCCGTCCTCGCGGGCGAATTCACCGCGAACGAAGACGAAAACCGGCTCGCCGCGTTCTTCGACGAACAGGTCGACCGCTGGCTCGTCGATCGCTTCGGGACGTCGATCCCCGCGATCGTCGCGATGCAGGGCGAGTCGGTGAAGAGACGGCTTCGGAACTTCGCCGCGGTCCAGGTGGCGCACTACCGGGAGGGCTGGCGGATCAGAGCGGCCGAAGAGAAGCTCGAAGTGAAGATCGGTCACACGCTCTTTTCGGGGAAGTGCGACCGGATCGATTTCAACGAGCTTACCGGGAAATGGTGCGTCATCGATTACAAGACCTGGGACAGCGCGGAAAAAGCCGTTCCGTGCGAAAAGGCGAGAGACGGGACGACGGTCTGGAAAAGTTTCCAGCTGCCGCTTTACTGTTCGATGCTGAGCGTCTCCGCGAAGCCGGGACTTGCCGGAATTCCGCTCGAAGATATCACCTCCGCCTACGCCGTTCTCGGGAAGACCCGTGACGCCGTACTCTTCACGCCGCCGACTCAAGGCGCGCTTTCGCGCGAGGCCGAGGAGGAGATCAGAAGACTGATTCCCCGCTACGAGGCAGGTATCTTCTGGCCGCCGAGCCTCGGAGAGAAGGCGGAATGGAAATGGGACTACGCCGACTGGCTCGGAAAGGACCCGAGGGAGACGGTGGACGAGGAATGGATTCGAGACCAGGAAAAGAGATTAGAGATAAGAGATAAGAGATAAGAGATAAGAGATAAGAGAGTAGAGGTTAGAGAGTAGAGTTGAAAGAAATGAAGAATGTGATAATAGAGGCGTCGGCGGGGACGGGGAAGACGCAGGCGCTCGCGGAAAGGCTGATCGCGCTTTTGAAAGAAGGGGTGAAGCCGCGCGAGATCGTCGCGCTTACCTTCTCCCGCGCGGCCGCGGGCGAGATCTTTGAGCGCTTCGTGACCCTTCTCGCCGAACGCGCCGAGACCGACGCGGAATGCGCCGCGTTACTTCGCGAGACGATCGCGACACAGCACCTTTCCCAGATCGGGACGCTCGACTCGTTTCTCGCTCGCGTCCTCCGCGCCTTTCCGCTCGAGTCGGGACTCGCGGGCGAAATCGAACTGATGGATGAATTCAAAGCTGGGACGGAGCGCTCGAAGATATCGTTCTCGATTCTGCGACGAACGGACGAGAAATCGAAGCGCGGCTTTGTGGACGCGTTCGCTCTCGCGATGAATCACGAAGATGTCCGCGCATTCACCGAAGCCTATCGCGGCTTTATCGCGAAATGGCACGAGCTATGCTCGTCCGAGCGCGAAGAATCCGCCTGGGGCGACCCCGAAGCGATCTGGGGCGGGCCGCAGGCGTTCCTCGGGGTCTGCGAGAAGGAACTCGCGGCGGCGGCGGACGCGCTCGAAGGTTTCGTCGAGGGCGATAAGTGGCGCGAATTCCAGGATTGGATTCGCGGTTTCCGCGGGAGCTTCACGGGCATGAAGGGCTTCGCGAAAGCCTTCCTTGCGTTCGGAAACATATTCTCCGGCGAGTCGCTCGAAGTGAAATTCGGGCGTAAGACGTACTTTTTCGATCACGATCGGACGCTCGCCGTGAGGACGGCGTTCACCTGCGTCTTCGGGTACGTGCTCCGCCGCCGGCTAGAGCTCGCGCGCGGAATCTACCGCGTAGTCAGCGCGTTCGAGAAGGAATACGACGCGCGCGTTCGCCGCCGGGGAAGGCTAGTCTTCGCCGACGTGCCGCGCCTTATCGCCGGTCTCCCGCCCGAGGCGCGACTCGCGCTCGAATACCGGCTCGACGCGCGGATCCGTGCCTGGGCGCTCGATGAATTTCAGGATACGAGCCGCGAGCAGTGGCGCGCGCTCGAAAATCTCGTCGACGAGGCGAAACAGTCTGCGGACGGGAAATCGGTTTTCGTCGTAGGCGATACGAAGCAGGCGATTTACGGCTGGCGCAACGGCGACGTCGGAATTTTCGAGCGCGAGAAGGCGAGCGGCATGTACGAGAAGGGCGAGCTCGTCAAAACCTATCGCTCGGGTCCGGCAATCGTAGAGGCGGTCAACCGCGTCTTTGCGAGCGGGATGATTGAAAACGATTTCCCGGCGTGGAAATGTCCGGAACACGCGAGCGCTAAGCCGGACGCGGCCGGCTGGGTCTCGGTCGTCGAGGCGCCTGGAAAGAAAATGGAGGATTTCATCGAGCCCGTTTACGAGGCTCTTAAAAACGTCGATCCCGCCGGGCGTTCGCTTTCGGCCGCGGTGCTCGTTCGTAACAACGCGTTCGGCGAGGCCCTCGCGGCCGGGCTGCGCGCGCGCGGAATGCGCGACGTCGTGTGGGAAGGGGAAAGCGCGGTTCTCGATACCGTCGCGCTCGCGCCTTTCCTCGATCTCGTCCAGCTTTCGGAGCACCCGGGCGACATGCTCGTTTACCGTCATTTCTCGATGAGCGCGCTCGCGCGGGCGAAATATCCGGCGGGCGTTCCGTCGCCCGCGGAGGTGTCGCGTGAAATGACCGGGGCGTTCACGACGAAGGGCCTCGTGCGGACGCTTCGCGACCTGCGCGCGCTTCTCCCGGAAGACCCCGAAATCGCGTGGAGCCGCTTTACCGAAACCCGATTCGTCGATATGCTTCGCGCCGCGGCCGAGTTCGAGCTTTCGCGCGAGACGTCGACGAGACTTTCCGATTTCCCCCGGTTCCTCGAGGCGAAGAAGAAGCGCAATCTCGCCGAGCCCGGGAAGACGCGGATAATGACCATTCACCGGTCGAAGGGACTCGGGTTCGATTACGTTGTTCTGCCGCTTTACGAGCCGAAGGGGCTTTCCCGTGACCCGGACGGACCGCTCGTCGAGGAGGGGCGATTCGTGCTCCCCGACCCCGGAGCGTATGTCGCCGAAAATATCCCGGGACTTTCCGCGGCGTTTGCGCTCCGCCGCGATCGCGCCGAGCAGGAGGCGCTCTGCGGGTATTACGTCGCGATGACGCGCGCGAAGGCCGCGATGACGATCGTCACGATGCCGCCCGCGAAGAGCGATGGCGCGGCCCGCAGGTTCTCCGATTACGTCCGCGAGGCGATCGGCGCGACTCCGATCGGCGAGGCGGGTCGGCCGCTCGCGCAGTCTGGATCTCGCCCTGCGGAACCTACCGCGGAGCGCCCGACGATAGAAAGAGGCGCCCGCGTCAGACTCAGGCGCCGCGTTCCGTCGAAGCTCTTTCATTCCGGAATGAGCGCGGGCGATCTTTTCGCGCCGGCCTTCAAGCGCCGCGAGACGGCGAAAGCGAAGGGAACGGCGATTCACGCCGAATACGAGAAACTCGAATTCCTCGATCCGGCGGCCGCGCAGAACGACATCGAGCGCGCGCTCGTGAAGCCCGACGGGTTCGTCGAACTGTGGCGCGAGCGGAGTTACGAGATCCTCGCGGACGGGGTCTGGGAATCGGGTCAGTTCGATCGCGTCGTTTTCACGCGCGATTCCGACGGTCTCCGCGCGGTGATCTACGATTACAAGACGAATCGCCTCCGCCCGCGCGAAAGCGCGGAGGAGTTCGCGAAGCGATTGAACGCGGGTTACTCTGGTCAGATGGCCTCGTACCGTCGCGCGCTTTCGGCCCTGACCGGAATCGCCGCGGAACGCATTGAAACGACGATCCTCGCCGTCGCCGCGGGACTTGCGATTCGCTCCGGCTCTATGCTTAGCGGTGATGAAATGGTATAATAAAACCCAATCGAATATTTTATAAGAAAGGTAAAAGTTAAAATGCCAAGGAAAGATATCGACTGGGCGAAGCTCGGCTTCGGCTTCTCGGATGTAAACTGCCACATCCGCTACACGTGGAAGAACGGCGCGTGGGGCGCGCCCGAGTTCGTCAAGGACCCGTACATCACGATGCACATCGGCGCGAGCTGCCTCCACTACGGGCAGGAGTGCTTCGAGGGCATCAAGGCGTTCCGCCAGAAGTCCGGAAAGATCGCGATCTTTCGCCCCGAGGAGAACGCGCGGAGAATGGAGCGCACGGCGAAGCGGACCGTGATGCCGCCCGTCCCGGTCGAGATGTTCCTCGACGCCTGCGAAAAGGTCGTCGCCGCGAACGAGGAGTTCGTTCCCCCGTACGGCACCGGCGGCTCGATGTACCTCCGCCCGCTCCTTATCGGGACCGGCCCCCAGATCGGCGTCGCGCCCGCGAAGGAGTACACCTTCATAATCATGGTGATGCCGGTCGGCGCCTACTACAAGGGCGGCCTCAAGCCGGTCCGCGCCGTCATTCTTGACGACTGGGACCGCGCGGCTCCCCACGGCATGGGCGACGTCAAGGTCGGCGGCAACTACGCCGCCTCGCTCTTCGCCCATGAGAAGGCGAAGCACGACGGCTGGCCGGTCGAGCTCTACCTCGACGCGAAGAGCCACAAGTACGTCGAGGAGTTCTCGACCTCGAACTTCCTCGGGATCACGAAGGACGGCGCGTACGTGACGCCCGACTCCTGCTCGGTTCTCCCGTCCGTCACCAACCTCTCGCTCCGCGAAGTGGCCGCCGACCTCGGCATGAAGGTCGAACGCCGTCCGATCCCCTACACGGAGATCAAGGACTTCGCCGCCGTCGCCGCGCTCGGCACCGCCGTCGTCATCACGCCCGTCTGGGAGATCACCCGCGGGAGCGAGGTCATCAGGATTTCCGACGAGAACGCCGTCCACCCGACCCTCATGAAACTCTACTCGACCGTTCAGGGGATTCAGTACGGCGAGATCGAGGATACCCACGGCTGGTGCCACGAAGTAAAAGTCTGAGCCGTGACCGAATGGGTTGAAAAAGCGGCCGACGAGGCGGCGGTTACCGCCCTCGTCGCCGCGGGGTTTTCGCGTCTACTTTCAAAACTGCTCGCCCAGCGTGGGGTGACCGTCGAATCGGCGCCGGGGTATTTCCGTCCCTCCGTCGAAGGGCTCGCGAAGCCGGACGAACTCCCGGGCATCGTCCGGGCGGCGGACACGATTCTCGACGCGCTTGCGGCGGACCCGCGCGGGAAGATCGTCGTCTTCGGCGACTACGACTGCGACGGGATCTGCGCGACGGCGATCGTCGTCACCGCGCTCAAGGCGCTTCGCGCGAATGTCGCGGCGTTCATTCCGCGCCGCTCCGACGAGGGGTACGGGATGACCGCGGCGTCGGTAAAGCGACTCCTCGTCGAGCAGCCGGATGTCAGGTTCGTCGTGACCGTCGATAACGGCGTCGGCGCGAACGTGGAGATCGCGGAGCTGCGCGAGCGCGGAATCAAGGTCGTCGTGACCGACCACCACCTTCCGAACGCGACGCTCCCCGTGGCCGAGGCGCTCGTCAACCCGAAGGTCGACGCGCCCGATCATCTCGATTCGCTCTGCGGGAGCGCGGTCGCGTTCTTTCTCGTCAACCGCCTCGTCTCGGAGGCGAAGGCGCGCGGGCTCTATTCGGGCCCCGGTATCGGCGAACCGCTTCTCGTGATGGCGGGGCTCGCGACGATTACCGACATCATGCCGATCACCGGCCAGAACCGGATTTTGGTCGCCGAGTCGCTGCGGCGCTTCCTGAAGCCCGACCTCTACCGCCACGACACGTCCCGTCGCGGCGCGCCGCGCGGCCTCAAGGAGCTCTACCTTCGCGCCGCGCAGGCCGCGAAGCCGGCGCGCACGCCGCGCGCCTACGGGTTCACGATCGGTCCGCGGGACGACGCGGTCGGCCGGCTCGAGGGCGAGCACGGGAGCGCGATGGATGTTTTCGATCTCCTCGTTTCGAACGACCGCGAGGAATGCCGCGCGCTCGTCGGGAGGATCGAGGAATGTAACGCGAGCCGCCGCGGCGTCGAACAGGGAATGACCGACCGCGCTATGGAGCGCGTCGATCCCGAGGCCGCCGCCCAGGTGATCGCTTTTTCGTCGTCCGAGCCGGGGATTCACCCGGGCGTCGCCGGAATCGTCGCCTCGCGCGTCCTCGAAGGGCTAAAGACGAAAGTCCCCGTCGCGGTGCTCGTCGACGGGAAGGGCTCGGCGCGCGCGCCCGCCTTCTACAACGTCCGCGCGGCGCTCGACGAGGCGGCCGCGTATCTCGGCCACTACGGCGGCCACGCCGGCGCCGCGGGGCTCGCGGTGACGGACGGGAATTTAGAGGTTTTCACCCGCGTGTTCCGTGAGGCGTGCGCGAAGCAGGCGGCGGCGATACCCGCCGAGGAGCGCGCGGCCGTCCGGCTCGACGCGTGGGTGAGCGCCTGCGAGCTCACGGTCGATTTCGCGGAAAAGCTCGGCGAGATGGAGCCGTTCGGCGAAGGGAACCCCGAGCCGGTCTTCGGGCTCAAGGAGGCGCGGCTCGACGAAGTCCGCCTTCTCGGCCGCGAGGGGAAGCATCTTTCCGTTTCGGTCTCGGACCGGACGGGCGCCCTGCGCGGCGTCTGGTGGGGAAGGGGCGGCGAACTCGAGGCGCTCCGCGCGAAGAGCGGCTCGCCAGTCCGCGTCCGCTTCGCGCTCACGCTTTCGAATTACGGCGGCGTTCACGTCGAGCTCCGCGTCCTTGATCTCGAAACGATTTAAAAAAGGAATAATAAAATGGCGAAGGAAACGAAGGAAACCCCGAAGAAGACGACCGGCAACACCGCGCTCGACGCGGTGATGAGCCAGATCCGGAAGGAGTTCGGCGAGACCGCGATCATGCGGCTCGGCGACCAGGAGGTTCAGGATATCCCCGTAATCTCGACGGGCTCGCTTTCGCTCGATCTCGCGCTCGGCGTCGGCGGGCTGCCGCGCGGGCGAATCGTCGAGTGCTACGGTCACGAGTCGTCGGGCAAGACGACGCTCGCCCTCCACGTCGTCGCGAACGCCCAGAAGGCGGGCGGCGTCGCCGCGTTCATCGACGCGGAGCACGCGCTCGACCCGCAGTACGCGAAGAAGATCGGCGTCGATCTCGATAACCTCATCGTCTCCCAGCCGAACTCCGGCGAAGAGGCGCTCACGATCTGCGAGCAGCTCGTAAAGTCCGGCGCGCTCGACGTAGTCGTCGTCGACTCGGTCGCGGCGCTCACGCCCCAGGCGGAAATCGACGGCGAGATGGGCGACAGCCACGTCGGCCTCCAGGCGCGCCTCATGTCGCAGGCGATGCGCAAGCTGACGGCGACGATCGCCCAGACGAAGACGCTCCTCATTTTCACGAACCAGGTCCGCGAGAAGATCGGCGTCATGTTCGGGAACCCCGAGACGACGCCCGGCGGCAAGGCGCTCAAGTTCTACGCCTCCGTCCGCCTTCAGGTCCAGCGCATCGGCGCGATCAAGAACACGGCCGGCGCGGTCGTCGGCAACCGTACGCGCGTCAAGGTCGTGAAGAACAAGGTCGCGCCGCCTTTCCAGGAGGCGGAGTTCGACATTCTCTATACCTGCGGCATTTCGTGGGAGGGCTCGGTCCTCGACGCGGCCCTCGAGCGCGGAGTCTGCGAGAAGCGCGGCAGCTGGATCAGCTTCGGCGACGAGCAGCTCGCCCAGGGAACGCTCGCGACGACCGAGTACCTTAAGACGAACCCGGAAACGACCGCGAAGATCGTCGAGCTCGTGAAGACGACGCCCGTAAACCCGGCGCTCAAGAAGAAATGAAGAATTCGTCGATTCGTCGATTCGTCGATTCGTCGATTCGTCGATTCGTCGGAATTGAAATTTAATCACGTAAGTAAATGAATCGATGAATCGACAAATCGACGAATCGATAAATTCTCTGACGATTCTCTTCGAAGATTCCTCGATTCTCGTCGTCAACAAACCCTCCGGCATTGTGGTTCATCCCGCGCCGGGGCACGAGGAGGGAGCGGTTACCGATTTTCTGCTCGCGCACTGCCCGCATATCGCGGGTTATTCGCGGCCGCAGGGCGAGAAGGTCGGCTCGCTCGACCGTCCCGGCGTCGTCCACCGGCTCGACATCGAAACCTCGGGCGTGATGGTGCTCGCGAAGACCGAAAAGGCGTACCTCGACCTCCGCCGTCAGTTCGAGTCGCACCGCACGGTCGAGAAGACCTATCTCGCCGTCTGCCACGCGAAAAAGGGCGTTCCGCCGCGCGGGACGATCGATACGCCAGTCGGCCGTCCGCCGCTTGCCGCGATTTCCCACTATGAGGTTTTAAGCCGCAACGGCTCCCTAGCGCTCGTCGAGTTCAGGATCGAGACGGGGCGCATGCACCAGATCCGTATTCACGCCGCCTCGATCGGGATGCCGGTCGTCGGCGACACGGTCCACGGCGACCGCGCGAAAGACGCGCGTCTCCGTCATCGTCCCGGGCGGCTCCTTCTCCACGCGGTCGAGCTCGCGTTTCTTCATCCCGTCACCCGCCGCCGCGTCGTTTTCGCGGCCCCGCCGCCCGCCGAGCTCGTTTACACCGGTTGAACGGCGAGGAATCGCGCGGCGACTCTTTTACGATCCTGTCACTTCGGCCCACTTGGCGTCGAGTCGCAGAGGGCTCACCGGGAAGGCGGTTCCGACTTCCTGGGCGAAGACCGAAATCCGGTATTCCTCGAGCATCCAGCGATACTCGGAAAGCGCGCCGCGATTCGCGACGCGCGTTTTCTTTTCGACGGCGGCCGCGAGGTATCGCTCCCAGTACGGAGCGAAGCGTTCTTCCTTTTTTCGGTCGCCAGCGGGATTCAGTTTCGCGCGATCGAGCCGGAGCTCGAGCGCGCGGAGAAACTGCGGGTAGCGCGAGAGCTTCGCGAAGGGAACGGTCTTCACGTAGCCGGGGTAGGTCAGCCACGCGATCTGAGTCTCGATTGAATCGTAGATATCCTCGGGGAGCGCCTCCGCCTTGATGAGGGCGAGTTTCGTCCGCGTTTCGATCGCCTTGATGTCAGTGATGAGTTTCGCGCGGAGATTCTGCGCCGCGGTGCGCGTCTCCCTCAATCGCGCGGCGAACGCCTCCGCGTCGCGGACACTCGGCCGGTCGTGGACGCACGCCTCGCGGATCGCGGCGAGATAGACGTCGTCGGGCTTCGGCGATTTCGAGAGCGCGAGGTAGACGAGCCGCGCGACGCCGGCTTCGTGCGACGCCTTCGCGGCCGCTTCCTCCTTGAAGAGCCGCACCGTCACGCCGTCGCCTTCGTCGTGCAGGGCGGGATAGTGACGGATCTTCCAGCCGCCCGCGTCCGTCTCGACCGATTCGGCGAGCGGACCGAAGTCCCACTCGGTATGTTTCGCGGACGGGTCAACCGCGGCTCTCGCGGCCGTGCCGCCCGCGGCGACGCCCGCCGCACTGAGGACCTGATCGAGATCGCGGCCTTCCGCGACGACGCGCCCCTCTTCCTTGATCCGGAAATTTACTCGCAGGTGCGGCGGAAGGCGCAGCTTTTCCCACGCGTCGAGAGGAATCCTGACCGCGTAGCGGCTTTTCACCGCTTCGCGGAGCGCTTCCTCGAGCGAGAAGTCGCCCGGTTGCACGATCGGCGCGAGGACGTCGACCGCCTCGGCGACGGGAGGGAGCGCGCGGCGGAGCGAGGACGGGAGCGAGGAGAGCATCCAGGAGATTTTTTCTCGGAGGGCGCCCGGGACGAGCCAGTCGTGGCGCCAGAGCCGCAGCATCGCGGCGTCCGCCTTGCGGACGGTGCAGGTGATCCCGTCGCGCTCTGGGTCGTCCGGCTCGTGGCGATAGGTCAGTGAAAGCTTCGCGTCGCCGAGGCGGATCGTCTCCGGGAAGTCGGCGCTCGAGAGCCCCGCGCCGGTGAGCCATTCCTCGCGGCGAAGACGGAAGCGCCGGAGTTCGTCGGGGCGCGCGACGGCGAGCCATTTCCTCAGGTCGCCCGCCGAGACGATTCCCTGAGGGACCGCGGCGTCAAAATGCGCCGCGAGGCGCTCGATATCGAAGAGCTCCGGCCGGCGCGAGGAATCGGCGAGCTTCCGCATCTCGGCGAGAAGCGCGAGATTCGCGCGCATGGCGGGCGGGGGATTCGGGAACTCGCCGTGGACGAGCCCGTGGAAGATGAAGAGCTTCCGCGAAGTCGCGGGGTCGATGCGCGAAAAATCGCGGCGCCGGGCGGGGACAATCACGAGCCCGTGGACCGTCACCTGCTCGGTCGCGCGGACGAAACCGCTCGCGGCGTCCCAGACCGGGTCGCGGTAGCTCGACTTCGCGATCGCGCCCGCCGCGCTTTCGATCCACGCGGGGTCGATCACCGCCGCATTGCGCAGCAGCACGCGGATCAACGCCACCTTAACGCCT
>R26__coassemble_884_pt1 | contig 16443 bp, 15 predicted proteins | sample R26__metabat2_high_PE_025 | metagenome-assembled genome bin R26 | reverse complement strand
CCCCCCCCCTCCCCCCCCCCCCCCCCACCCCACCCCCCCCCCCCCCCCCCCCCCCCCCCGGGGGCCGGGCCCCCCCCCCCCCCCCCCCCCCCCGCGATTCTGATGCCCGGGCGTTCGCGCCGCTTCTCGCCGGGGCGGCGGGTGTGGTATAATATCCCCTAATGTCATCGAAGGTGAAAGATCCGCGTCCGAGCTGGGACGAATACTTTATGGAGATCGCTTCCGTCGTCGCGAAGCGATCCAACTGCTCGCGCCGTCATGTCGCGGCGGTCATCGTGAAGGATCACCACATCCTCTCGACCGGGTACAACGGCACGCCCCACGGAACGAAGAACTGTTTCGAGGGCGGCTGCCCGCGCTGCGCCGGGAAGGCCGAAAGCGGGACCCACCTCGAGGAGTGCCTTTGCGTCCACGCCGAACAGAACGCGATCTGCCAGGCGGCGTACTTCGGGAACGCGGTCAAGGACGCGACGATTTACATCACGATCTCCCCCTGTCTAACCTGCGCGAAGCTGATCGTGAACGCGGGGATACGCGAGGTCGTCTACGGGGGCGATTATTCGTTCCTCGACACCGTGAAGAAGATGTTCCGCGACGCGGGCGTCAAGGTCAGGAATTTCAAACCTAAAAAATAAGGAAAAACCATGCGCAAGAAAATCATTGCCGGCAACTGGAAGATGAACGTCAAGCCCTCGGAGACCGCGGCCCTCGTGAAGGCCGTCGCCGAGGCGACGAAGGATTACGCGAACGTCGAGATCGTCTGCTGCACGCCCGCGATCGACGTCCCCGCCGCCGTCGCGGCCGCCGCCGGGACTCAGGTCGGCGTCGGCACCGAGAACTGCCACTGGAAGGAGTCCGGCGCGTACACGGGCGAGATCTCGACCGGCATGATCGTCGACGCTGGTTGCAAGTATGTCATCACCGGCCACTCCGAGCGCCGCCAGTACTTCGGCGAGACCGACGAGACCGTCAACCTCCGCACGCGCGCCGCGATCGCCGCGGGCCTCACCTGCATGATGTGCATCGGCGAGACGCTCGAGGAGCGCGAGGCCGGCAAGCTCGTCGAAGTCATCGAGCGCCAGATGAACGTCGGCCTCAAGGACGTCACCGCCGCCGACTGCGCGAAGCTCGTCATCGCCTACGAGCCCGTCTGGGCGATCGGCACCGGCAAGACCGCGACCCCCGACCAGGCGCAGGAAGTCCACGCCCTTATCCGCGCGACGCTCGCGAAGCTCGTCGGCAAGGAAACGGCCGACACGGTCCGCATCCAGTACGGCGGCTCGATGAAGCCCGGGAACGCGGCCGAACTCCTCGCGAAGCCCGATATCGACGGCGGCCTCATCGGCGGCGCGGCTCTCAAGGCGGCCGACTTCGCGGGAATCATCGCCGCGGCTAGCGCCGCGTCGAAATGAAGCATGAAGCATGAAGCATGAAGCATGAAGCATAAAGCATGAAGCATTGGGAGGAGAAGATTAAATGAGATTTAAAATTCCATCATGTTTCATGTTTCATGTTTCATGTTTCATGTTTCTCGCAGGCTGCTTCAACGAGCCGGAGCCGGCGTACAGGTCGGTTCCGGCCGAGAACCGGATATATCTCAAGGACAGCCCCGCAAGGGGCGACCTCAAGGGCGACCTCGAGGCGTTCAAGGCGGGCGCGGCGATCGATTACGTGAATCTCGACCGCAACGCGCTCACGAATGTCGACGAGGTCGCCTCGCTTACGGGGCTCAAGTGGCTCCGGCTCAACGATAACCGCCTCGAAGCGCTTCCCGATCTTTCCGCGCTCGCGAACCTCCGCCGCGTCTATCTCCGCGGGAACCGCTTCACGGCCGTTCCGGAGACGCTGAAGGCGCTCCCGGCGCTCACCGATGTAGATCTCTCGGAAAATCCGATTTCCGAGATTCCCGAATGGCTCGCCGAAAAGCGCGGGCTCGAGGCGCTTTCCTTCTCGCGGACGCGGGTAGAGAAACTCCCCGCCGATCTTTCCGCGTGGAAGAGCCTCAACGAGCTTCAGCTCGGCGACCTGAAGATCGCGCCCGAGGAGATGGCGCGCATCCGCGCGGCGCTCCCGAAGACGGCGGTCGTGTTCTGATTCCGGCGCGATGGCGATCGACACGAAAGAGCTGATGGCGAAGGTGGGGAAGATACGAATCCTCACGAACCGCCTGATCGACGACCAGCTCGCCGGCGACTATCATTCGACTTTCAAGGGTCAGGGCGTCGAGTTCGACGAAGTGCGGCCCTATACGGTCGGCGACGACGTCCGCACGATCGACTGGAACGTGACCGCGCGTACCGGCGTCCCGTTCATCAAGCGCTTCAGCGAAGAGCGGGAACTCACGATTCTCTTTCTCGTCGACGTTTCCGGCTCCGAGAGCTACGGCTCGTCGGGCCGCTCGAAGATGGAGCTCGCGGCCGAGGTGACGGCGCTCCTCGCGCTCACCGCGATCCGCAATCAGGACAAAATCGGCCTCGTTCTTTTCTCCGACAGAATCGTCAAGTACATCCCGCCCCGGAAGGGCCGCGATTCGGTGATGCGCCTCGTCCGCGAGGTGCTCGCCGCCGAAGACGACGCGCAGGGCGGAACCGATATCTCCGCCGCGCTCAAGTTCCTGAACGGCGTTCAGAAGCGCAAGGCGGTCGTCTTCCTCGTGAGCGATTTCCTCGAGGCGCGCGAGCGCTACGAGAAGCTCCTCCGCGCGACCTCGCGCCATCACGACGTCATTTCGATCGCGGTCGGCGACCCCGCCGAGCGCGCGCTCCCCGACGTCGGGCTCGTCGAGCTCGAAGACCCGGAATCGGGCGAACTCGCGCTCGTCGACACTTCCTCCGCCGCCGTCCGCAAGGCGTTCGCCGAGGCGGCCGCGCGCGACCGCGGCGAGCTCGTCGATTTCTTCCGCTCCTCGCGCATCGACACGCTCGAGGTCGCGACCGACCGCTCGTACATCGACGGCGTCCGCGCGCTCTTCCGCCGCCGCTCCCGCCTCGGGCGCTGAGTCAAAGCCTCAATAATTTCCGAATATGGTCTGGATCGTCAGATACAGGAATCCGAACGGCGACGAGGGCGAAGAATCGGTTGAGGCGCCGAATCGGAACGTCGCGCTCGTCGAAGCGCGGCTCAAGGGGTTCTCGGTCGTCGACGTTCGCCCGGAAACCGTTGCCGGGTCGCGAAAGCGCGAGAGAAAACCGTGCGGAATCGGCGGCGTTCTCGCGCTCGTCGTTTCGACCGCGGTCGCGCTCGCGGCCGTCTATTTTACCTGGCTTTATCTCGAGGACGATAATTGGCGGGCCAGGGTCGACGAATTCGTTCGTCACGAGCGCTCGCGCGTCGTCGGGCGCGTCGTGAAACCGGGGCGAGTGAGCGTCAGGGTCGCGGCGCCGGACGAGCCCTCGCCGGGAGACGCGGCGAAATGATCGCGCCGAGGACGAAAAAGCTGCTCGCGGTCGCGGCGGTCGCGGTTCTCCTCGGGTCGGGAATCGCCGCACAGCTCGCGCTCCTGCGTCATCGTCCGAACGCGTCGCCGGCAGTGGCCGAGGGCTTACTCGCCGCGCTCGGCGGTTTTCGCTCGCTCGCGGCCGAGGCGGTCTGGTTCCGCGCCGAAGGACTGCAGGAAGAAGGAAAATTCGTCGAACTCGCCTCGCTCGCCGAAGCGCTCGCGGTTCTCGAGCCGCACACGCCGGAAGTCTGGAGTTTCGCCGCCTGGAATCTCGCCTACAATGTCTCGATAATGATGCCGAGCGAGGAAGACCGCTGGCGCTGGGTCGACGCCGCGATCCGGCTCCTCCGCGACCGCGGGCTCGCGCTCAATCCGGGCGAGCCGGAACTCTGCGAGGAGCTCGCGTGGCTTTTCCAGCTGAAAATCGGCGCCGATCTCGATACCGCCGCGCCGATTTACCGCGCGAAATGGAAGTCGATGGTAGACGATGTCGCGCGCCGCGGCGCCTGGCGCGAGCTCGGGATGGACGAGGGGCGCATGCGCGCCGTCGAATTGACCGCCGGAACCGCCGATTGGACGAATCCGCTGATGTCCGCCGTCTACTTCGCGAATCTCGGTCTTGAGAAAGCCCGGGGAAAAGAGCGGGCGATGCTCGCGGAGATCCGCCGCCAGTCGCTCGTCGTCCTGACCGCCGGGCCGAAAAGGTGACGGGGTAGTGCCGGTTTTGATATACTAGATATAAATCAACGAGAAGAGGAGGGGAAACCATGAAACGTTATATGTTTTTCGCGGCGTTTGCCGCTATCGCGAGTTGCGCAGGCGCGGCGGTGAGCCCGGTCGAGACGCTTTGGCGCAAGGGCGACGGCGGCGTCGCGGTGTACCGCATTCCGGCGCTCGTCACCGCGCCGAACGGCGACCTCGTCGCGGCGTGCGACGCGCGCCGGAACCACGGCGGCGACCTCAATACGAGCCAGCCGATCAATATCTCGATCCGCCGCTCGTCGGACGGCGGAAAGACGTGGACCGCGCCCGAGGACTCCTGGACCTGGCAGTGGGACGATTCCGCGCACTGGGCCGGCTCGGATCCGTCGTTCATCCTCGACAAGAAGGCGAAGAAGATATTCCTCTTCTACAACGTCTGGGAATCGAAGAACAATCACGGCGTCTTCCAGTTCTACGTTCAGGAGTCGAAGGACAACGGCAAAACCTGGTCCCAGCCGCGCGACATCTCGAAGGACATCGCCTTCCCGGAATGGCCTTTCGGCGCGAAGCAGGGCCAGGGCGGCTTCATCTTCATCTCCTCCGGCTCCGGCATCCAGACCGAGGACGGGACGCTTCTTCACACCCTCGTCCATGTCGGCGACGGGAACGCGCTTTTCGGTTCGAGCGACCACGGCAAGACCTGGAAGCCGTTCGGGAAGCCCGTCAAGAAGGGCGACGAGTGCAAGGTCGTCGAGCTTTCCGACGGCTCGTGGATGATCAACTCGCGCTGGGGCGGCGGCGGGCGCCAGATCCACGTCTCGAAGGACAAGGGCGCGACGTGGGAATCGCGCTACGATACGAATCTCCGGGACCCGCAGTGCAACGCCCAGATCATGCGCGTCGGGAAAAAGGCGCTCCTCTTCTCGAACTGCAAGTCGGGCGGCCGCAACAATCTCCATCTCCGCGCTTCCGGCGACGATGGCGCGACCTGGTCGGACGGCATTTCGATCTGCCCCGGCGGGAGCGCCTATTCCGACATCACCGTCCTCAAGAACGGCGACATCGGTATCCTTTACGAGGGCGCGGGCTACGGGACGATCGACTTCGTCACCGTGCCGATCGCGGACGTGAAGGCGGAACTCAAGAAGGTGCTGTGATCTAGTGCATAGTGCTTAGAGCGTAGTGCTTATTGCAAAATGTGAAAGAAGATTCTACCGTAGGGGAAAAGGGAAGAATGACCAAATTCTGGCTGGTGGCGGTGGCGATCGCGGCGATGCCCGCGTTCGCGGTGTTCGATGATGTCACGCGGGAGAAGTATCCCGACGCCGACGCGGTGCTCGTCGACGGGCTCGAGGACGTAGTCTATCGTCCTGACGGCACTTACACGACGGTCGAGACCCAGGTCGCGAAGGTGCTGACCGAAAAGGGTCGCCGTGACGAGAGCGAAATCGTCGTCCATTACAACGCCCGTTACGGGAAGACGATGATCGAGTCGGTGGAGATCATCGACGAGAGCGGCGTCGCGCGAAAGATCGACCTCGATTCGACGATGAAAGAGATGGTCGACAACAATTCGGCGGGCGAGAACATCTACGACCCGATGTCGAAGAAGGTCGTCTGCTCGATTCCCGGGCTCAAGGTCGGCGAGGTGATGCGCTACACGATCCGCCGCGAGACTTTCCAGTCGCGGATCGAGAACGCGTGGGCCGACATCATGGTCCTTGAGTGGCAGTATCCGATCGTGAAGCAGACGGTCCGCGTCACCGAGCCCGTGGAGCTCCCGATCAAGCGCGCGGAAATCCGCAATCCGCTCGGGAACGTCACGGAATCGGTCGAGACTCGTCCCGACGGGCGCAGGGTCCGCACCTGGGTCGCGACGAATTCGCCGCAGGCGTTCGAGGAGCCGGACATGCCGCCGATGTACACCCAGGTCCAGGTTCTCAAGCTCTCGACCGCCGAGAACTGGCAGGAGCTTTCCCGCTGGTACTGGAACCTCTGCCTCCCGCATATCGAGAAGGCGGACGCGGCGATCACGAACAAGGTCGCGGAAATCGGCCGCGATTACGCGAAACTCTACAAATGGGTCGCTCAGGAGATCCGTTACATGGGGCTCACGCTCGAGGATACCTCGCCCGGCTATTCGCCCCACGACGTCGACGTCACGTTCCACAACCGCTACGGCGTCTGCCGCGACAAGGCCGGGCTCCTCGTCGCGATGCTCCGCGTCGCCGGGTATGACGCGTTCCCGGTTCTTATCCACAACGGCGCGAAGATGGACCCGGTCGTCCCGATGCCGTACTTCAACCACGCGATTGTCGCCGTCTACGCGCCGGACGACGCGGCGGCGAACCAGGACGGGTACATCCTCATGGATCCGACCGACGAGTCGAGCCGCGACATCTTCCCCGCCTACCTGAGCGACCGCTCGTATCTCGTCGCGCGTCCGGAAGGCGAAGGACTTCTCACCTCGCAGTCCCCGAGCCCCGAGGCGAACTCGGTCAAGATCGCCGCGAACGGCGTGCTCGCGAAGGACGGTTCGCTCCTCTATCGCGCCGAAGTCGCTTTCGCGGGCATGAACGACACCGCATATCGCGGGGCGCTCCTCCGGAAGAAGGCCGACGACCGCCGGAAGTTCTTCGAGCGCATTCTCTTTCTGACCGCGCCCGGCGCGGAGATACTCGACTTCAGTCTCGAGCCTGAGAACCTTCAGGACACGACGAAGCCGCTCAAGCTCGCAATAGAAGCGCGAATCCCCGAAGTTCTCCTCGACGGGAATACCCGGAGCGAGTTCGTCGCCCCGCTCCTCTCGAAGCGCATCGGCGCCGTCAACTGGCTCCTCGAGGGGAAGACCGCGCTTGAAAAGCGTCGTTTCGCGCTCGACATCGCTTCGACCGCGCTCGTCGACGAAGAACTCGTCGTGAAGCTTGACGATGTAGTCGGCGAAGCGGTCTCGCTCCCCGCCAAGGTCGATTTCGACGGCGTGATCGGCTACACGAGCGAATATTCGACCGAGGGCGACACACTCAGGGTCCACCGTCGCGCGGCCGTGAACGCGGTCGAGCTTTCACCCGCGGAATATCTCGCCGTTCGCGATCTCCTCGCCCGCGAGGAAGCCGCCGAGCGCGCGCGTCCCGTCTTCGCGAAGAACAATCTCGCGGGCGCCAACGTCCGCTACCGCGAGTATTCCGAATCGGTCGACTTCACGGGCCCGCGTTCCTGGGTCGTCACGAATCATTGCGTGAAGGAGATTCTGACCTACGACGGAAAGAAGAATTCCGCCGAACTTACCTTCGCCTACAACCCGACGTGGAAACAGGTCGATGTCGTCTCGGCGCGCGTCACTTCGCCGGACGGAAAGAAGACGACCGCGCTGACCGAGAAGGAGCGGAACGTCTTCGACGCGAAGTGGGCCGCTTCCGCGCCGCGCTATCCCGCCGCGAAGGAACTCGTCGTCACTCTCCCCGCCGTCGAGGTCGGGAGCGTGATCGAGTACACGGTCGTCGAGACGGTCAAGGACGCGCCGCTCGGCTTTTACGGCAACTGGTACCTCGACGTCCGCGAACCGACCGACCTGATGACTATTCGCGTCGGCGACGACAAGACCATCGTCAAATCGCCGAAACTCCTCAAGAGCGAGACGATGACCGCGGACGGTCGGCTCTGGCGCGAGCGCAAGACGGTTTCGAAGCGGACTTTCGCCGACGCGCTCAGGTGCTTCCGCGCGGCGGCCGACGTCCCGGAAATCGAGAGACCGTCGAAGGAGATCCGCGCGCTCGTGAAGTCCGCGCGCAAGGCGGGCGGCGAGGCCGGAATAAAGATCATTCGCGATTATGTCGCGAAGAACGTGCGTGTCTCGGGTCCCGGGTTCTGGGACGTTCCGGTTTCGCTGCAGCTTACCGACCCCGCGGTCGTTCTAAAAGAGAACTACGCGACGCGCGTCGACTACATTCGCGCGCTGACGGCGCTCTTGCGCGAGGCCGGCTACGAGGCGGATGTCGTCTTCTCGTCCTACGACGCCGATATCGATCCGCGAATTCAGAAGATGATCATGAGCGACTATCCGAACCCCGCGGCGTTCGGAGCGGCGCTCGTCAGGGTGACGCTCGTTGAGGGTTCGTTCCTCGGAATCGGCGGCGAGGAAACGGTTTACTTCCTTGGCACGGAAAACGAGCACTCGCCGATCGGCGCGACGCTGTTCGCCCGCTCGCATTATCTCGATCCCGAGACCGGGCATTTCGCCACGATCGATGTCCCGTCAGGGAAGCTCCGCGATTCGAGCCGGGTCGCGATCGCGATGAAGGTCGACGCGGACGGAACGGCCGCGTTCGATTACGCGAAGACGATCTACGGTTCGGAAGTCGGCGATTTCCGCCGCGAATACTCCGAGATGCTGCCCGAGGACCGCGCCCGCCATTTCCGCGATCTGCTGAGCGGCATCTCCCAGGCCGCCGTCGCGACGACCGATTTGAAGACCGACGTGACCGGATACCCCGCGACGCTCGCCTTCGGCGCGAAGGCGGCGGATTTCGCGACCGTCGGCGCCGATTCGATTACGGTCACGGTCCCGGAATTCAATCATCTCCTCTTCTCGCTGACCGGAACTTCCCGCACGACGCCGATCGGCGTCCCGGCGAGCGGCGTTTCGGAGACCTCGGTCTCGGTGACGTTCCCGAAGGGCTACACCGAAATCGAGCATCTCCCCGATGAGTACGTCTTCGAGAATCCCGCGACCGGTGCGCCGTGGGTTTCGTTCGCGGTAACGCACACGGTGAGCGAGGGCGTCCTCACGGTGACGCTCCGCCGGAACATCGAGCGCCGCAAGTCGGCGATGCTCGACAAGTCCTTCTTCCCGCTCGTCCGCGAATGGACCCGCGAGAGCTCGTCGCGCCCGAACCGCACGATCGTCGTCCGCAGGGCGAAATGATTAAAAGCGCGCTGCGATTCGCTTTAGCCGCCCTGGCGCTCGTCTTCGCCGTTTTCACTGCGAACGCCGAGGAAGTCGTCGTCTTCGCGAGGGAGCCGGGGTATTTCACCTCGCTCGCGAAACACGTGACGCGCTGGCTCGCGGGCGAGGGAATCGCCGCGCCGACGCGCTCCGCGGGCGAGCTCGCTTCTTCGCTCAAGGGCGCGAAACTCGCCTTCCTTATCGGCTACAACGAACCCGACGCGGCCGAGATGCGCGAGCTCGCCGCCTTCCGCGCGCGCGGCGGAAAGCTCGTCGTCTTTTATTCCGCCTCGCCCGCGCTCGCGCGATTGATGGGCGTCAAGGTGAACGGCTACCGGACGGCGAAGTATCCGGGCGAATGGAGCCGCTTCGTCTTCACCGACCGTTCGCTCCCGGGGACGCCCGGGTCGATTCTTCAGACCTCGACCGTTCTTCAGTCGGCCTCGCCCCTCAAGGGCTCGCGCACGCTCGCGACCTGGGTCGACCGCAACGGGCGCTCGACCGGCGAGGCCGCGTTTCTCGCGACTCCCGGCGGATGGTGGATGACCCACGTGATGCTCGCGGACGGCGACGAGAGGCTGAAGGCGCGCTTTCTCGCCGCAATCGTCGGGAATGTGCTCCCCTCGCGCTGGAACTGGGAGAAAGCGAAGGCGAAGCTGGACACCGAGGCGGCGGCGACGCGCCGCTATGCGCTTTCCGTGCCGCCCGCGACAGCGGAAATCCACGCCGTCTGGGACCATTCCGGCTGCGGGCTCTACCCCGGCGACTGGCCGCGGACGATCGCGCTACTGAAGGACGCGGGCGTAACCGATCTTTTCGTCAACGTCGCGGGCGCCGCGTTCGCGCACTATTCGAGCGACGTCCTTCCGCGCTCGAAGACCTTCACCGAGGAAGGCGATCAGCTGAAGGCGTGCTTAGAGGCGGCGGCGAAAAGCGGCATCCGCGTTCACGCCTGGGTTCTTTGTTTCACCGCGACACGAGGGTCGCCCGCGCGGCTTGAGGATTTCGCGAAGCGCGGCTGGCGGCTTAAATCGACCGACGGTAAGCTGACCGAGTATCTCGACCCGTCGAACCCGGCGGTGCGCGAACATATCTTCAAGGCGATCGACGAGATTCAGTCGAAGTACCCTCTCCTAGGCGGCATCCATCTCGATTTCGTCCGCTGGTACGAAAAGAGCGTCCGCCCGAAGAACGCGGCGGAGGTCATTTCGAAGTTCGTCGTCGAGGCGCGCCGTCACGTGAAGCGGCCGCGTTGGTTCACGACCGCCGTCCTCGGGAAGTACCCGGCGTGCGTCGCCTCGGTCGGTCAGGACTGGAACAGCTGGCTCAGGACGAATTCCGTCGATTTCGTCGTCCCGATGGACTACACCGAGGACCGCGAATGGTTCGCGAAGCTCGTCGCCCAGCACGCCTCGACGCCGGGTCATGCCGGGCGCACGATCGCGGGCATCGGCGTCACCGCGAACGAGTCGCGGCTCGACGCGCGCGGCGTCCTCGACGAGATCAAGCTCGCGCGGGCGCAGCGCCTCGCCGGGGTCGCGCTCTTCGATCTCGATACGACGCTCGAGAAGGACGTTCTCCCGTACCTCAAGCTCGGCGCGTGGAAAAACGGAAAGGCGGCGAAATGAGCGCGGAGCGGATATTTCTCTCGCCCCCGTGCGTCGGCGCCGAGGAGCGCGCGGCGGTCGCGGCGGCGTTCGATTCGAATTACGTCGCGCCCTGCGGGCCGATGGTCGACGCGTTCGAGCGGTCGCTCGCGGAGCGCGCGGGGCGCCGCTTCGCCGTCGCGGTTTCGGGCGGCACCGCGGCGATCGATCTCGCGATGGCGGAGTTCGGCGTCGACTCATCGTGGATCGTCTTCGCACCGACGCTCACTTTCATCGCCACGGTCGGCCCCGCGTACCATCGCGGCGCCCGCCTCGTCTTCGTCGACGCGGTGGCGGACGGAAACGTCGATACGGAACTCCTCGCCGAGGCGTTCGCGGCGCATCCCGGCGCGAGGCGGATGTTCATCGGCGTCGATCTCTACGGGCGGTGCGCCGACCACGCGCGGATCGCGGAACTCTGCCGCGGGAATGACGTCGTTTTCGTGAACGATGCGGCCGAAGCGGTCGGCGCGACCTCAAGCGGCGAGAGCTCGGCGAAGGCGGGCGAAATCGCAATCTGGTCGTTTAACGGCAACAAAATCATCACGACTTCGGGCGGCGGGGCGTTACTCACCGACGACGCTGGAATCGCCGCGCGGGCGAAGAAAGCGAGCCAGCAGAGCCGCGAGCCATTCCCGTGGTACGAGCACGCGGAAGTCGGCTACAACTACCGGCTTTCGAACCTGCTCGGCGCGGTCGGCCTCGCCCAGCTCGCGAAGCTTGACCGCTTCATCGCCCGTCGCGCGGAGATCAAGGCGTTCTACCGCGCGAATCTGCGCGGCTTCGAGTTCATCCCCGATGTCCCGGGCGAGAACCACTGGCTCACCGTCGCGCTCGCGAAGGATTCGGCTGCGCGCGACGCCGCGCTCGCCGCGCTCGCGAAGGCGGATATCGAATCGCGTCCCGTCTGGAAGCCGATGCATCTTCAGCCGGTCTTCGCCGGTTGCCCGGTTTTCGGCGGCGCCGTCTCCGAGTCGCTGTTCTCGCGCGGGCTCTGCCTCCCGTCCGGCTCCGGCATGACCGACGAGGATCTCTCGCGAGTCGTTCGCAGCCTTTGATATTACCTGCCGCGTTTTTGGTATAATAGGCGGGTTATGAGAATCGTCGTCAAAGTCGGTACCCACGCTATCGCGAAAAAGACGGGTCGGCCGGATTACACCGCGCTGACCCGCCTCGTCGCTCAGCTCTGCGCCCTCAGAAAAGCGGGCCATGAAATCGTCTTCGTCTCCTCGGGCGCGGTCGCGGCCGGCGTCGAGGCGCTCGGACTTACCGCGCGACCGACCGACGTCAACGAAATCCAGATGTGTGCCGCGGTCGGCCAGGCCCGCTTCATTTTCGAGTACGAGAAGCTCTTCGCCGCGCACGGCGTGAAGATCGGCCAGATCCTTCTTACCCACTACGATTTCGAGGAGCATCACCGCGCTCAGAACGTCAAGAAGTCGCTCGACAATCTCGTGAAGGCGGGAATCGTCCCGATCATCAACGAGAACGACGTCGTCGCGGACGAGGAACTTAAAGGCCGGACTTTCGGCGACAACGACTGGCTGAGCTTCCTCATCGCGAAGCTCGTCAAGGCCGATACGCTCATTCTCCTCACGACCGTCGACGGGCTCCTCGACGATACGAAAAAGCGCATCCCGCGCGTCGATTCGTTCCGGAACGTGATGAAGCTCGTTCATCCTGGCGAGAAGGGCAAGCTCTCGAAGGGCGGAATGGACTCGAAGCTGAAAGCCGTCAAGGCCGCTGTCAACGCCGGCGTCGACGTCTACGTCGCGAACGGCCGGAAGAGTGTCCTTGAAGGCATCGTCGGCGGGAAATCGATCGGGACTTTCTTCCCGGGGAATGCGCTGTGAGAGGGTGAGAAGGTGAGAAGGTGAGAAGGTGAGAAACTGAATGGCGAAAAGACATCTGATAGGAGTGGGGGGAGTCGGGATGAGCGCGCTCGCGACGGCGCTCGTGCGAACGGGCGACGAAGTGACGGGCGCGGACCGCAATCTCGCGACGAAGAACATCGCGTTCCTCGAGTCGATCGGCGTGAAGTGCTTCCCCGACGACGGGAGCGGCGTCGATCGCGCGACGGACGAGGTGATCGTTTCGACCGCGATCGAATCGGATAACGCGGGGCTGAAGAAAGCGGCGGAGTTCGGTATCGCCGTCACCCACCGCGCGAAGGCGCTCGCGCGCACGCTTTCACCCTTTAAACTTGTCGCGGTCGTCGGGACGTGCGGGAAGTCGACCGTGACCGCGATGCTCGGTCATGTGCTCGCGGAATGCGGGAAAGATCCGTTCTGCGTCAACGGCGCGAACGTTCCCGGCTGGGAAGGCGCGGTCAGGACCGGTCGCGGCGAATACGCCGTCGCCGAAGTCGACGAGAGCGACAAGTCCCTCGTCGCGTTCAAGCCCTTCGCCGCGATCGTGACGAACGCGTCCGCCGACCACTACAGCGAGGCGGAGATGAACGAGGTCTTCGACGCGTTCGTGAAGGACTGTCCCGGTCCCGTCGTCGACGGGCGAAAGATTTCGGGCGAGGTCGCGACTTCGATTCCGGGGCGCCACAATCGCGCGAACGCGTTCCTCGCGCTCGAGATGGCGAAGGCGCTCGGTTGCGACGAGGCGAAGGCCCGTGCGGCGCTCCTTTCGTTCGGCGGCGTCGAGCGGCGGCTCCAGAGAATTTATCGATTCGTCGATTCGTCGATTTATCGAATCGAACATCCGCAGCTAGTTTGCATGGATTCTTCTCCGAATCTTGAAATCGACGAATAGACGAATCGACGAATAGACGAACTCCCGAATCGACGAATCGACGAATCGACGAATCGACGAATTCCTCCCGCGGTCTACGACGACTACGCGCACAATCCGGAAAAGCTCCGCGCGATGTGGACGACGCTCGTCGAGGCGCACCCGGAGGGAATCTGCGTCGTCTGGCGCCCGCACGGCTACGCGCCGCTCAGGAAGATGCTCGACGCGCTCGCGAAGATGTTCGCCGAGACGATCCGCCCCGTCGACAAGCTCCTACTTCTGCCCGTCTACGACGCGGGCGGCACGACCGACCGCTCGATCAATTCGGACGCGCTCGCGGCGAAACTCCCGGCGGGATCGGTCGAACTCGTCGCCGACCTGGACGCGGCGTACGAATGGATCAGCGCGCATCGCGGCGGCTACGCCGCGTTCGCGACCTGCGGCGCGCGCGACCCGGGGCTCCCGGGTCTCGCCGCGAAGATCGCGGGGCTCTTTTGAATTCTGATTTGATATAATGATTCCAATGCGTGAAAATTTCCAGGCGGCGAAGGACTTGATCGACAAGTCGAAACGGATTCTCATCTCGGGTCACTTAAGCCCGGACGGGGATTCGCTCGGCTCTATGATCGCGATGGCGGGCTTTCTGACGGCAATCGGGAAGGAGGCGTACGCGACGTGCGACGTGAACGCGCTCGGGAAGCTCTCCTTCATGGACGGTGTCGAGAAGATGATTCCCGTCCGGCGTTTGAAGCGCCGGAAGTTCGACCTCTTCATCGCGGTCGACTGTTCCGGGCTCGACCGGCTGCCGCCCGAGGTGCGTCCGTTCGCCGAGAAGCTCCCGAAGATCTGCATCGACCACCACGTCACGAACGACGGCACTTTCGGCGACGCCCAGATCGTCGACCCTTCGGCGAGCTCCGCCGCGGAGATCGTCTGGCGCTTCGCGAAGTGGAACGAGTGGAAACTCGAGCGCGAAAGCGCCGAGGCGCTCTGGGTCGCGCTCGTCACCGACACGGGGCGCTTCGCGTACGACTCGACGAAGCCGGGGACGATGCGCGCGGCGGGCGACATTCTTAAACACGGCGTTCGGACCGCGCTCATCAACGACATCATCTACGGGATGTTCACGCGGAAGGCGATCGAGCTCAAGCGGATTGCGTGGCGCTCGCTCCACGTCTGGAAGAACCGCAAGGTCGCCGAGGTCTCGCTCGACCGCGACGACTTCCGCGCCGTCCGCGGGACGAAGGCCGACGCCGAGGACATAATCGAAATCCCGCGCTCGGTCGCGAAGAACGAAATCGCGCTTTTCTTCTACCAGATTCCCGACCGCACGAAGGAGACGCGCTGTTCGATCCGAACGCGCGGCGACTGGGACGCGACCGTCCTCGCCGCGAAGTTCGGCGGCGGCGGCCACCGGAAGGCCGCGGGCTGCACCATCAAGGGCCCGATGGGCTCGGCGAAGCGGAAGATGCGCGCGGCGGTGAAGGAAATGCTCAAGAACGCGTGCCGCAAGACGGCGCGAATCCCGATCGAGGCGATTTTCGCGAAATGAAAAAGATCATCGTTTTAACCGACGGCAAGGCCGGTCACGAGAATCAGTCGAAGGCGCTCGCCCGCGCCCTCGGCTGCGACTTCGAGCTCGTCCCCGTCGCTTTCAAGTCTCCCTTCGCGAAGGCGCTTTCGTATCTCTTCGACCGGCTCGGAATTCATACCCAGTCGCTTTTCAAGCATTCGGTTACATCTTCGGGCAATGCTTCATGCTTCATGCTTCATGCTTCATGCTCCGAGGACCGCGACATCGTCGCAGTCCTCGGAACCGGTTCCGGGACCTTCTACGCCGCGAAGACGCTCGCGCGGAAACTCGGCGTGAAGTGCGGCGTCGTCCTCTATCCGCGCGGCTACCGGCTTTCGACTTTCGACGCGGTCCTCGCTCCGTCGTTCGATCGGCCGAAAAGAGCGAAGAACGTGATCGAGATACCGGCGAACCTCGTCGCGAACGACGAGGAGTTCTACTCAAAGGGCGTCGCCGCGTTCCGCGAGCGGACGACGGTAACTCCCGATATCGCCGTCATCATCGGCGGGCCGAACAAGTGCTCGACGATGAGCGTCGAGTGGATGAAGAAGGAGCTCGACGCGATTTTTCGGCTTCCGGGCGCGAAGGCGGTGACGACCTCGCGGCGCACTCCGCCGGAGGTCGAATCGCTCGTCGATTCGTATCCGTGGGACTACCGGCTTCTTTACTCGAAGGATCATTTCAACCCGATTCCGGCGTTCGTCAAACTCGCGAAGGACCTGTACGTCACCGCCGAGTCGACCGGGATGCTCTCCGAGGCCGCGACCTGCGGTTCGGCGAGAGTTCACGCGCTTGATAACCTCAATCCCGGCCCGCACAAGTTCCGCCGTTTCGTCGAGAATCTCCGCGCCGCCGGTTACGTCGATTCGAACCGGAAGGTCGACCTTTCCGCCGAAATCGCCCGCGCGAAGGAGCTCCTCGGGGTGTGATCGACCGGCGGTTCATTTTCAGCGGCGTTCTTATTTCGCTCCCGGCGCTCGCCGCAATCGCGGTCGGGTGCTTTTTTCTTTATCGCGAAGTTCCGGAGATTGTCGCGAACGAGCATCGCCGCGTTCTTGCCGAATACCGTGCTCACGCCCTCGACCTTCGCGAGGGGACTGTCCCCGGCGAAATAGTCGAGCGCGGCTCCGCGAAGGACTGGCCCGTCGCCGGCAAGATGAAGCCGGGCGTCTGGGGTGAATGGAAAATTGAAAATGGAAAATGGAAAATGGGGACAGACCCTGGAAAAACGGGGACAGACCCTGAAAAAACGGGGACAGACCCTGAAAAAACGGGGACAGACCCTGAAATGAATGGGACTGTCCCCGACGGAATGCGGCTCGTGTGGTACGGTCCCGGGGACAGAAAGGCGGGGGTGACGCGGGGTGTGTGGGTGGAAGAAGTGAAGGAAATCGAT
>R26__coassemble_879_pt1 | contig 16533 bp, 12 predicted proteins | sample R26__metabat2_high_PE_025 | metagenome-assembled genome bin R26 | reverse complement strand
TGAATTTGTGCATTTTTTTTTCCTTTAGTTCCGAGCTTTCGCCCATTTGCCAATCATTATATCCTACGCGCGACTGTATGTCAATCGAGCGAGGCAGCTGGCGAGTTCGGCGGATGATGCAGCGAACCGCTCGGAGAGCGCGCGATAGGCGGCGGCGCGCACGGGGGCGAACGACGACTTAAGTCCGGGATTCGCGAGATCGGCGATAACGCGCGACGCGAGCGCGCGCCAGTCGCAGTCGTAGACCGAGCCCTCGACGCCGAGGCCGAAATTCGCAAGAAAGTTCGCGAGCTTCGAGCCGCGGGCGATGCCACGGACGGGCGTACCCGCGTTCGCCGCAAGAATCAGAAGGTGAAGCCGCGACGAGAGAACGAGGTCGCAGCGCGAAGCGGCCTCGGTTATCGCCTCCGGGGTCGACCCCGCGACACACTCGACGCCGAGTGACTCCATGAGCGCGCGATCCGTTTTCGGGTTCATCGCGAGGCCGATAATGGAATAACCCGCCGCGCGGACGGCGGCGATGAATGACTTGAGCCCCGCGAGATCGCGGACCTGGCGCTGGGTGGAAATGCAGAGGCCCAGTGTTGAGTGCAGAGTGCAGAGTGCGGAGTGCGGAGTGACTGGTGATTGGTGATTGGTGAAATCGAGGGCGGAGTCGGCGGTTACTCTGACAGTGAGATCCGGCGCGAGGGAGAGGAGCTTCGCGCGGCTCGGCTCGTCGCGGAGCCAGATGCCGCGGCAGCGCGCGAGAACCCGCGAAAGCCGGGCGGCGAGTCTGCGCTCGAGCCGCCGCTCGTACGCGCGTACGAAGAAGTCCGAACCGAAGCCGGCGAGTTTCAAGGCGAGGCGTCTTTTGCCGTGGACTTTGAAGTAGACCGGATTGAGCTCGTCGTCCATCCCGACACCCCAGACGAAAGTCGCCTTGCCGCGGCGCTGGGCGAGCTCGACGAGATCGAGCGCACGGTCCGGGTAATCCGAAAGCCCCGTCGCGCCGCACCAGATGAAGACATCGCATGAAGCAATCGCGTCCTCGCCCCAGAGCGGAACCGTCTTCACGCCGAGCAAAGGGCCGGTCGCGGGATCGGCCGTCGCGACCGTCAGCTCGAACGAGCCGTCGATCGAGCGGAGCATCCGGACGACACCGGCGAGAATCGCCTCGTCGCCGATATTGTCGCAGCCGAGCGGAATTCCGCCGAGCAGTATCCTAAGCGCCATTCGATCTCCTCGCCGCCGCGGAAGGAATCCCGAGTTCCCCGCGGTATTTCGCGACCGTGCGCCTCGCGACCGGGAAGCCTTCCGACTTGAGGAGTTCCGAGATCCGGTCGTCGGAGAGCGGCGCGCCGGGCGTCTCCGCCTCGACGATCTCCTTGAGCCGCGACTTGACCTTGTCCTTCGAGACCTCGACGCCGTCGTCGGTGACAATCCCGGAAGTGAAGAACTTTCTCAGCTCCACCGTCCCGCGCGGCGAGGACATGTACTTGTTGTTGACCGTCCGCGAAACGGTCGTATGGCAGACGCCGATCTTGTCCGCGATCTCCTGCATCGTGAGCGGCCTAAGCCCCTTGAGCCCCTCCTCGAAGAAACCGGGCTGGGCGTCGATGATCGCCTGGGCGATCGAGCTTACCGTCTCCTCGCGGTGGTCGATCGCGTCCTGAAGCTCGTTGATGCGCGCGATCCGCTCGCGGATGAAGTCACGCGTCTCCTTCGGCGTCTTCGGGTTCTCGAGGAGCTGGATGTACTTCTTCGAGATTCTGATCCGCGGCATCGAGCGCGAGTCGACGGTCGCGACCCAGCGGCCGTCCTTCTTCCGCGCGTGGACCTCGGGGTTGATGTACGATTCGTCCGGCCCCGCGTAGGCGTAGGCGCGGCCCGGATGGGGCTCGAGCGTGCGGATCTCGCGGAGAACGTCCGCGAGCCGCTCGCGCGACATCCCCATCGACTGCATGATTCCGTCGAAACGCCCTTCGCCGAGTTCCCGGAAATGCTTCGCAAGAATCTCCCGCGCGTCTTCGCGGTACGCCTCCTCGGGGATCTTGTCGAGCTGGGCGAGGAGGCACTCGGCTGGCGTCGTCGCGCCGCAGCCGACCGGATCGAGCTTCATGAGCTCCGCTAAAATCGATCTGAGCTTCGCCTCGCTCTCGCCGGTGATCATGACCATGTCGGGTAGCGAGCCGCGGAAATAGCCGTTCGCGTCGAGTTCGCCGATCAGCATCTCGGCGAGCTCGCGGTCGTGCTCATCGAGATCGGTCATTCCGAGCTGGGCGAGGAGATGGTCTTCGAGCGTCTCGTCCGCGGTCTGGTTGTCGAAGAAGCGCTGGCGGCGGTCGATCGCGTCCTGGTCGGCGGTGTACACCGAATCCTCGCGGTCATCGTCCTCGGTGTAGTCGCTCGAGTCGGCCTTCTCCCGCTCCTCGCTCGCGCGCTCGACTTCGCTCGTCGTGTTCCGCTCGAGGCTCGACTCGACGTCGTCGACGACCGGGTTCGTCTCGAGCTCGCGGAAGAGTTCGGTCCTCAGCTCGGGAATGCTCATCGCCAAGAGCTTCAGCCCCTCGCGCATCTGCGGCGCGATGGTCTGAGTCTGCTTCATCTGAGCGCTCTGCCTGAGCCCGGTATCCATAGGAGAATTTATTGATTTGTCGATTCGTCGATTCGTCGATTCGTCGATTTGAGGAATTCGCAGAATTGATACTGTCAACCGCGCTGTGGCCGAATCGACGAATCCGACGAATCGACAAATCGACGAATTAATTAACTCTCTTCCGTCACCCTCATGATCTCCTTCACGCTCGTCACGCCCTTGAAGACCTTCGCCCAGCCGTCTTCACGAAGGGTCTTCATGCCCTTCGAGAGCGAGAGGTTGCGGATCTGGGTCGCGTTCTCGCGGCGGACGATCGACCCTTCGATATCCTCGTCGACTTCGAGGACCTCGAAGAGCGCGCGGCGGCCCTTGTAGCCGGTGCGCGTACACTCGTCGCACCCGCACGGCTCCCAGACGGTCTGCTGCGCGGGCGGATAGGGAAGAGTGTAGTACTTCATGTCGATCGGGACTTCCTTGCGGCACTTCGGGCAGAGGCGGCGGCAGAGGCGCTGGCCCATCACGCCAGCGACGGCGGACGCGATAAGGAACGGCTCGACGCCCATATCGATAAGACGCGGGAACGCGCCGGCGGCGTCGTTCGTGTGGAGGGTCGAGAACACCATGTGGCCCGTGAGCGAGGCGTTGATCGCGATTTCGGCGGTCTCGCGGTCGCGGATTTCGCCGACCATGATGATGTCAGGGTCCTGACGCAGGAAGGCGCGGAGCGCGCGCGCGAAGTTCATCCCGATATCGGCCTGCATCTGAACCTGGTTGATGCCCGCCATGTGGTATTCGATCGGGTCCTCGGCCGTCATGATTCGGACGTCCATCGTGTTCACTTCGGAGAGGAACGAGTAGAGCGAGGTCGATTTACCCGAACCCGTCGGCCCCGTCACGAGGAAGATGCCGTTCGGGCGGTGGATGATCTTCTCGACGACCTTGAAGTCGCGGTCGTTGAAGCCGAGGTCCTGCATCTTCACGAACGAGCCGGATTTCGCGAGGAGTCGGAGCGAGATCGACTCGCCGTAGGCGGCGGGCATCGTCGAGACGCGGATATCGATATCCTGACCCGCGATGCGGATGCCGATGCGGCCGTCCATCGGAAGGCGCTTTTCGGCGATATCGAGGTTCGCCATGACCTTGATACGCGAGATGATCGCCGATTTGAGGCGGTTGAGCTGCGGTGGGACGTCGACCTTGTGAAGCATGCCGTCGATGCGGTAGCGGATGCGGAGTTCGGTCTCCTGCGGCTCGATGTGGATATCGGTCGCGCCCTGGCGGTCGGCCTCGACGATGATCTGGTTGACGAAGCGGACGATCGCCGCCTCTTCGCCGACCTCGCTCACGTCGATCTTCGTCATCGCGCCGAACTCGTCGTCGACCGCGTAGCGGCCGTCGTTCACCATCTTCTCGATCGCGTCCGCGCCGACGCCGTAGTACTTCTTGATCGCCTTCTCGACCTCTTCCTTGGGCGCGAGCGCGATCTTCACCGGGCGCCCGGCGAGGAGCCGGAGCCCGTCCGCGACTTTCGTGTCGAACGGGTCGTGGGTGACGATCGTAAGCGCATTCGCGTCGCGGGCGATCGGAAGGACGTTGAACTGGTAGACGGCGGAGGCCGGCGTCTCGGTGATCGCCTCCGGGCTCGGCTGACGCTTTTCGAGGTCGACGACCTCGTAGCCCATCGCCTTCCCGATCGCGGCGAGGAAATCCGGCTCCTTCACGCCGCCGAACTTGACGGCCGCCTCGGCGAGCCCCATCCCGGGGTTCGCGGCGCGCCCGTCGGCGATCCTGGCGAGAGCCTCGGGCGAATAGATCGACGCCGCCTTAAGCAGCATCAGCGAAAGAGAATCGGCTGCGCTCATCTTGCAAGTTCCTTAATTTGCCGCCCCGGCTTTCCGCCCCGGCAGGAAGCCGACAAGCAGCATGAGCCCGGCGGCCACGGTGATGTACGTGTCGGCGAGATTGAAGCACGGGAAGTGGTGTATACCTATATGCCAATCGAACATGTCGATGACATAGCCGCGCACGAGCCGGTCGAGGAGATTCCCGACGATCCCGGCGTAGAGGAGCCGTTCGGCCCAGTCGAGCGCGATTCGCGCGAAGCGGGGCGCGGGGCAGCGCTCGGGAACCGCGAAGACGGTCTTCCGCTTCCAGACGAGAAGCGCGAACGCGGCGATCGCGAACACGGCGAGCGGCCAGACCTGGCCCTGGAAGAGCCCCCAGGCGCAGCCGCGGTTCTCGACGTACGCGAGATTGAATAGACCCGGAATAACGGAAAGCGCCGCGGACCCCTGAAGGGTCTTCGCGGCGAATTCCTTGACTAGACCGTCGGCGAGCGCGAGGTTCGCGACGATCGCGAAGATAAGGGCGAACGCGCGCATCAGCCGCGCCCCGAGTGCTCCATCTCGCTCTGGCACTCCATGCAGGTCTGCACGAAGGGCTGATTGAGAAGCCGGGGCTTGCGGATGAGCTGGCCGCAGACGGTGCAGATTCCGTAAGTCCCGTCGTCGATGCGGTGGAGCGCCTCGTCGATCTGCTGAAGAGTGCGCTGAAGGTTCCCGACCTGGCCGAGCGCCTGGAGGCGGAGGGTCTGGTTCGTGCCGTCGCCGCCGTCGGCCTCGTGGTCGTCCGACTCGTTGAAGCCGGTCGCGCGCATCGCGCTCGAACCGTTCGACACGGTTTCGCGCGCCTCGAGAAGGCGCTTGCGGAAATCGTCGAGGTCCTTCTGCGGGAACTGGACGGTGTTCTTCCCCTGCGCGCGGGTCGTCGGGCGGCGGGAGAGCTTGATCTCGTCCTCGCGGTTCTTCTCGTCGATCGCGCGGGCCTCGGCCTTCATCTGCTGGGCGATCGACATCGCGAAAGCGACGTTCGCCGCGGTGTCGACGACCGGCTCCTCCTTCGGCTGGGCCTTGGAGATGATCGGGGCCTTGCGGATGATTTTCGGCGGAACGCGCTTCGGGGGTTCCTTCGGGGTCTTGTCGGAAGCTGCCATTTGAAATCTCCTTTTACGCTGCTGCGGATTCGGCTCAGATCTGAGCGCCTTCGGGGAGCTTCATCCACTCGCGGACCGACGCGGGGAGCTCGCGGATTTCCTTCACGCGGCCGAAGACGACCTGGCCTTCGCCGGGGAGCTCGAACTGGTCGCCCGCCTTCTTCCCGAGCATGTTGACCGCGAGGCGCGCCTTCATCGAAAGGACGCCCTGCTCGACGTCGTTGTCCCACTCGCCGAGGATGTGGTAGGTCTTCTCGCCTTCCGGGGTCTCGACGACGACGGTGACGCCGGGCATAACCTCGTCGGTCGTCGCGTCCTTGAAGTCGCTCGGCTTGACCGCCTCGAGGTCGGCCTGCATCAGCGTCTGCTTCTGCATGAGCTGGCGCTGCTCGTCCTTCGCGTACTGGTATTCGGCGTTTTCCGAAAGGTCGCCGAAGCCCTTCGCGAATTCGATCTTGCGGACGTTCTCGGGCATGTCCTCGTTGATGAGCTTCTGGTACTCTTTCTTCTTGAGCCAGAAGCTGCGGAACGAGGTCTCGCGGGCGTACTCTTTCTTCTTCTCGACCTTGACGAGATGGCTCTCGAGCTCGGGGACGATGTGCGTCATGCGGATGACGATCGTGTGGTGGGTCGAGGGATCCCAGGCGATCGACGCCTGGAAGCGCTCGAAGAAGAGCGCCTGATCGGCGGGCGAGAGCATCTTGAACATCTTCTCGAGCCAGTTCTTGTCGGAGAAGAGGCGGCGGACGATGTTCTGCATCTTGAGCGTTTCGCCGCCGCGGCGGCCTTCGCCGAGCGCGACCGCGTGGGTGAGGAGTGTCGCGAGGCTCGGGAGCTCCGGCCAGAGCGCGTAGCTCTTGAGGACGCGGATCTTCTTCCCCGAGACGTCGACATCGGCGTAGCTGAAATCTCCGAACTGCTCGATCTTCCCGACGATGAGCGTGATCAATGTCGGCGGCGGAATCGATTCCTTCATCCAGTCGCCGACCGCCTTGCGGCAGGGCCACGAGAGCTTTTCGACTTCCGTGCCGTCCTCGTTCTTCACGATTTCGGACTTCTTCTCGTCCTTGAAGCGGTTCACGATCTCGGTAACGGCCGCGAAGCAGAGCTCGGGAATCGCGGCGTAAAGCTTCGCCTTCGCCTCGTCGTCGACGGCGAGGAAGTTGATCATCGCGCCGACCTCGCGCGCCGGAAGCGCCGCGGCGGCCTTGATGTAGCGGTGGCGGTCCCAGAGGTAGGCGCGCATCGCGGCCGCTTCGGGGGTCGCGTAGCCGAGCCGGACAACGGTGCAGGCGAGCCGCGCGTAGAGCGCGTCGTCGACGTGCTTCGCGCCGGTCACCGCGAAAGCGAGACGATCGCCGATGACGTTCTTCGCCGTTTCGTCGGCGCCCTTGAACTTGCCTTCGCCCTCGTACTCGAGAACGCCGGAAAGAATAAGCTTCGGGTCGGTCTCCTTCGCGAAGGCGGTGATCCAGCGGTCGCCGTAGTCCTCGGCCGCGGCCTTGATCTCGATCGGATCGGCGCGCTTCGAGGGGATGACGACGCAGTTGTCCTTCCGGAGGTCGGCGCGGGCCTTGTCCCAGAAGCCCTTCCAGTTCTGCGGCTTCACGAAGCCGGCCTTGACGCAGACGTCCTCGAGGCGCTGTACGGGCATGCCCGATGAACCCGCGAAGCTCAGGATAACCTGCTTCACGAACTCGCCGGGTTTATCCTTCATCATCGCCTCGAACGCGGCAGGGTCCGCCTCGCGAAGAACGAGAATGTGCTTCTCGTCGGCGAGGTCGAGCATATCGGCCGCCGCGGCGTAGGAGAACTGATGGCCGCGTTTCATGCGGAAATCGACCGTCACGCGCTTGTAGAAGTGGTCGAGCCGCTTCACCGTTCCGAGGCCCCATTCGATCGACTTCGAAAGGACCTTCGCGCCGACGCCGAACGAAACGAGCTTCTCAATTCGCGCGAGACTCTCGTCGATCTTGATCTGACCGAATTCCGCGCCGTCGATAAAAGAAAGAAGAAGACGGCCTTTCGTCGTCTTCTTCAAGGCGTCCTTGACGCCGGCCGCATTGAGCTCTTTCACGATTTCCGCCTGGTTGTCGCGGATAAGTTTCAGCGCGCCCGCGAAATCCTCGCGCGAGGCGCAATCATTCAACTGATCGGTCAACGTTTTGATATCGGCCATCTGAGCCTTCCTTTCGAAATTTAGTTGTAAATTATATCAAAAATCCCTTCGCCCGCTCAATAGCTCCGAATCGGGTTCGCGGGGTCGCAGTACGCCGAGGCCTCGGCGACGCGCTTCTCCGCGATCGACTTTTCCTCGCCTGAAAGCTCCCCTTCCTTGAGCTTCGCGGCGTAGAGCTCGGCTGCGTGGCGGCGGTAGCAGCGAACGAGCGATTCCTCGCCGCCGTCGGCGAGGTGCCACCAGAAATCGGCGTCCCCGGACTTGATCGCCTCGGCGACATCACCGCCGAGGAACTCGAATTCGCCCGCGGCCTTCTCCCAGTCGCCGACGAGCGCGTAGCACTGGGCGAGTCGGTTATGGAGCTCGCCGTCGAACGGCGACTTCTCGAGCGCGGTCTGAATCGAGACTATTTCCCCGCGGCTGCGTACGACCGCGCGGATATCGTCGAGGAGATCGTAGAAGACCGCTCCGGCCCGTTCGCTCACGCCGCGGAGCGCCGAAGAAAGGATGATGCCGATATGCTCGGACGCGATATCCGGCGCCGCCCGCCGCATCGCGCTGAGCGTCTTCACGGCGCGATCGACCTGGCCGTCGCGCAGGTACGACGCGAAAGCGCCCTTCAGGTAGAGGAATCGCTCCGCGACATTTTCCGTCATTCCGGCGAGCCGCTCCGCCTCGGCGGCGATCGCCGCTCGCTTCGCGCCCGACTCCCATTCCTCACGCAAGGCCCCGAAAACGGTGCGCTGGGCGATCATAAGCTTCTCGTCGGCGGTCAGCGTGATCGGCGTCGAGAACGCCTCGTGGAGTTCGGCTTCGTCGACGACCGCGTGCGGCGCGAGCGAACAGGAAAACGCGAGGCCGCCGATGATCGTGACCGCCAGGACGAACGCCGCGGCGAGCGCCATGAGGCGCGAGGGCTTGAGCGCGGTGAACGGCAGGAACCGGCCGGTAACCTGCGGCTTCCCGCTTTCGACGCGCTTCTTAAGCCGCGCCGGGAGCGCAGCGAGGTCGAGCGGGCGCTCTGCGGGATTCGCCGAAAGCATCGCGGGAAGAACCGATTTCCAGTCGTACTTGAGCTGGGAGAGGAGCGTCACCGAATTGATCGCGACCGAGCTCGACTCGTCCGCGGTCGGAGCGAGGCACGGGTCGTACCAGACGTTCGTGAGAAGACGGAAGAAAACGACGCCGAGCGAATAGACGTCCGCGGCCGGAGTCGCCTCCTCGCCCGCGATCACCTCAGGCGCGACATAGCCGGCCGTTCCCATCGCGAGGCGGCCTTCGCGGTCCGTCACGATCGCGGAAGTCTTCTCGACCGCGACCGAATCGCCGAGCTTCGCGTCCGTCACCTTGGAAATCCCGAAGTCCGAAAGAACGACGTGCTTGTCCTGCGCGATCAGGAGATTCGAAAGCTTGATGTCGCGGTGGACGATGCCCTGGGAATGGACGTAGGAGAGCGACGCGCAGAGCTCCTCGAACCAGCCGAGGATCTGCTCCTCGGTCGCGCCGCCGGGGGCGATGTCGGAAAAGGTATGGGGCTCGCCGTCCTTGTAGGTGACGAGGTCCATCACGAAGAAGAGCGCACCGCGCGCCTCGTCATAGCCGAGGTCGAAGACACGCACGAGCCCGGGGTGGGAAAGCCGCGCGAGAATCCGGCCCTCGGCGAGGAAACGCTCGCGGAAAAGATTCACGTACCCTTCCTGAAGCGTGAAGACCTTGAGCGCGTAGTGCGCCCCGAGCGAGAGGTGCTCGACTTCGTAAACCGCGGCCATCCCGCCTTCGCCGAGCGGGCGGATAACGCGGTAGACGCTGATTATGTCATTCGGATTGAGCATCGGTACGGGACACGTGAGTCAAGGGTGATATTATACCATACCGATCACTTCATCTTCCACTCGACGAGTTTCGACGCGGCGTAGTAAAGACCGACGACGGCGAGCGCGCCGAGGATGCACGCGGGAAGATGGGCGGTCGCGAGCGCCTTTCCCTTCGTGACGAGCTCGAGATAGGTCATATCGGCGGCCGAGCGGCCGAGCCCGTAGCCGACGAGAGCGAGAACGGCGGTCCAGACGCCGGCGCCCGCGCCCGTGAAGAGAGCGAACGAGCCAAGCGGCATCTTCGAGATTCCGGCCGGGATCGATATAAGCTGGCGGATGACGGGGACGAGCCGGCAGACGAACGTCGTCGCGGCCCCGTAGCGGTTGAAGACCTCGCAGGCGCGGTCGAGCGGCTCCTTCTTGACGAAGAACCATTTCCCGTAGCGTTCAAGGAACGGCTTCCCGAGATACAGCGCGAGATAGTAGTTCGCGAACGCGCCCGCGAGCGAACCCGCGACACCGAGCGTAATCGCGACGGCAAGCGCGAGGACTGGAGAAGCGACGCCGAGCTCGCCGCGCGCGGCGAGGAAGCCTGCGGGGATCATCACGACTTCGCTCGGGAACGGAATGAAACTCGATTCGACCGCCATGAAGACGAAGACGAGCGCGAAGCCCCAGGTCGGGGCGAGCGCGGCGATCGAATCGAGGTGGGAGGCGAGAGTCTCGAGCATGGCGGCTTACTCCGCGGGAGCGGTGATTGTCGGGAGCTCCACGCTCGGCGCGGGGGCGGCGGCTTCCTCGGTCTCGCCGGTCGCGTGAGGCATCACGAGAAGGAGGAGCCACGCGGTCACGGCGGTGACGATACCGACGACCGCGCCGATTTTGATCCAGGCGAAGAACTTGATCGGCTCGTGGCCGTGCTTTTCGAGGAGACCCGAGGCGACGATGTTCGCGGTCGAGCCGACGACGGTGATGTTGCCGCCGAAGCACGCGCCGAAGAGGAGCGCCCACCAGAGGATCGAATACGACTCGGAAGTCGCGACGAGGTTCTGGATGACGGGCGTGAACGCGGCGACGAAGACGATGTTGTCGACGAATGCCGAGCCGAGCGAGGAGATGACGAGGACGAGCGGAATCATCCCGGTCGCGCCCCCGTTCACGTGCGCGGTGAGCGTGTCGGCGAGGTTGCGGGTGATCGAGGGGAGCGTTTCCTTCACTCCCGCCGCATTCGTCACCTCGACGGGCGCGTTCAGCGAGCCCGCGATCGCGAAGAGGAGCATGAAGAAGAGGAGCGTCCACCATTCGACGTCCTTCTCGACGTAGTGGCGAGCGCGGTGCGGGCGCCAGATCATCAGGATGCCCGCGACGATGAGCGGGGTGAGTATCAGGAACGCGTTGTGGTTCGCCTCGCCGCCGAGCGCGAGGAAGTCCTCGATCTGGTGGTGAAAGGCGATCACGACGACGGTCGTGAGAAGAATCGCAAGGCCCGTCTTGTAGGGGATTTTAAGCGCGGGCCCGAGGCCCATCTTGCGGTGGCGCGCCATCGCGAGCGTCATCGCGCGGATGTCCTTTCGGAACCAGAAGACGGTTAGAACGAGCGTCACCGCGAGCGCGGCGATCGCGACCGGCGTCGCCCCGACGAGGAACTGCGCGAAGGTGAAGCCCGCCTTGTTGCCGATGAAAATGCCGACCGGGTTACCGAGCATCGTCGCCGACGAGCCGATGTTCGTCGCCATGACCGCCATCAGTACGAACGGATGCGGTCGGAGTTTCAGCGTGTCGCAGACCTGGAAGACGAGCGCGAGGACGACGACGATAGACGAGACCTCGTCAACGACCGAGGCAAGGACGGCGGAAAGGACGCAGAGAACGATCGAGAAGGTGATGCCGTTCATCCGCTTCCGGTTGATGATCGTCTGGATGACCCACGTGAGAAAGCCGAGGTCCTTGAGGACGCCGACGATTATCATCATGCCGACGAGGAAGAAGATGATGTCGAGCTCGGTCGCCTTCAATATCGTCTGGAGCGTCATCGCCTTCGCGCCGATCAGGACCGCGACGCCGAGAAACGCCGCCGCGACGCGCCGCTCCCAGAAGAAGAGCGTCGTCGAAATTACGCCAGCGAAGACGGCGAGCGTGAGCGCCTGGGTCGTGTTCGCGGCGAGCCCGCAGAACCTGCCGCCGACCGACGCGGCGACGACGATCAGCGCAAGAAGAAGAACCTTCGGGTTGAACTTGATCATTTTCTTTCCTCGTGGATCATGGTCAGCGAATCGTGATTTCGCCTATCGGGTGCTTGTCCTTGGGCTTGTCGAGACGGAGCGACATAATCTCGCGCGTCTCTTTGTCCGTGCCCCAGTTCGTATAGACGGTCGCGGTGATGGTCGCGGCGCCCGTGAGCTGCTGGCGGTGCGACGCGAAATAGTTCGCGAGAATCCGGTAGACACCCTTGTCGGCCGTCTTGCGGAGATATTCTTCGGGGCCGTAGCCGGTCGTCACATCTTCCGAGACGAACCCGCCCGTGGATGTGCGGCGATGGCCGTAGAACGCCTCCTCGCCGTCGGGCTCGAGAACGTGAAGATCGACGTCGGTTTCGTCCGTATCCCACGAAAGCATTATTCTCAGTTCGCACGGGAGATCGCGACGGAACGCGGCGTCGAGTTCGGGGAGCTTCGCCTCGACTCCGTTCGCCTTGACCCACGCGAAGATGCCGTTCAGCTCCTCGAGCGCTAGGACGCTCGTCTGCATGTCGTTCCCGCGACGGCCGCTCCGGCGCGCGGTCGGGTCGAACGCGGCGGAGAGAAGAAGCCTGGCGGCTTCTTCTAATGAAACATGAAGCATGAAGCATGAAGCATTATTGTCGCCGGCATTATTACGGAATGAGTTCTTGACGAATTCAGTAAGGACGAGCGCGAGGTCGCGCTTCGACTGCGGCTCCTCGGGGCGCATCGCGAGGACGTGGCGGAATGCCTCGATCGCCTCGTGGTAAAGCCCGGCTTCGCGAAGGCGCCAGCCCATCGTGCGCCACATTCCGACGTCTTCAAGTTTCATCTCGGAAAGGTTGGAGATGATCCGCGCGCCGAGCGCGGTCTCGCCCGCCTTGAAGAACCAGCCCGCGCAGTCGAGGTAGAAGGCGGGCGAGGTGCCGTAGACATCGCGCTCCTTGAGATACGCCGTGTACGCGCCGCCTGCCGGCGCCGCCTTGATCGCCGCGAGATACGGCATCTTCGGGTCCCACGCGGCGATCTTGACGCTCGCGGCGTGCGGGGCGTTTTGATCCGATGAACGCGCCGATTTACGGACACTGCCCGCGACCGAATTCATGGCGACCGGCGAAGGCTCCGCCATGGCCCGCGCCGACCTCACCATCGGCGCGGACGCCTCCTCTATCTCCATCACATCTTCCGTTTCGGTGGCGGACATGGACATCATGGCGGGAGCAGCGCCGCGCTCGGCATTGTCAAAGAGACCGCTCTTCGGTGTGCGCTTCGGCGGCACGGGGTCGTTCCACCACTTTACGCGCTCTTCCCAGTACCCGAGAAGCCGCGTGCGGTGATCGGCCTTCGCCTTCTCCGCGGCGATCGGGTCGTCTTCCGCGGCGCGGCTCTTCTTCCACTCTTCGTAGAAGCTCATCGTCTTAGGCGGCTCAATCTTGTAATCCTGATACTGCTTCAGCGTATCGAGAACGATAAGCGAAGTAACCTTCGACGCGACGCCGTACTTTCGCCCGAGCTCCTCGAGCTCACGACGATGGGCGTCCGCGTCCGCCTCGAGATCCTCGACGCGATACATCGCCCACGCGGTCGCGAGGAGTGTCCCCGACTTCGGCTCGACCGGTGCCGCTTCGCCCGGCTCGAGCCGGCGGACCGCGATTTCGCGCGCCTTCCGCTCGACCCATTCGTCCGAGAAGACGAACCGCTCGCCTTCGCCGGCCGACTCAATCAGCTTCTCGATCTTCCCGATCGCCGTCCCGCCGTCGTAGACGAGCGCGTCGACCGCCGCGAGGAGCTCCGCGCGCGTCGCGAAGACGGCCGGCGCCTCGATGACGTTCCGGAAAACGACGAGCGTGAATTCGCCCGAATCGGGCAGCACCTCGAGGAGTGCGCGATCCGCAGCGGTCTTCCCGTTCCGCGACATCGACGCGTCCCAGTAGATCGTCGCCTTCACCGCCCGGCGCAGCCGGTCGACCTTCGACTCCACTTCGCGTTTCCCGACGTACTCGCCGATGAAGACTTCGTCGCCGCACTTCTCGCAGACCTTATCCCCATCTCGAATCGACGAATCGACGAATCGACGAATCGACGAATCGGCAGATCGACGAATCGACGAATTCCAGCACGGCTCCACGTACGCGACCATCGCCTTGCGCGGAGTCCGCGGCATGAGCGGATAGATCCGCGTCTTCCAGACGTTCCCCTTCACGTTCTCGACGATCCCGGGATCGACGCCTTTCTTCTTCTCGTTCTCGAAGGCGACGCGCGCCGTTTCCTTCGGTACGACGACGCCCGGAACCATCGAGCCGTTCACCTCGAGCGCGTAGCCGCAGACGGTCGCGCCCTCGGGAACCGGGAACTCGAGCTCGCCTTCAAAGACGCGCGAGTTCGGGTTCGTGAAGGTAATCGTCGTCTCGACGCGCCGGAAAAGTCCGTCGTCCTCGGCTACCGCCTGCGCCGTCTCGACGATGACCGGCTTCTCCTCCGCGCGAATCGCCGCGGGGCGGAACATGACGGCAGGCGACGGCACGACGAGCGCCTCGGCGAACAGAATTCCGGCGAATAGAATGTTCATGGTGCAGTCCTTGGTGATTCTTTATTCTCCAATTATACCATTTTACGAATTCTGCCGCGCCGGTCATAAAGAAAAAAGACCAAAACTCCTTAGAAAAGGAAAGGAGCGGGTAACACCTCCACCGAATTTCCTCTTCAAGCGACGAAGCTTTATCGCCATCGCCTTGTATCTCATTTTACTTTTTTATGCAGCGAATTTTACCTTCTTCCGGCGACTGTAAAGGATAAAATGGCGCCGTTATGCAAAAGCCAGATAAAGATGATATAATTTCGCCAACGCAAATCGGCGTTATTGCCCTGATCATGAGCCTAGCTCTCACATATTCCGCCCGCGCGATCGTCACGAACGAGGTGGACATCGCCGCGCTCGCCGCCTGCGGCACCGGAACCACCAACGGGTGGACGCTCGCCGGAATCGACTCGTATTCAGGCAAGATAACAAACATCCGGCTCCGGAACAAGGAGGACTTCCTCGATTCGCCGACATTCGCAGCTCCGGTGAGAAAGCTCCTCTTCAAATCGAAATCCTCGTGCCAGTCCGGGCGCCGCCTTGAGGCGGTTCCGCTCGACTCGAACGACTGCGCGGAAAAACTCGCGCTCGACTATTCGCCGAATAACGACACTTTCGTCGAGCGCTCGATCGAAATTCCTGCGGACGTGGCGTTCAAGACATTCCGGCTCGCGCTCGACAACGGCGGAAGCAATACGGCCTGGGGTTTTTCACGACTCGCGGTTGTGACCGACGACCCGCCGCCGAAGCCGGGTTTCAGAATAATCATCAGATAATCTACGGGGGACTGTCCCCGCAAAGACAAGGACATTCACGATGCCGCTCAAGCACACACCAGTAAAACTCGCGATCGTCGGCGGAGGCGCCGCCGGAATGTTCGCGGCCGCCGTGGCCGCCGAGCGCCGGATACCCGCGATTCTCATCGAGCGCAAGGCGCGGCTCGGCTCGAAAGTCCTGATGACCGCGAACGGGCGGTGCAACTTCACGAAAGATCTTTCCGCCGAGCAATTTCTGAGCGATCTCGTCGCGGCGGGCGACGACTCGGCGAAGAAGTTCGTAGCGCGCGCGGTGCGCGAGTGTCCGCCGCGACAGATCATCGCGGGCTTCAAGTCGCTGAACGTCCCGCTCCGGCGAATGCCCGACGGGAGAATGTTCCCCGCCGACGGAAAGGCGACGACGATCGTCCACGCCTTCGGCGACCTGCTCCGCGACAGCGAAGTCCCGATTCTCACCAACTGCGCGGTGACGGGCATCCAGCCGCAGAAGACCGGATTCATCGTCGCGACGAAAAACTTCACGCTCTGGGCCGAGAACGTCCTCCTCGCGACGGGCGGCGTCAGCTACCCGAAGCTCGGCTCGGTCGGCGACGGCCAGAACTTCGCGAAGGCGCTCGGCCACCGCCTCGTCCCGTATCGCCCCGGGCTCATCGGCATGGAGACGAACGATCCGCGCGTGATCCGCAATGCCGGACGCCGCTTCGAAGACGGCCGCGCGAAAGTGATCGACTCGACCGGCGCGACGATCTTCGACTACCGCGGCGAAGTCGACTGCGAATCTTTCGGCCTTTCCGGCGCCGCGGTCTACAACGCCCAGCGCTTCCTCGAGCACTACGCCCGCGTCTCATCCCCCATCCCTCATCCTTCATCCCCCAACTTATCTCTTATCTCTTATCTCTCATCTCTTACTCTCGAGGTTTGGTTCGGCCACGACCGCCTTCAGTTCAAGAATCTCGCGCCGCGCCCGGTGAAGGAGGCGATCGTCACGATCGGCGGCGTGTCGCTCGACGACGTGAATCCCGAAACGATGGAATCGAAGAAGGTCCCGGGGCTATATTTCGCGGGCGAAGTCCTCGACATCGACGGCCCGACGGGCGGTTACAACCTCACGCTCGCTTTCGCGACCGCGCGCAAGGCGGTCGCATCTATCGCTTAAAGTCGGCGCGCCTCGGGGCGCGCCGAGCGGCCAGCAGCCAGTATCCAGTGAATATTTAGTTTTATCGTCCTTGGGTATCAGTCACTGGCCGCTGGTCATTGGTTACTGGTTACTGGTCATTGGTTACTGGTTACTGGATTGCTCGACGCGGCTTTGCCGCGTCGAGCCCGCCAACCGGATATCAGTCACCGTCGCGCCCGGCTTAGCCCGGATGATTTAATTGTCGACTCGGGCGGCGAGG
>R26__coassemble_837_pt1 | contig 17030 bp, 15 predicted proteins | sample R26__metabat2_high_PE_025 | metagenome-assembled genome bin R26 | reverse complement strand
AAAAATCAACTGTGAACCTGAGCCGAATTTACAGAAAGAACCCTTGACCGATCATACTGAAGCTTGGCGGCATCATACGCCTTATAGGTGAAGGTGCCGGTGTACTGGCCGTCGTTCAGGTTGTTCTTGAAGGTGACATCGAAGAGCGTCGAGCTGCCGCCGATAACGACCGTTTCGGTCGCCGCCTTCGTGTAGGTCGCGGTGCCGTCGGTGACGGTCATAGTGTAGGTCTCGCCATCGTGGCGCTGAACCTTGACGGTGACGCCGTCAGGAACGTTAGTGACGGTGATGTTCGCCGCCTTGCCGTATTCCTCGGCGGTTTCGGCGACCGTGACGACAACGCCGGAATCGACCGTGTAGGAAAGCGCATCGAAATCGCGGACCTTCTGAAGATCGAGGTTGCCCGAGACAACTTCAACCGTGCCCGTGCCGGTAACGGTCGGAATGCTGACCGCGTTGCCCGCGCCAGGATCAACCTTGACCATACCCGAGTTCGTTATCGTCTGGTTAATCGCGGACTTAATGACGAGCGTCGTACCTTCGGTGACCGTGACGCCGCCGTTGTTCGAGTAGGTACCCGAGAAATTCATCGTGCCGCCGTCAACCGTAAGCGCCGACCCTGAATAATTGATGATGTTGCCGGTGTAATCGAGCGTCATGCCATCGTCAATCGCGATCGTGGACGCACTGCGGACTCGGAGCGTCGCCGAGCAGGTCACCGTGCCGGTGCCCTTGTCGTCGGAAACGGTCATAACCGTCATCGTTCCGCACGGATCGATCGCGCCCTGGCCGTCGCCGACGCCGATCACCTTGGAGCCCGCGTAGCAGATGAGCTCGAAGCCGGTATGGACCGACCAGCGGGTCGAGCCGAAGTCCATCGTGCCTTCGTTGTAGATCTTCACGCCGGGCGTCGAAGCGCTCCACGGCGGGAGATCGCCCTTCGCGCTCTTCAAGGTCGCGCCGCTCGCGATGTAGAACGAGGCGGTCGACTTGAGGTTGCCGCCGTTGGTGCTGGCGCCATTGAGGGTCAGCGTGCCGCTGTCGACATAGAAAGTGCCCGCGAAATTGTTCGCGACCGCGGAAGTGGTGAAATCACCCTTCGTGTGGAGCGTGCCCTGAACGGTAAGCGCGTCAGAGAAAGTGTATTCGGTCGATCCGCTGTTCGTGTAGGTGTAGTTAGCTCCGGACGGAACGGTGGTCGGATAATTCTCGGTGTATTCAAGCGAAACGCCGGAGGCAACTTCGACGCCAGTCGCAGTGGCCGCCGCACCGTTGTAACCGGTTACCGTGCCGGAACCGTTGATGACGAGACGCGCACCCGAAAGATCCTCGGGGAGTTCCGTATCCCACGAGAGCGAAGCCCACGCGGTATCGCCGCTGATCGTCGCGGTGTAAGTGGTCGGGATCGACTTGACCGTGCACTTCACCTCATAGACCAGGCTGTAATCGGCATAACTGCTCTGTCCGACAACAGTATAAGTATTAGGTTTAACAAGGCGTAGATCCTTCTTCTCGCCTGTGGATGAACCGCCAGCGCCAGCACGCTGATAACAGGGGAAAGTTGTACCAACAGTCACCTCGATATCGCTGAACTTGTAACTAGCCCAATTGACCGATGTATCAGTACCGTTAACATTGATTGTTTTCCCATTCTCTGTAGCTGACACCGCGGACGACGCTTTAGTCGAATCGCCGCTTTGAGAAAGGACAAGATATGTATGATAGCTGTTTCTGTACGCTATACCAATTTCCTGAATTGTGACAACGGATCCTGCGGGCAAGTCATCCGATGCGGGTATAGTCAATGAGTTGACTACCACGCTATCTGAAGCATCATTCGATGTAAACGTTTCATTCAGGTCGGTGAAGGTCAATTGATCTCCGACCGCCGCCGCCCACGCGCCCAGGCCACACGATGCAGCCAATGCCGTAAGGGCTATTGTCAGTATTCTTTTCATTTAGGTTTTCCCCTTGTGGTTGATGAAAATTTCATCGTTCCCCGGGCGAACACCTTCCGCCCGAGTTTGGCCGAAATGTTAGCATTTTTTTTTTCCGGCGTCAACAATACTCGCAGTTATCTCTGGGCAAAATCCGCGCGTAAACCGCGCGAAAGTAGCAACTTCGTCTGTTTATCAGTCATAAGGAAAATTTTTCGCGCCCCGTCCGCCCCTCGCCGCGCGCGCCGCGCGGAGCCCTCGCGCGCCGACGGCTGGGCTAGAACCGCTAGAAAAACTAGAACCGCTAGCTTATCTAGAAGAGCTAGCTGTTCTAGATAAGCTAGCGACCGATCGGGCGAATCCCGCATCGCGGACAAAAAAAAGACGCGCGGGGAAAACCGCGCGCCCGTAGGGGAAATTGATGGCGCATATTATAGCACCACCCTCCCGCCAATAATTATCCATTCCCGAAAGATTAGATTATCCATTTGCGCATTCTCCCGCTTTATGGTATCTTATTCCTCGCTCCCCTCCCCAGCCATCTCATCTCTTATCTCTTATCTCTTATCTCTTATCTCTATTCTCTTGAACACCATCCTCTACCTCCAGCCACAGGTCGTCTTCGCCGCCCGCCAGCGCGCGGCGGGACTCGTGCGCTTCGCCCACGCCCGCGGCGACTGGAGCGTTCAGATTTACGAGGGCTTCTTCAACGACGCGAAACTCGCGGAACTGATGGAGTTCTGGAACCCGGCGGGAGTCGTCGTCGGCTCGCGCGGCGGCGGGCTCGACTACGACGTGAGTTCGTTCGACCCCATGAAGACAGTGCTCCTCGAATGCTTCCCGGACGCGGGCGGCGAGCGTTTCGCCTCGGTCGTCTGCGACCGCGCGTTCACGCCCGCGATCGCGCTAAAGGAGCTCATAATGAGCGAATGCGCCGCGCTCGCGGTCGTACCGTGGTCGATGCGCCGCGAGTGGAGCGAACTCAGACGCGCGGAATTCCTGCGCATCGCGCGCGATCTCGGTCGCCCGGTCTTCGAGCATTCCGCGATCCACGAGCCGATCGAAATCCAGGACATCCAGCGCGACCTCGCCGAATGGCTCGTGACGCTCCCGAAACCTTGCGGCGTTTTCGCCGTCAACGACGTCATGGCGATGCACGTCGCCGCCGCCGCGAAACTCGCGGGGATCGAAGTCCCCTTCGATATCCGGATCGTCGGCGTCGACGACGACACCTACGCCTGCGAAGCGGCGAGCCCCGCCCTTTCCTCGATCGGGCTCGACTTCGAGGGCGCTGGCCACCTCGCGGGCGAGACGCTCGCGAAACTGCTCGCGGGCGAAATCCGCCCCGAGGAAACGCACCTCGCGCTTAAACCGACCGGCCTCGTCCGCCGCGACTCCACGCGGCTCTTCAAGCGCACCGACCGCCAGGTTCTCGCCGCGATCGAGCTCATCCGCGCGGAAGCGTGTTCGGGGCTCACGGCGAAAGAAGCGCTCGCGACCTTCAACTGCTCGCGACGTCTCGCCGAAATGCGCTTCCGTGAAGCGACCGGGAAATCGGTTCTCGAGGAAATCCGCGACGTCCGGATCGAGAAGGCGAAGCGTCTCCTGCGCGATCCGCTCCGCGAACTTTCGGTGATCGCCGGGATGTGCGGCTACGAATCGGATACGTCGTTCCGCCGGATCTTCCGCGAAGCGACCGGCGTCACGATGTCGGAATGGAGAAAGTCCTGCCGCACATGTGGCAGGTGATATCGACCTTCGCGGGGAGCGTCTTCTTCTCCTCGGGCGAAAGCGCCGCGAGAATCGCGATCGCGCGCTCCGGCGAACAGCGGCAGGCGAAGGCGAGGGGCGTCGTCTTCTTGAGCACTGCGTGCGGGTAGCCGAGTTTCGCGAGCAGATTGCGCGAGGAGACGCCGAATCCCTTCGCGATCTTGAAGAGTTTCGCGTCCTTCGGGAGCGGCGAATCGGGGAGCGCCTCGATCATCACGCCGCGCGCCTCGAGAATCTCGACCTCGTCCGAGACCGCGGCCTCGACGCGGATTTCCGCGTTGCGCTGAAGGGACTGGGTAAGGTACCCGCCGAGCGTCGTCGCGAGACCCTGCGAAAGGACGCGGCCGGGGACGGAGCGCGTGACCTGAAGCTGGCGTGAGCCGATGACCTTTTTGTTGTCGGGCACGCCGAGGCCGTCGAATTCGTCGAGCGTCTTCTTCTCGGTGTAGCCGCGGAGCGTCCCCGCGGCGGTGCACGCGACGTTGAAGCCGCCGAGCGGGCCCGAGCATTTCATCTGGAGAATGACGGTCTCGTCCTTTTCCGACATCTCGCTCCCGAGGAGCGCGACCGCCGCGAGCGCCTTCGTGAGATAGTAGCTCGCGGTAGGTCCCGCGAGGTGCCCCGCCGCGAGTTTCTGTGCCGCGTCCGTCACGTCGACGATCGTGATCGCGACCCGTTTCTCTTCATCGTACCATTCTTCTCTTGCATTCGTCATCTTCATTCCCTCCTCAATATTCTCTCCATGTCAATTCCCTCCGCACTAAGCACTAAGCACTATGCACTAAGCACCAAGCACTAAAACGGCGCCGAAGGCGCCGATGAGCGCGAGCGCGAGCAAAAGCGCCGCCGGTACGACAATGAACCGCGCCGGGAGCGGCGCGGGCGCGTTCGCGCTCCGCCCCATCGTCATCCCGAGCGCGAGTTTCGTCATCGCGGCGAAAACGGCGAAGAGGAGAACGAGCACGACCGCCGATAACCACGCGGGCGCGGACACGACGAGCCCGAGCTCGGAAAGGAAAAGGAGCGAGGGCGGCATCCCGCAGATGAAAAGCGTCCCGACGATCCAGATCGCGGCGTGGCCCTTCATCGTCGAATACAGCCCTTGAACGGCGGCGATAGCGCGCGTACCGAAGGCGAGGAGAAGATTCCCGGCCGTCAGGAACATCATCGTCTTCGTGAGCGAATGGGCGGCGATATGGAGAAAGAGCGAGAGCAGGAGAAGCTGAGAAGTTGAAAAGTTGGAAAGTTGGAAAGTTGAGAAGTTGGGAAGTTGGAGAGTTGGGAAGCTGGAGAGTCCGGAAACCGGATCGGAAAGTGAATTAAGACCGATAAGAGCGAAGAGAATCGCGACAAGGCCCATGTGCTCGACGGAGGAATAGGCGAGGAGACGCTTGAAGTCGGTCTGGCGGACCATGAAGACGGCGGCCGTGAGAACGCTGAGCGCGCCGAGGGCGAGCATCGTCCGGTCGCAGAACGGGCCGACCGCCGCGGGCATGATCGCGCGGAAACGCGCGATCGCGAAGAACGAGCAGTTGAGAAGCGCTCCCGAGAGGAGCGCCGACACCGGCGCGGGCGCCTCGGAGTGGGCATCGGGGAGCCAGGTGTGGAACGGCGCGAGCCCCATCTTCGTCCCGTAGCCCGCGAGGACGAAGACGAAGCCTACCTTGTACCACATCGCGTTCCCGGTCGTCTCGGCGTGAAGAACGAGCATCGTGCCGTAAAGCGCGAGTCCGATGCCGATCGAGCAGATAAGAAGATACTTCCACATCGCCTCAAGCGCGCCCTTCGAGCGATGATAGGCGATAAGCGGCGCGGAGACGAGCGTCGTGAGTTCGACGGCGACCCACATGAGCGGCAGTGTAGGCGCGAAAAGCGCGAAAATCATCGCGCCGAAGAACGCCGTGAACGCGACATAATAGGCCCAGTGCGGCATATGGTCCGCACCCTCCGCCCTGTCCGCCGCCGGGAGATACAGGAAACTCTGCACGAGGTCGCATACGAACATCACCCCCGTGATCCCCGCGAGAAACCATTTCAGTTCGTTTATCATCTCTTCAACCCCGCACCTTCATGTTTCATGCTTCATGCTTCATGCTTCATGCTTCATGTTTCATGTGCATCTGATGTTTCATCAGATGCACGTCTCCGAGCTCGTTGAGCCGGTCCGTGTCGATCGACGAGAACGCACGGTTGATTTCGTAGATCGCGATTCCGAGGACGAAGACGAGGACGAAGACATCAAGGAGAATTCCGAGTTCGACGACAAGGCCGTATTCAAGCAGGAGACCGGAGCCGAAAACCGTGATTCCGTTTTCGAAAACGAGGAAGCCGAGCACCTGGGTTATCGCCTTCCGTCGGGAGCAGAGAAGAAAGAGCCCCGTCCCCATCGTCGTCAGCGCGACCGGAATCGCGAGTTCGCTTCTTACCGCTTCCTCGATATGCAGAAGTCGGCCGAGCGCGAACGATCCCGCGGCGATCAGAAAGACGGCGACGAGCGAGAGCCGGAACGAGACGATCGGCTCGACTTCGAAATTCGCCTTCGCCTTGCGCGCCGCGAAATCGACGAGAAGCGGGAGCGCGATGCCCTTCACCGCGACGTTCACGGCGGCGATCGCCCACACGCGAAGTTCCGGCGCGCCCGTCGCCCAGTTCCAGAGGAATATCGGCAGGAGTCCTACGGCCCAGCCCTGAATCGCGACGAGACGAATCGCCATCCTTAGTCGCCCGGTGCCGGCGAGTGCGAGATCGGCGAGCAGGAATACGGCGAGGAGAATTTCCGAAAGAGCTAGCATATTTCAAACGAGGTAAAGGATGACGGAAAGAAGCGCGAGCAGCCCCGAGCCGAGCAGGAACTTCGGGGACTTCAGGAAGCGGAAGCGGGCGATCGTCGACTCGACGACGCCGGTCAGGATCGCGACGGCGAAAACGCCAGCGAAGACGGCGCCGGCGCGCGCGGCGGCTCCGCCCGGCAGCGTCGGGAGGATAATTGAAACGAGGAACGCGGCGAGAAGCTCGAACTTGAGCGCGGCGCCGTAGTGGATGAACGCGAGGTCGGGGCCGGAGTTGTCGAGAATCATCGCCTCGTGGATCATCGTGAGCTCGAGGTGGGTCTCGGGATCGTCGAACGGGACGCGGCAGGTCTCCGAAAGGAGAATCGTGAAGAAGGCGACCGCGACGAGGACGAGCGGCACCGCGTGGCGGGTCCATTCCGCGGCCGGGAAGCCGCCGAGCATCCCGCCGAGCCCGCTCGCGCCGGTTAGAAGAACGAGAAATCCGAGCGCGATGAAGACGACCGGTTCGACGAGCGCGGAGAACTGCACCTCGCGGCTCGCCCCCATGCCTTCGAACGCGCTCCCCGTGTCAAGCGCGCCGAGAACGGTGAAAAACCGCCCCGTGCCGAGAAGATAGAAGAAGAGCGCCGCCGAAACATACGGGGACTGTCCCCAGAAACAGGCGCCTGGCCAGGGGAACAGCGCCGCCGCGACGAGCGTGACCGCGAGCGATACCGCCGGCGCGACGTCAAAAAGCCACGTCGACGTGGTCGAACGCGGGCACGACTTGCGCATCAGTTTCGCAAGATCGAAATAAAGCCGAAAGAATCCCGGTCCTCGTCTGCCGGCGAAAGCGGCCTTGACCTGGTTGATTACCCCGGGCAGGAGCGGCGCGAGCAGCAGCGTCGCGAAAAACGAAAGAAAATAAAGAAGCTTTTGCATAACTCGAGACGGATATTATACCATATCCGCCTCGAGTCGAACCGCCGGACTTACTTGAAGTAGCGGTTGTAGAGACCTTCGAAGGCCTTGCCGTGACGGGCCTCGTCCTTCGCCATCTCGTGGACGGTGTCGTGAATCGCGTCGTAGCCGAGCTCCTTCGCGCGCTTAGCGATCGCGAGCTTCCCGGCGGTCGCGCCGCATTCGGCCTCCATACGGCGCTTCAGGTTCTCCTTCGTCGAGTCGGTGACGATGTCGATCGTCTTCCCGAGGAGCTCGGCGAACTTCGCCGCGTGCTCGGCCTCCTCGAACGCGATGCGCTTGTACGCCTCGGCGACCTCGGGGTATCCCTCGCGATCGGCCTGACGCGACATCGCGAGGTACATGCCGACCTCGCAGCACTCGCCGTTAAAATGATCCTTGAGGCCCTGAGTCACCTCGGCGTCGTCGACGATGCCGTCGCCGACGTGGTGCTCGGCGACGAAGTTGAGCCCCTCGGCCGACTGCTTGAGAAACTTGGAACCCGGAACGCCGCACTGAGGGCACTTCTCGGGAGCCGTATCACCCGTGTGAACATACCCGCAAACAGGGCAGACCCACTTAGCCATTTTTGTATCCTCCTTGTTGTTTTTCCCCTTCGCTCCCGCGACAACATCGGGAGCCTTCCGAAGAAATTATTTAGAGTATACCGCATTCACCGACAAGGGTCAATCAGGGATTCGACCTGGGGCGAAGTTGACCGCTGTGATAGAATAGTTCCCGTTTAATTCTTCCGCTATTCATGAACAGAATCTTCCGCAAGGCGTTCCGGGACTCGATCCCGGTGATGATGGGCTACCTCACGATGGGGTTCGCGGGCGGGGTGCTTCTCGCCGTCAAATCAGGACTCGGGTACGCTCCAGTCTGGGCGGCCGTAATGGCCGTCACGATTCTTTCGGGGACGATGCAGTTCGCGGTAGTCCCGGCGATCGCCGCCGGCGACTCGGTTCTCTCGGTCGCGCTGTTGACGCTCGCGATCAACTTCCGCTACGCGTTCTACGGCTTCTCGATGATCGAGCGCTGGCGCGGGGTGCCGATTCTTCGCAAGGCGTTCCTGATATCCGCGCTCTCCGACGAGACTTACGCGCTCGAATCGGTCGCGCCGTATCCCGACCGGAAAGACCACCTGACCTATTCGACGATTCTGAGCACGCTCGACGTTTCGTACTGGCTCGTCGGCGTCACGACGGGAGCGATCGTCGGCTCGGCGTTCACGCTCCCTTCGAAGGGAATCGAGTTCGCGATGGTCGCGCTCTTCCTCGTCATCTTCACCGATCAGATGCGAGACATGGCGGGAGGACGTAAATGAGCCCCGATCCGCTCCACGCCGCCGCCCAGGTCGCCGCGGTCGCGCTCGTCACCTTCCTCCTCCGCGCGACGCCGTTCATTCTCTTCGGCTCCGGCCGCGAACTTCCGCCCGCCGTCAAACGCGCGAGCGCCTATTTCTCGCCCGTCATAATCCTCGGGCTTATCATCTGGTCCTACACGGGCCTTGAATGGCGCACGGCGGCGCCGTATCTCGCCGGTATCGCCGCCGTCATACTCGAACTCTGGAAGCGGAACCCGATGATCTCGATTCTCGCTTCGACCGCGCTCTACATGGTTCTCGTCCGCTAGACGCGGGCGGGGACGCCTAGGACGCCGCAGTTCTCGCCGACGAGGTAGCTCGCGGCTATAGCGCCGTGAACATACGCCTTGGCGCCGCGGACGGCGTCCCGAAGGGAGCGCCCGAGCGTCAGCTCCGCGGCGAGCGCCGAGCCGAGCGAGCAGCCGGTCCCGTGGGTCGAAACCGGGTTCGCGACCCAGGGAAGCGAGTATTCGGAGAATTCCTTCCCGTCGAAGAGGACGTCGACCGCGGCCGAATTCGCGCCGTGGCCGCCCTTCACGAGGACGGCGCAGCCGAAACGCCCGTATATCTCCTTCGCGAGTTCCTTCGCCCGATCCGCCGTCGCGAGCCGCTCCGCGTTCGGGTCGCTCACCTCGCGCCCGAGGAGCGTCTCCGCCTCCGGGAGATTCGGCGTGATCAAGGTCGCGAGCGGCAGTAGCTTCGACTTGATCGCCTCTACGGTCGCCTCCGGGACAAGCCGCGCGCCGCTCGTCGCGACCATCACCGGGTCGATCACCTTCGCGATTTCGGGGTGACGCGCGAGCCGCTCGGCGATCACCTCGATTGCCGCCGGGTCGGCGAGCATCCCCGTCTTCAGCGCCTTGATCGCGTAAACGCCGAGGACGGCATCGAGCTGCGCCGCGACGAAATCCGCGGGAACCGGATGAATCGCCGAGACGCCGAACGGATTCTGAGCCGTGAGCGCCGCGAAGACGGTGCAGCCGTGCAGGCCGTAATAATGAAACGCCCTCAAGTCGGCCTGCACCCCGGCGTTGCCGCCGGAGTCCGAGCCCGCGATTGTGAGTGCACATGAGTGCATAGTGCTTAGTGCTTAGTGCCTGGTGCTTAATGCGCGGAGGACCAGGCGGATTGGAGGGAAAGAATTGCGGAGTAGGGATCGGAGGAGGCGCAGACCGGGCGGACTACCGCGAAATTGCGCGCGCCCGCGGCCTTTACCGGAGCGAGCGTTTCCGCATTGATTCCGCCGATCGCGACCGCAGGGAACGGAACCGCGGCGATCATCTCACCCGCTTTATCCGGCCCGAGCGTCGGGTCGGGGATGTCCTTCGTCGGGGTCGCGTATACCGGTCCGACCCCGATGTAGTCGGGGCGGGCCGGACCCTCGGCCGACGCGGCGGCGCGCGCCTGGTCGATATTGTGGGTCGAAAGGCCGACGTACTTTATCGACGGGTATTTCGCGCGCACCTCCGCGACCGGCATATCGCCCTGGCCGACGTGGACGACATCCGCGCCGACCTCCGCCGCGATCGCCGGGTCGTCATTGACGACGAAGAGAGTATCGGTTCCGGCGGTGATCGCGCGGATCTTCTTCGCCATCGCGATGAACTCATCGCGCGCGACGTGCTTCATCCTCAGCTGGAGCATTTTTACCCCAGCCTTGACCGCGGCCCGCGCGCACTCCTCGTACCCGACGACCGGATTGGTCATCACGAGGTAAAAACCGAAATCATGCATCAGATAGTCTCCGCGAGCTTTTCGATACGGCGCGAGGTGCGGACGGCGCAGAACTGCTTGCCGCACATCGAGCAGTGGTCGTCGCCGTGCTTCTCGTCGGTGAAGGCGCGGGTCTTGAGCCAGCGCTCGCGGGCGTGCTTCGGGTCGAGAGCGAGTGCGAACTGCTCGTCCCAGCAGAAGTCGTGGCGGGCCTGGGCCATCTTGTCGTCGCGGTCGCGAGCGCCCTTGAGTCCGCGCGCGATGTCGCCCGCGTGCGCCGCGATCTTGTAGGCGATGCAGCCCTGGTGGACCTCGTCGCCGTCGGGAAGGCCGAGGTGCTCGGCAGGGGTCACGTAGCAGAGGAGCGAAGCGCCGTAGGTCGCCGCGGCGGTCGCGCCGATCGCGGTCGTGATGTGGTCGTAGCCGGGCGCGATGTCGGTGACGACCGGACCGAGGACGTAGAACGGCGCCTTGTGGCAGAGGTCTTGCTCCTTCTCCATGTTCATCTGGATCTGGTTGAACGGGATGTGGCCCGGGCCCTCGACCATCACCTGGACGCCGCGCGCGCGGCAGCGGTCGACAAGCTCGCCGAGCTTCGCGAGTTCCGCGAACTGCGCCTCGTCAGAGCCGTCCATCAGGCAGCCCGAACGGAGTCCGTCGCCAAGCGAGACGGTGACGTCGTGCTCCGCGAGGATGTCCATCACCTCGTCCCAGTGGGTCCAGAGCGGATTCTCCGACTTGTTCGCCATCATCCACTCGGCCATGATCGAGCCGCCGCGCGAAACGATGCCCATCCGGCGCTTCATCGCCTTCGGGATGTCGGCGAGCATGAGCCCCGCGTGGAGCGTCATGAAGTCGACGCCCTGCTCGGCCTGGGCGCGGATCACATCGAGGAGGAAGGTCGGGTCCATATGCGGGATGTCGCCTTCGAGACGCGAGATCGTCTCGTAGACGGGGACCGTCCCCAGGGGGCGCGGACTCGCGTCGAGCATACCCTGGCGGATCGCCTTCAAGTCATCGGAACCGACCGAGAGGTCCATCACGAAATCGGCGCCCGCGTCGAGCGCGATTTTGAGTTTCTCGAGCTCATCGCCCTTCCCCGAATGCGTGACCGAACGCCCGAGGTTCGCGTTGATCTTCGTCGTGAACATCCGTCCGACGCCGACCGGGTGACAGTTCGTGTGGTGAATGTTGAGCGGGATCACCGCTTCGCCCGACGCGACCGCGGCGCGCACGGTCTCGACGTCGACTCCCTCGTCCGCCGCGACGATCTTCATCGCCTCGGTCACGATACCCTTCTTCGCTGCTTCCAGCTGTGTCATGGTTTGTTCCTATTTTTCGTTGTTTATTTTAAGATCAACAGTTCTATAATTCATGTCTCTCATGAATCTCATGTTTCTGACAAAGCGGCATCTTTCCACCAAAGGCGATTTCCTTTGTCGGCAGAATTCTTCCAAACGAGTACAGGCGGTCCTTATTTATTTTCTCACCAAATAAAAATAAAATCACCCATAACGCCAAATGTGTCCTCAACAACATCACGGCGATACGATTACGCTTATTTATTTCCTTTGTTTTCATAGAATGTAGGTTGGCCCTTACCGTGCCAAGTGGAAACATTACCCAACAAATATTCAATCATCTCCCCAAATAAGCAGTACATCTAATATTCTCGTGCTTTTTTAGAAGTCTGTCAAATTCCACCAAGAACTCGACATAGTCCTTTACCATCATACTCTCTTGAGCGTGAAATGACGGCTTTACATACAGTTGCGCTACTTCATTGGCAACCGTAAAATCATCAGAAACACGTTGAAGCGGATTCTTGTAGTCTGGAATAATACCTAACAGGTGATTTAGCCTATACCTAAAGGTCAATTCGTAAGAATTCCTGAAGAGCCCGATTAGCGTTACATCGCTTTCTAATGAAATCAAATGAACATTAAATCTTATCGAAAGAATTCTCAAGGCATAAAGCACCACTGATTTCCTCATTGTTCCATAACTATCAATACACCGGCTATAAAACCATCGCCGTTCATTATCATCGACAAACCAAATCATACGGAAAAATGACCTGCGGCCAATTATCAACACCGATAAGATGGTAAATATAATAAGAATTATTATTATCAGAACTTGCATATCATTCTCCGTTACAATACCCACAGCAATACAGCATCGCGCCCGCATCGTAGAATCCCTCGAAAATTGTTAACGCAGCTCCAACGGCTCCTGCACCAACCGCCACGGGACTTCGCATCAGTCTTCGCAATTCGCCCAGCGAGCGCATAATATTTGATCTCGCAGCACTGCCCAACGGAAGTCTTCGCGCTAGATGTTCTCCTTTCGATATCAAACGACTCAACTCGGTTGTATTCTCGCTAACGCCATTATCTATCCACAGCTTTTCCGATGCAACTTTTGGTACAGGCGCATCAAACGCGGCTGTGATACTCAGGGATGTAATTATTTTATTCCAGTCAAACCGCCACTCTTCCAAACAATCTCCGAAGCATGAAAGCCAGCTATGTCCCAATGCATCATATAGAGCGATTGGATTATTCCCACAAAATAAATAAAGATTCGCCCCGCCCTGATCTTCAATTGCATCCCTAGCCCCTTCCGCCGACACCGTTTCGTTGGTGACGCGTCCTTCCGCGTCGTACGCATAATCGGTCACCCGCGCGCCGAGCGGGCCGTATCTTGTCGAGCGGACGAGCCGCTTCGCGCCGTCGTAGCGGTTCGATACGGCGATCCCGTCCCCGTCGAGCGACCAGACCGCGCCCGAGCACATCCATTCCGCCGCGCCGGTCAATCCGTCGCTGCGGCGCGTCGCGGTGACGCGGTGCGAAATGTCGTATTCGCGCTCCGTCCATTCGAGCGTGCGCCACTCCCCGTCCACGAAAGCGAGACTCGTCTCGTTGGTCGCGTCGCCAAGCAAATCATAGCAAGTTTCGATCGCCGTCGATTTGCCGTCCACAAGCTCGAACCCGTCATCGGCGAACACCCCCTCCTCGATCGCGCGGACGTGATTCACGTCGTCGTAGGTATACCGCCGTGCGCGCAAATCTTCACCGACCTCCAGCGTCTCGCGCCCGAGGCCGTCGTACTCGGTGAACGATTCGCGCTCGCGTCCGTCCGCAAGACGCGATTTCCAGAAGCGGTTTCCGCTGTAGCGGTAAAGCTCGTGGGCGACCGTGACGCCGCCGATGCGGACGATCTTCTCGAGCGGGCGCGTGTCGAGGCCGCGGTAAATCCCAGGCGCGTAGCGGCAGCGCGTTTCCATCGCGAGCCCACCCGCGTACGGCTCCGTCCGGACGGTCACCCGCCCGAAGGCGTCGCGCGCGTAGGCGACCGTCCTGCCGCGCTCGTCTGTCTCCGACGCGATAAAGCCGTCGTCGCCGCGAATCGCGGAATACACCGTCGCACCATCCACAATCCGCTCCGTCACCATCGCCGCGCCGCGCGAGTAGTCGATCGTCTCGCGCGTGACGGCTCCGCCGCTCGCGCTCTCGACGATGTAGCGGTCGAGTCCGCCATCGTAGCGCGACTCGCGCGACTCGGTAACGGGTGAAGAGCCGTCCGCGTCGCGCGCGAGCGTCCAGTCGCCGGCGCCAGCGTCGTATGTCCACTCGTACGCGAACGACCTGCCGCCCGTGCGCGCCTCTACGAGGCGGCAGACGTTCGTCGCGATCTTCGAAAAGGTGAAGGTCTTGAAGAGCGCGCCGGTCGGCGAATGCCAGGCGATCGACCAGGATTCGCCGTCCGCAACGGGGGTGGCGCTGATCACGCCGTCCGCGACGCTCGCGATGTTCGTGATCGCGCCGTCGGAATTCCTCGTGACGGTGATTCCGAGGTCGCTCACCGCGATCCGCCCGCCGTATTCCCCGCGGAGGTGCGAGACGCGGCTCCCGGAGTAGACAACCTCGAGCTGTTCCGAAAGCCGCTCGATGTAGTTCGTCCCGTCGTGGTAGAGCCAGGTGCCGAGGCCGGCGGAGAGGTTCGCGGGACGGCCGTCCAAGTACTCGAAGAGTCGTCCGGTCCCGTCCTCGATGACCGCGTCGTAGCCGTCGCACCACGCGATCCGGCGCATCATCGGATGGTCGTACTTCAGGGCGGCGACGGTGAAGAGGCGGTTCGTCGGGGCGTACTCCTCGACGACGATCCGCCCCGCAGGCATCGCGGGGATGAACGGCGTGCGGCCGAATTTCTGCGCGAACCTGACGCAGCCGTTCGTGACGTACGTCCCCTCGGTGCAGCCGCCGCCCCCGCACCGGCAGCAGCCCGCCGCGGGGATGAACTCCACTTTCTTCTCCTTCGGCGGCCTCCCCTCGGGGGGCGGCGGTTCTGGAACGATGTCCGTCACATCGACCTCATTTGTCGACACCGGAAAGATGTCGTAGCCAAAATTCCCCGGCCCGCCGAGATTAACATAGTCAATATCGACAGGGTATGTTCCTGCTTCGAGATGGACATAATTGGTGACGTACTCGTACGCGTGGTTCCGCTGCCAGTCGGACGAAACCCTGTGGCCGCCGATCGTGACCGTCACGCTGTCGTCGGCGACGCAGGTCACCGCGTAGACGCCGGCCGTGGGCGCGACGTAGGTGTTACCCGTATGCACCCTGCACGCGACCCCGTCGTAATTCGCGGGTGTTCCGGAATTCGATGCGGGGGTCTCCGCCGAAAGAAGCTGCGTCCCGGAAGCCAGACTGCGGGGAGTCTCCCACCAGCCGTTCGTCGGGATCACGGCGCGCGCGTAGTCCGTTTCGTCCGCGCTTTCCTCCGCCGATTCGAGCGCGAGAAAGTAACTTTTCGCGCGGTCCGGCACCTCGTTCGTGTATTCGTAGAGCTCCCGACCGGGCCAGACCCGCTCGCGGACGAGATTCGTCCAGGCGGAATCGACGAGCGAAGTGCTACCGTAGACCGAAAAGACATCGAAAGCGAGCGATCCCTGCGGCGCGATAACGCCGTACATGATATTGGAGCCGACGATATCGATATAGCTCCAGCGCGCGAGGCTGTCCGTTTCTCCCTCATCCGGTGCTTCCGATGATAGCGCAATCCCCGTCAATGCGGTCGGCTCTTCGTCATCATCGCCGTTCCCGTCGGGCTTTTGCGCATAGACCATCGCGACTACGACAAGTAACGCAATTGCGCCGAGGTGGCGTCTCGTCCGCGAAATCCCCTGCGCCGCCGCGGCGCATAACAGCGCAAAAGTCGCCCCGGCGACCAGGGCGAGCAATGCGGCGAGCAAGGAATTCCACTGGGGCATCGGAATCAGATTCGATTGTCCCAGTTCTTGTAGACGACCTCCTGGCCGTTCGCCTTGATGGCGGCGTAGACCTCGGCGGGCGTGCGACGGTCGGTGAGGGTGAACTGCGCGACGTCGGAGGCGTGCTCCTCCTCAAGGACGGCGTAGCCGCCCGGAGTGACGCGGCTTCCGGCGCTCATGTTGTCGGCCGCGTACTGGACGATATAGTCGCGGAAGGCGGGAGCCTCGCGCGTCGAGACCGTCATGCAGCACTGCGGGAAGACGATGCGGAAGGCGAGCATCATGAGGTCGACATCGCGCTCGTCGACTTCGCACGGCGGAACGAATCCGCCCTCGACGCGGCAGAAGCGCGGGAACGCGAACTGCACCTTCGACTCGTAGCACTCCTTCATGAGGTAGAACGCGTGCGCGCCGAGCGACGCCGCCTCGGGCCGCCACGGCGAAAGTCCGAGGAGGAACGCGCAGCCGAGCGTGCGGAAGCCGGCCTTGCCGGCGCGCAGCTGCGTCCAGAGCCGCCACTCGTAATTCGACTTCGGCCCCGCCGGATGGAAGTATTTGTAGCGCTCCTCGTCATAGGTCTCCTGGAAGCAGGTGAGCGACTCGAAGCCTGCCTCGAACATCGCGCGGTACCCTTCCTCGGACTGCGGCGCGACCTCGAGCGAGAGGTTGGAGAACATCGGTTTCAGAAGCCGCGCGACCTCGCAGAAATGCTCGACCGAATTGACGCGCGGATCCTCGCCCGCGACAATGAGGAGGTTGTCGATACCGCCCGCCTTGATCGCCTCGGCCTCGCGACGGATCTCGTCGAGCGTGAGGTTGCGCCGCACCGTACCCGAGTGCTGCACGCGGAAGTCGCAGTAGCGGCACGAGTTGATGCAGGTGTTGCCGATATACAAGGGCGCGTATACGCTCACGGTCTTCCCGTAGTATTTGATGCGCGCCTTGCGCGCCTTCGCGCGCATCTCGTCCATGAACGGATACGCGGCGGGCGAAAGGAGATTTAGGAGATCGAACCAGTCGTGTTTTTCCTTCGCGAGCGACGCTTTCACCATTTCGGGCGTCACCTTCGCGTAGTACGCGTTCACCTGGTCTTCAGTGTATTTTAGCTTCGGAAACATAATTTTTTATTTCTCGATTTCTTGATTCATCGAATCATCGAATCATCGAATCGACAAATCGACGAATCGACAAATCGACGAATCGACAAATCGACGAATCGACAAATCGACGAATCG
>R26__coassemble_823_pt1 | contig 17219 bp, 13 predicted proteins | sample R26__metabat2_high_PE_025 | metagenome-assembled genome bin R26 | reverse complement strand
TGGTCGAATCTGATGGCAAGTGGGTTTGCCTGACCAAGAAATGGGTAAACTCCAGAGAGAATGGCCTTTGCGTGAAGTGGCGGATTTAGAGTATAATATTTGAATTTGAAAATGAGGAGAATAGGGCGTATGAAGAAAACCATGATGATTCTTGCCACCGTAGCGTTCGCGATGCTGGCGCGAGGCGCGACGACATATGAGGTTGGGAGCGCGACCGAATTTGCGGACGCGGTAAAAACGATCAACTCGGCGGAGGGTGATGAGACCGAGTACACTATTTCGCTCACGAGCAACATCTCCGGGGCAGGAACCGCGGCGATTTCCGCCGCCGGCAAGACGGTGACCATCAAGGGCAATGGTCACACACTGAGTATGGCGAATCAGGATTATTGCTGTATCGGCACGAATGCCGGAACGCTTAACCTCGGCGACGCGGGCGATTCTTCCGGTCTTACGCTAACTCGTGAAGGCGGTGCGGGCAGTTTTCCGCTTCTGTATGTCAACAGCGGTACGACGGTTAATATGTACGCCGGAACGACTATCACCAACAATACATCAAGTACCAATCTTGGCGGTGGCGTCGCCGTCCACGGTGGTACATTCAATATGTATGGCGGTATAATCGTGGGTTGCGGTGTGAAGCCGGCGGCTCTCAGTAGCGGTACCGGATATGGCGGCGGTGTTGCGGTCGTCGACGGCGGATACTTTTACATGAACGGCGGCGAAATCAAGGACTGTTTCGTCGATAGCAATCAAAACGGAGCCAATTCGAGATGCCCGTTCTTCTTCGGCGGTGGCGTGATCGTGCATAACGGAGCCGCCTTCGTGATGGACGGCGGTACGATCGAAGGCTGCCATGTCGACGGCACGAGCAGCGCTGCTTCTAATGACTACGGCATGGGTGGCGGTGTCGCGATTTCGGCGAGTATGAAAGAGACCAACGACGGCGACGCCCAAGCGTGTCTCGGGAATCTCGGCAGTGCTTTCGTAATGAATGGCGGTATGATTACCAATTGCACGGCTAATTATGTCGGTGGCGGCGTCGCGGCGTACGGAACTAGCCTCTATGGTATTTCCGGTAGTGATTCTTATACCAAAGTCCACTCGATCGAGCCCGGCATTCGCTTGAACGGCGGCTCGATTGAAGGGTGCTCGGCGGACGTGACCGGTGGCGGAATGTATTTCTATTACATCACCAATGCCTGCCTTAAGACTACGTCGATCGTCGGCAATCACGCTGGCGATAGCGCGGGCGGCGTTTACTACGACACCAACTCGGCTCTCCGTATCGGCGGAGGCGCGTGCGTCATCACCAATAATACAGCGGGTTCATCGAGCGCTTCTAACAACTTGACGATTCCGAGCGTAGACGCGTCGCTTCTAATTATCGGCGACATGAACGACTCCCGGATCGGTATCACCGATCTCGTCAAGTTCCGCGGCGACAGTGAGCCGTTTACGAGTGGATTCGATACGAACGGTCGCGTTGGCAATCCGGCGCGTGTCTTTTTGAGCGACGCGGACGGGTATACCGCGGTCTGGGGCGGCGAGAATTATGATGAGGTGATATTCTATAATGGTACGATTGTCAGTGTTCAATACAATGGTCAGGCGGTTTATCCCGATGAAGACGGGATTTATCATATCGAAGTCACCAACCAAACTTATCAGTTGACGATTGGCAAGGAGGCTGACGGCGAAATCGAGATTTCGCTCAAGGGAACGGCGGGCGGATACTGGATGTCTAATCAGAGTCGCGACGCCGTACTTACCAACAGGGTTTATTCTGCAAGCGGTAGTGAAATTACCGAATACGTGAAATTCACCGGACAGACCAGCGGTTATTCCACGTATTACACTGCCGAACCAAATGAGAAAGTCGCGGAGCCGGAGTTCGGGGTCGGGGAGGACGACGATATCGCGGGCGGAAAGGTGACGGTGAAGGGGACTGTCCCCGGACTCGTCTACCGGCTCAACGGTTCGGATACGCTCAATGGCACTTACGGTGAGTGCGCGAAGGCCGAGGCGACTGGCGAGACGGTGACGCTCAATGCGGGCGAGAAGAAACTGTCCGGCACGAGCGGATTCTACAAGGCCTCGGTTGATATTCGCTGAGCGGCGCGGCGCGCGGAGCCATGAAATTCCACGAGCTTGATCGCGGCGCGATAGCGCGCGCGCGGTTGCGTTTGAGCGAAGAAGACGGCGAAGTCGCGACGAATTCGCTCGCCTACACCTGGCCGTGGCGTTCCGACTGGTACACGATGGAGTTCGGCGAGTGCGCCGGCTGCGGCGTCTTCCGCTTTCACTTCAACGGCCGCACCTACTACTCGCTTCCTTTCGGCTCCGGCGATAAATCCACCGTCTTGCGAGAACTGTTCACGGGAGCAGTCGCTAAGATAATCGACGAATCGACAAATCGACGAGTCGACGAATCGGGGACAGTCCCCGCTTTCGGTCTTCTTTCAGAGACCGACGTCGCCGCGCTCGGCCCGGGGTGGCTCGTCCGGGAGCTGCCGGAGCTCGCGGATTACATCTATTCGGCGCGGGAGCTCGCGGAACTCAAAGGCACGAAATTCCAGCAGAAGCGTAACTTCACCCACCGCTTCGAGAAGCTCGGGGAATGGAAGTACGTCGAGCTCGCGGCGATGGACGCGGCGGCGTTCGAGCGCGACGCGCGGGCGGTGCTGGAGGCGTGGATCGCGGGCAAGACCGAGCGGAACGAGGAGCTCTACGTCGAAATCCGCGCGCTCGAGCTCGTCCTCGCGGCGCTCGGCCGCGGCGAGGGCGACGCGCTTGCCGCCGCGACGGGCGGCGTCCTCTATTCGCTCGGGCGGCCGGTCGCCTTCGCGCTCGGCGAGCCGATTTCTCGGCGGATGATCCTCGAAAGCTACGAGAAGGCGGTCCCCGGCGTTCCGGGCGCGTTCCCGACGGTGACGCGCGAATTCTGCCGCGCGGCGCTTCGCGGCGGCTACGAGTTCGTGAACCGCGCCGGCGCCGACGGAAACGAGAATCTGGTCAAAGCGAAGGAATCGTGGCATCCTGCCCGAAAAGCGCCGCGTTATCGCGCCGTGAAAACGCGCGTCGAGTTCGCGACCGCCGCCGACCGCCCCGCGCTCGCCGCGCTCTGGCATGAAATTTTCGGGGACAGTCCCCGTGCGATCGATTACTTTCTTGGCTCTATTTTCGGGGACAGTCCTCGTCAGAATCGACGAATCGACGAATCGACGAATCGACGAATCGACAAATCGACGAATCGACGAATCGACGAATTTCTCAAAGGCGGCTACACGCTCGTGCTGCGCGAGGCGGGGGAGATCGCGAGCGCGTGCTTCTTCCTCGATTTGCCGGACGACGTCCGGTACGTCTACGCGCTGATGACCCGGCCCGTCTCGCGCGGGAAGGGCTACGCGCGGGAGATCCTGAGCGCGGCGATGGCGCTCGACCTCGCGACGTTCGCGGTCGTTCCGGGCGAAAAGTCGCTCGTCCCGTTCTACGAGTCGCTCGGCTTCGCCGTTTCGTCGCCCGCCGAGAAGCGCGAAATCGCGCTCGACGATTTCGCTCGCGAATTCTACCGGCTCGACGGGGTCGACGGCACGGTCACGTGCGAGCTCCCGACGATGACTTTTCCGCCATCGCCCGGCTACCGGGTCGAGGTGCCGCTCAATTGATTCCCGGCATGCCGGATGGTATAATAGCGGGTATGAAAAACTACCTCGCGATTGACATCGGGGCGAGCTCCGGCCGCCATATTCTCGGTACCGTCAAGGACGGCAAGATCACGCTTGAAGAGGTCTACCGCTTCGACAACGGCCAGGTCCGCAAGGACGGTCACGACTGCTGGGACATCGAGGCGCTCGTCGCGAGCGTGAAGGCCGGCATCGACGCGGCGCTCGCGAAGGGCCCTGTTGACTCGATCGGCATCGACACCTGGGGCGTCGATTTCGTCCTGCTCGACGAAAAGGGGAATCTTGTTTCCGACGCGGTCGCGTACCGCGATACGCGCACGGCGGGCGCGGCCGAGGAGATCGAAGCGAAGGTGATGTCGTTCGCGGACCTCTACGCGCGCGCCGGCATCCAGAAGACGAGCTTCAACACGATCTACCAGCTCTGGGCGCTCAAGAAGGAGCATCCGGAGCAGCTCGCGAAGGCGGCTCATTTCCTGATGGTCCCCGAGTACCTCAATTACCGGCTTACGGGGAACATCGTCCACGAGTACACCGACGCCTCGACGACGTCGCTCCTCGACGCGGCGAAGATGGACTGGGACCGCGACCTCCTCGCGAAGCTCGGCCTTCCCGAAAAGATCTTCGGCAAGCTCGAGATGCCCGGCGCGACCGTCGGCGAATACCGCGGCGTGAAGGTCGTCCTCCCCGCGATGCACGACACGGGCTCCGCGTTCCTCGCGGTCCCCGCGCGCGACGACAAGGCCGTCTACATTTCGAGCGGCACCTGGTCGCTCCTCGGCGTCGAGAACGAAAAGGCGATCACGACCCCCGAGAGCTGCGAGGCGAACTTCACGAACGAAGGCGGCGCGTGGGGCCGCTACCGCTATTTGAAGAACATCATGGGCAGCTGGATCATCCAGTCGATCCGCCGCGAGCTGAACGGCGTTTCGTATGTCGAAGGGAAGGGCCGCGAGGCGACCGAGGCCGCGCTCAAGGCGATCGCCGACTACGAGCGCGGGAAGAAGTACTCCTTCAACGACCTCGAGCAGGCGGCGCGCGCGGCGAAGTGCCCCGCGATCATCGACGTCAACGACCAGGGGCTCATGAACCCCGATTCGATGATCGGGACGGTCCTCGCACTCGCCGCGAAGGCTGGCTCGGCGCCGAAGACGGTCGGCGAGCTGATGCTCACCGTCTACCGTTCGCTCGCCGCTTGCTACGCGGACGCAATCAAGAACCTCGCGAAGATCACCGGTAAGACCTACACCTCCGTCAACATCGTCGGCGGCGGCTCGAAGGACGGCTATCTCAACGAGCTCACGGGAGAGGCGACCGGGCTCGAGGTGATCACCGGCCCGACCGAGGGGACGGCGATCGGGAACCTCATCGTCCAGATGATCGCGGGCGGCGAATTCAAGGATCTCGCCGAGGCCCGCAAGGCCATCGTGCGTTGAGCGTACTTGCCGCGATACTCGTCCTCGCGCTTACGCGCGCGGAGATAATTGAGCGCTTCAAGGCGGCGCCGATCACGAAGGTCGACGGGATGGTCCGCGTTTTTGCGGACTGTCCCGCCGATATGCGCCGGGAGTATCAGGGACCGGTGTCGACCTATCTCGCGGGTGTCCTCACGACTCTCTACAGCGGGAACGCGATGCGCCCCGTCAAGTTCGAGGAGCCGGCGATCGACGTCCATCTCGGCGACGTCAGGACGAATCTCGCCGCGGTCGCGGTGAAGGTCGTCGAGCGCGATGACGCGACGAAGGTCACGAAGATCTACATCCCCGCGCCCGGCTTCGCCGATATGGAGAAGCTCCGCCGCGAAACCGTGAAGGCGTTCTTCCGTGCGGTGAAGGGCGAGGAGCTCGACGACGCCGCGGCCGAGAAGGCGCTCGTCGACGCGGACCCGGAGCTGCGCGCCGACCTCAAGTACCGCGAGCTCGCGCGCTGGTGCGAGACCGGCGAGGGCGGCGAGGACGACGAATACTATTTGAAGCTCGCGCGGAGCGTGATCGCGCCCGGCGTCGCGCGCGCGAGCGATGTGCTGCGCTTCGCCGCGCGGCTGCGGCTTTACCCGCCCGTCTACGACGCGCCGTTCTGCGGGAAATACCGCGACCTCGCGTTCAAGGACGCGATCGAAAATGTCGACGCCGATTTTCGCATCCGCTTCGCCGCGTACTCGAAGGCGCCGCTCGTTGTCGCGTTCGGCGGCGGGCGCGGCGAGGAGCTTTCCGCCGCGGCGGAGGCGTACTCGAAATTCCTCTTCGATCTCGCGGCGATGAAGAAGACGAAGGACGAGCTCAGGGACGAACTCGAGGCCGCGGACACGCTACTTAACGTCGCGCTAGAAAAAGCGCGGGAAAACGGAAAATGATATGAAAACGAAGAAGACGATCACCGACAATACCGTCGACCCCGATATTCTCGCCTACACGGTCGGCGACGACCCCGTACTCGACCTTTCGCTCGCCGTCTGGGACGCGATGGGGACGGCCGCCCACGTGACGATGCTCTCCGAGATGAAGCTCAAGAAGCCGATCGTGACCAAGACCGAGGCCGCGACGGTCCGGAAGGAACTCGGCGCGATCGCCGCGCGAGCGATGAAGGGCGACTTTGAGATTCGCGTCGACGACCAGGACGTCCACATGGCGGTCGAGCGGATGCTCACCGAAAAGCTTGGCGACCTCGGAAAGAAGATCCACACCGGCCGCTCGCGGAACGACCAGGTCGCGGTCGACGTCCGCCTTCACATGAAGGACGAACTGCTGCGCGCGGAGATCGAGACCGTCGACCTCGCCGCCGCGCTCGCGATTTTCGGGAAAAAGCACGACCGTGTCCCGCTCGTCGGGCGGACCCACCTTCAGCCCGCGATGCCGAGCTCGGTCGGGATGTGGGCGACCGGTCACGCGGAGATGATTCTCGACCAGCTCGAGAACTTAGAGGCCGCCTATCGCCTCGCGGACCTGAACCCGCTCGGTTCCGCCGCGGGCTACGGCGTACCGCTCCCGCTCGACCGCGAGCGGACGACGAAGCTCCTCGGCTTTTCGCGCGCGATCCACAACTGCTTCGGCGCGTCGATGGCGCGCGGCGAGTGCGAGGCCGCGGTCCTTTCCGCGCTCGCCCAGCTGATGGCCGTACTCTCGCGTGTCGCGGAGGACCTGATCCTCTTCTCGATGCCGGAGTTCCGCTACTTCAAGCTTCCGCGCGAGTACTGCACGGGTTCTTCGATCATGCCGCAGAAGTTCAACCCCGACGTCCTCGAGCTCATGCGCTCGAAGGCGGCTCAGGTCCTCGGACTTCAGACCGCGGCGCTTTCGATGATGCACGCGATGCCGGGCGGCTACAACCGCGACCTTCAGGATTCGAAGTGGCTCTACATGAAGGGGCTCGACATCACGCGCCAGACTCTCCGCATTCTTGCGAAGGTCGTCGACGGCGTCTCGGTCGATGAGGACGCGTGTCGCGCGGGCTTCATTCCGGGAGTCTTCGCGACCGACGTCGCGCTCCGCATGGTCGCCGCGGGTACGCCGTGGCGCGACGCCTACCACGACGTACGCGACCATCTCGAACGGCTCGAGAACGAGGATCCCGACACCGCCGTCGCGGCGAAGACGCACATGGGAACGACGGGCGGAATCTGCTACTGCGGCTACGAGAAGCGGCTCCGCGCGGCGAACGACGACGCGGAGCGCAGGCTTTCCGCGCTCGAGAAAGCGCGGAAAGCGCTGCTTGGAATCTAGAGATAAGAGATAAGAGATAAGAGATAAGAGATAAGAGGAGTGGAAACGATACTGGAAGTAAAGGACCTGAGGGTCAGATACGGGAAGTTCGAGGCCGTGAAGGGCGTGAGCTTCAAGGTCGGGAAGGGCGAGATCTTCGGGATCGTCGGCGAGTCGGGCTCCGGCAAGTCGACGATCGCGAAAGCGCTCATCGGGCTTGAAGCGCCTTTTTCCGGACAGATTACACTCAACACTCAGCACTCAGCACTCGGCACTCAACACTCTCTCCAGATGATCTTCCAGGACGCCGTCGGTTCGCTCAACCCCCGCATGACCGTCCGCCAAACTCTCTCCGAAGTTCTCTCCATTTATTCTCAACCCTCAGAAATTCTCAAATCGACGAATCGACGAATCGACGAATCGACGAATCTTCTCACCCTCGTCGGCCTCTCTTCCGCCGTTCTCGACCAGTATCCGCGCGAGCTTTCGGGCGGGCAGTGCCAGCGCGTTTCGATCGCGCGGGCGCTCGCGACGCGGCCGGAGATACTGATCGCGGACGAGCCAGTCTCGGCGCTCGACGTTTCGGTTCAGGCGCGAATATTGAACCTCCTTCGCGAGCTCAGGGATTCGCTCGGGCTCACGATCGTCCTGATCGCCCACGACCTCGCGGTCGTCCGGAACGTCTGCGACCACATCGCCGTCATGGAGCGCGGACTCTTCGTCGATCACGGCGATGCGGCGGAAGTCTTCGCCCATCCGAAAAGCGATTATACGAAGCGACTACTCGAGGCCGTCCCCGATGTCGCGCGTGAGCTCGCGCGGCGCGAGGAGAAATAAAGGAGAAATCTAATGATTGCCAAACTCAAGGTCCTCGCGCTCGCGCTCGCTGCGGCTTGCGGCGTTTTCGCGGCCGAATGGCCGAACGGTGCGAAGTGCGCCGTCACGTACACCTTCGACGACGGGCTTCTCGACCAGTACGCGGTCGCGTACCCGATCCTGAAGGCGGCCGGGCTCAAGGCGACTTTTTTCGTGATCGCGGGGAAGGTCGGCGACCCGAAGGGCTATCGCTCGAAGGCCGAGCGGAATACGCCGCTCATGACGTGGGAGAACGTGAAGGAAATGGCGGACGGCGGAATGGAGATCGGCTCCCACAGCTTCAGCGACGTGAAGGCGGCGCGGACGAACCGCGAGGATTATCTCGCCGATCTCGTGAAGGCGAAGGCGTTCACCGAGGAGAAAGTCGGCGGACCCTGCGTCAGCTTCGCCGCGCCGTTCAACGCGAAGAAGACGGCTGACGGCGCGAGCGTCGAGGAAATCGCGAAGGAAGCCGGTTTCAAGGCGATGCGGATGAAGCAGAAGGGCGCGGGCGGCGCGATGACCGCCGAGAAGATGAATGCGCTCGTCGAGAACGCGAAGAAGAAAGGCGAATGGCTCGTTTTCATGACCCACGGCATGAACCGCGGCTACGACGCCTGGCAGAACTCCGACGAATTCCGCAAGCATATCGAATGGGTTGCAGCGCAGAAGGATGTCGCGGTCATGACTTTTGGCGACGCCGCGAAGAGGCTGGAAAGGACAGCGGATGAATAAATATGACGCAATAGTCGCCGGAGCCGGCATCTGGGGATGCACGGTCGCGCGCGTTCTTGCGGAATCGGGGCAGCGCGTCGTGGTCCTCGAAAAACGCCCGGCGGCGGGCGGAAACGTGCGGTGCGAGATCGACGCCGAGACCGGCATCGAAATCCACAAGTACGGGAGCCATATCTTCCATACCCATCTTCCGGAAGTCTGGCAGTTTGTGAATCGCTTTACGAGCTTTAACGGATATCAGCATAAGGTGATCGCGAGCTATCAGGGCCGGAACTACTTTCTGCCGCTCGGGCTCTCGCTCATAAACAAGTTCTTCGGCGTGGAGCTGAAACCGGGCGAAGTCGCGGAGTTCATGAAGAACGAGTCGCATTCCGCAGCGATTTTCGACGCGTTCTTCAGGGGTTATACTTCAAAGCAGTGGGGCAAGGCGCCGGAGGAGATCGATCCGAGCATCATCAAACGCGTGCCGGTTCGGGCAAACTATGACGTCAACTACTTCAACGACTACTGGCAGGGTATTCCGAGCGAAGGATATAACGCGATGTTCGACCGGATGCTCGATCACGAGAATATCGAGGTAAGGTACAATACGGCATTTACGCTTGAAACCACGGATTTCATGAATAGCACGAATTCCGTGCCGGTGTTTTATTCGGGCCCGATCGACGCGCTCTTCGGATATAAATTCGGCGCGTTGCCGTGGCGCACGCTGCGCTTCGAGACCGAGAAGCTGGATGTCGCGGACTATCAGGGAACGTCGGTCGTCAACTATACCGAGGCGTCGGTTCCCTACACGAGAATCCACGAGTTCAAGCATTATCATCCTGAGGGGAAACTCGCCGACTCCTGGGGCTTCAACGCTTCGAAGACCGTCATCATGCGCGAGTATTCCGCGACCTGGCAGCCGGGTGACGAGCCGTACTATCCGGTCGCTTCCGCCGAAAGCGCCGCACTGCTTGCGAGATATCAGAGCGAGGTCGAGCGATTTAATCGACAAATCGACGAATCGATGAATCGGCGAATTCTCGTCGTCGGGGGAAGATTGGGCGAATACAGGTATTACGATATGGATAAGTCGATCGAGACTGCGCTTAAAACCGCGAAGGAGTATCTCGCGAGCGGCGTCTCCGGTCGGGCGCGCATGTAAGCGCGATATTCGCTCTTCAGCGAAAATAAATGATGAAGCCGGGCTTGAAGATCGAGTAAAGCCCGTCTACGCACTTGAGGCGCCAGCCAGCGTCGGCGAGTTCGCCGGAGAGCGAAACGCACCAGTCGGCGGGATCGTCGACGTCGAGAATCGCGTTGCCGCTCGGGAGACCCGGGTCGCCGGTTATCGTGACGGCGCCGGTATCGCCCGCGGCGCGGGCGTGGACCAGAAGAATCGAATTGCGATCGTTCGCGACGTTGATCGTGTTCTCCCAGGTCTGCAGGGTTCCTATCGTCCCGTTCCCGCGCAGCGTCGCCCCGGGAAGCGCGTGGACGACGTAGTCGCCGAGGTCGCAGTCGATCGTGACCTCGGTGTTCGCGAGCGCGTCGAACGAGCTGAACGAGCCCGCGCCATTCTCGAATTTCCCCGCCCACACGTGGCCGCTCGGACGGTTCCCGGTCGAGATCGACGGATTCCATCCGTTATCGGACCTGATCGTCGCGTCGGAACAGAAGTTCCCGAGCGGAATAGAGCCGCCGTTACCGGAGACCGAAAGCGCTTTCCGGGCGGGAAAGCTCAGGAAGTTCCACACCGAATCGGCGTTCGAGCTCTGGATGCCGGTCGATTCGAATACGAACCAGTCGGGATTCTTCGCTGAAATTTCGAGATTGATGACGCCAGTGAACTCGCTGTAGTCGCCGTTCAGGTAAAAGCCGCGTCCGGTCGAGACGTAATCGAGCGTACCCGAGCCCGAGACCGCGCCCGTCATCGTGACGTTGCAGCCTTCCTGCGAATACGAATCGGTGAAATTCCGAATCGTGTTTTCGGTGTCGGGGGCGATCTCGATCGCGCAAGGAAGAGTGACGTTGGCGTTCGCCGCGGCGGCGAAGCCCTGAATCGTCGCGTTCGAAAGAACGAGCGTCGAACCGGCTTCGAAGACATTGTCCGCGAGTTCCACGATCGCGCCGTTCGATACGACGAGCCGGTCGCCGGCGGCGACGGTTCCCGAGAGCGTACAGCTTTCGGTAATTTCCCTTTCCGCAGCGGAAAGTCCCGCGGCGACTCCGCTCGCGAGGATAAATGACAGCAATTTCTTCATGTGATTTCCTTTGGATTTTTCTGCTGAGATATTCTAGCATTGCGAATTTCGCAACTCATTATCTTCTTTGGCAACTGGAATTGCTATCTTGGCAAAGTCCTGAGAATTGAAACCGCGGAAAAGAGCCGCGCGGAATATGGTATAATGCACCGATAAGGTAAGGAGAGGATTTATGCACGGCAAGAGTCTACTGATTCCGGCGTTCATTATCGCGGGCGGCGCCTTTGGAGCGGAGTTCATCAACGGACCGGTCGTCCGCAAGGCCGTCGTCAATGAAAAACCGATCTCAGGTCGCGCCGAGTGGCGCGTTACGGGTCTCGGCGTCTTCCGCGCGTTCATCAACGGGCGCGAGGTCGGCGAGGCTGACGCGCTGAAGCCCGGCTACACCGACGTCCATAAGCGGCGCGCCGTCTATACCTACGACATCACCGATTTCCTTAAACCGGAGGCGGGCGCGACCAATGTCTTCGCCGCGGTCACCTCGGGCGGATGGTGGAGCGACATGATCGTCGAGAACCGGAAGGAGCCGCGCCACGACGCGTTCTGGAGTGACGGGTTCGTCGCGACCGATACGAGCTGGGAATGTTCGAAGGTGAATCCGCTCAACGCCGGCATCTACGAAGGCGAGCGCTGGAACGACGCGTACGCGTTCGACGGGCTTAAGTTCACCGATCCGGAAGTCGAGAAGTCCGCGTGGATTCCGGCGACGGTCAACACCGATTTCAAAGGCGAGCTTACGCCATACGTCGGCGCGAAAGTCGGCTATCGCGAGCCGCTCGCGGTCGTCGCGAGCTGGAAGGTCGGCGCGAAGACGGTCTACGATTTCGGCCAGAACTGCGCCGCGGTCCCGCGCTTCACCCTGCGCGGGAAGCCGGGCGCGACCTTCCGCTACCGACTCGGCGAAATCCTGAACGACGGCGTGAAAGGTCACCGCGGCGACGGCGAGAAAGGAACGATCTACACCGCGAACCTCCGCGGCGCCGCGAAAAACCTCACCTTCACCTTCGCCCCCGCGCCGGGCACTGAGCACCAGGCACTAAGCACTGTACACTACATGCCGCGTTACACCTTTCACGGCTACCGCTACCTCGAGGTCGACGATAATCCCGATGTCGAGATTGTCGCCGTCGAGTCAGTGCCCGTCTCGAGCGTGACCGCTGATCTTGATCGCGGTTCGCTCGAAGTCGGCGACAAGGCGCTCGACCGACTCGTCAAGAACACGCTCTGGGGGATGCGTTCGAATTATCTTTCCATCCCGACCGACTGCCCGCAGCGCGACGAGCGCTACGGCTGGACCGGCGACACCCAGGTCTTCGCCGAGACCGGGCTCTATTTCGCGGACATGAAGGACTTCTTCCGGAAGTGGATGCAGGATCTGCGCGACACCCAGTTCAAGGACGGCGCGCTCCCGTTCGTCGCTCCGGGTGGGCGCTGGAGCTTCGGGGCCGGCAAGGCCGCGTGGGCCGACTCCGGTGTCGTCGTCCCGTACCGCGTCTGGAAGGCGACCGGCGACCGCACGATCGTCGACGAGAACCGCGAACTGATGATGCGCTTCGTCGGCTGGCTCGAGAAGAGCGGCTACGAGGCGAAGCGCGGCGAGTGGCTCACTGCCGACTGGCTCAGCTTCGAGAAACTGACCGTCGACCAGCGCAACCGCTGGTCGAACGGCAGCTACACCGAAGAACATCTTTCGTATCAGAACTTCCTCAATTCCGTCTACGGCGTTTCCGACTGCGTCATGCTCGGCGAGATGCTGACGGACGAGGCGGACCGCTCTCGCGTCGCCGCGCTTGAGCGGTGCTTCCGCGCGAAGATCGCCGAGACCTGGCTCAGACCGGACGGCTCGCTCGTCGAACTCTTCGACGGCATGCAGACGCCGCTCCTCATGGCGATCAAGATCGGCGCGGGCGACGTCGCGCGCCACACGCGCGAACTCGTCGGGATCATCCGCGGAAACGGGAACCGGCTTTCGACCGGCTTCGTCGGGACGAGCGAACTTACCGAGCAGCTCTCGCGCGTCGGCGAGCACGCGGTCGTCTGGGATATACTAATGAACCACGCCTTCCCCGGGTGGCTCTACTCGGTCGACCAGGGCGCGACCACGATCTGGGAGCGCTGGAACGGCTACACGAAGGACAAGGGCTTCGGCGACGTCGGGATGAACAGCTACAACCATTACGCCTACGGATCGGTCGTCGGCTGGCTCTTCAAATACGCAGCGGGCATTCAGCCCGGAAAGGACGGCGGCTACGCGAAGTTCATTCTCGCGCCGCATCCCGACCCCCGCGCCGGCTCGCTCAGGGCGGAGTACCGCGTAAAGGAAGGGGCGATTGTCAGCGAATGGCGGTATGAAGGCGAGAAGCTCTTCTGGCGTTACGCGATTCCCGCCGGTTGCGAAGCCGAGGTGATCGTTCCCGAAGGCGCCGTCGTCGTCAGTGAGGAGTGAGACGGAATGTATTCGCTCAATAAAATCGTCGGCTGGTGCCTGAGCCCGCTCGGAATCGTGTTCCTCGGCCTCGGTGTCGGGCTGGCGCTTGCGCGGTGGACGCGGTTTAAGCGGTCTGGAAAGACGGTCGCCTGGTGCGCGGTCGTCTTTCTGTGGGTTATGGGGTGCGGAATCACGACGAGGTTCATCGGCGTGCCGCTAGAAGGGTCGGAACGTTCGGTGAGCGGCGCGCCTCGTCCGGAATGCGACGCGATCGTTCTTCTCGGCGGCGGAATGGGGGCGCACGAGAAGTGCGGGCGCGCGGAGATGTTCAGCGGCGCGGACAGGGTGTGGGAAGCTGCGAGAGCATGGAAAGAATTGAAAATCAAGAACGGGGACTTGAAGATATACGCGAGCGGAGGCGGCGTTGAAACGAGCACGGTGCCGCTCCTTGCGGATCTCGGCGTGCCCAGGGAGGCGATCGCGTGCCTTGAAGATCCGCGCAATACCGAGGAAGAGGCGCGACGGATCGCGGAAGAGGGCGTGAAGCGGATTATGCTCGTGACGAGCGCCTGGCATATGCCGCGCGCGAAGATGCTTTTCGAGCGCGCGGGATTCGCTGTCCTCGAGGCTCCGACCGATTACGAGATGCATTGCGCCGCGGAGGAGCCGGTGCGGCTGCGCGATTTCTTTCCCGGCGCGGAGCCGCTCGTGAAGAATTCATACGCGATGAAAGAATGGGTCGCGAGGGCGCTTTACCGGTTGAAGAGCGTTATCAGAAGCGCAGTTTGACGCCGAGATAAATCATGGCGCCGCACATCGGGTACCCCGGGAAATATTCGTATTTGCGGTTGAGGAGATTCTCGCAGGCGAGATAGATTTCGCCTTTCTGCGGGGAAACCGCCGCGAGGTCGAGAGCGAGTCGCGCGTTCAGAGTCCAGTACGCCGGAACTTTCGCGAGATCGGAGGGCGAAGAAGTCCTTGTCGTATACGCGTACATCGAGCTCGAATAGCTCGAGTCGAGATCGACCTTGAACATGTCGAGCGCCTTCAGACTCGCGCCGAGCGTGCCGGTCGCCTCCGGCAGGCGCGAGGCGTGGGCCGTTTCGGGGATCGTGTATGTCGCCGAGGCGTAAAACGAGAGATCGTCCTCCGGCATCACGCGCAGCGTTCCTTCGATGCCGTTCGCCTTGAGTTCGCCCGCGTTACGATACCGCCCGTTCGCATCGAGATCGAAGCGGTCTTCGATTTCATTCCGAAACGCCGAAAGACGGAAACTCGCGAAATCCTCCCACGCGGTCTTGAAACCGAGAGAGTAGGTATCCATCGTCTCCGCCTCGAGCGACCGCCACGCCGCCGTATTCGCGCGAAAGACGAGCCCGGGATAATGCACCGCGCGCGCATATGACGCGAATACCGAGAAATCGTCGTTGCCGAGCGACAGCGCGGCGGATGGCGCCCATTCGCCGTGGACGTCGCTCATGAAGTGGTAGCGCGTACCCGCGGACGGCGTGAGCGTCCAGTCGTCGCTTAAATGGAAATCGTATTTCGCGCCGAGATACGGCGAAGTGAGTATATCGCGTTTTTCGCCTGAGGCGTACGTGACGACGCCGGTCTTGTCGTTCGTCGTCCGCGTCCTGCCGCTTTCGATCATTTCGTCGAGTCCGAGCGAAAGCGTGAAGTCGGTGAATTTCACATCGTAAAGTCCGCGATATCCGTAAGCGTGCCAATCGGTTTTCACGCTGCCGTAGGGCGAGATAGCGTTCCCGTCGACGATATGGTCCTTGTACCAGTGAATCCGGCCGTCGTTGAAGTAGACGAGCGAACGGCCCTTGAGCCAATCATGGTCGGATTCGAGCCGGACGAGGTACGAGTCCATGTCGGTTTCGAAGCGATCGCGAAGCGGCGTCGTCCCGCCGTGCACACCTGGGTCTTCGACCTGAGAGTCCGCGCGGCGATAGATAAACGTCAGATATTCGGTCTCGCCGAGTTCCGCGCCGATTCGCCCGAAGATATTCCCGAGCGACGACGTGCCGTGGCGGCGCTTCCCGTCGGAATGGCGATAGGCGGTCCCGGCGGCCGCGTCGACGGCGCCGTCCTTGACGCCCGCCTTGACGCTGCCGATCGCGGTGTTGAAGCGACCGTAGGCGAGATCGGTTTCGCCGGACCAGCCATCCTCTCGCTGCCGCCAGGTCGTCATCTCGATTGCGCTGAACGCGTTCGGCGTCGTGCGCGGCCGCGGGGACTTCACGATTTCGATCCGGTCGCAGAAATCGACGGGATTCAGGTCCATAAGCGGATGCGAGAAGAAATTCCCCATCGCGGGGGCTCCGTCCTGAAAGATCGCGAGCGAGCCGCCGGGGCGCGATTCGCCGGTTCCGCGGACATAGACGCTGCCGCCCTGCGAGCCGCCGTACGCGCCGACGGGAGAATAACGCGAGATGGAGACTCCGGGAACCGACCGAAGCGCCGTCGGCAGATCCTGCGCGGAAAGGCGAGCGAGCTGATCGGCGCCGACGGTGACGACTTCCGCGCCGTCGGCGGCGAAGCGTTCCGTCTCCGCTATCGGAGACGCTGTGACCGTGATTACCGCGTTCGTGTAGAGCGACGCGGCGAAGAGACCGATAAAGGGTAGAGCCATAACTTTCATATTTTAGCATATTCACGCATTCTTCGCACCGAGTCGAACTTGCCTATTGCGCGGAAGGGAACGGTTTTGGTAGAATATGCGGCGAACATTCCCATACAAGGATAAATAGAAATGGCAAACATCAAGGGTGGACGCGCTGCCCGGAAGCGCGATCGTCAGAACGAAAAGGCCAACAAGCGCAATTCCGTCTGCAAGGCGAAGCTTCACGACGCTCACAAGAAGCTCTTCAAGGCCGCCGACGTCGCCGACAAGGAGACCGCGGAGAAGAAGTTCAAGGAATTCGTCTCCGGTCTCGACAAGGCCGTGAAGAAGGGTATCATTTCGAAGAACACCGCTGATCGCAAGAAATCCCGCGCTCAGCTCAAGCTCAACAAGATGGCCGCCGCTCCCGCCGAGGCCAAGTAACCATACGAAAGAAACGGGAATGTGATTCATGACGGGCATCGGATGAAGACCATCTGGTGCCCGTTGTACTTTCTGAAAATCTCAACCAATAAAAGGAATAACGAAAATGGCTAAGAAGACTCTCCGCGACGTCGAGCTCAACGGCAAGCGCGTCGTCATGCGTGTCGATTTCAACGTCCCGATGGCGAAGGACGGCTCCGGGAAGATCACCGACGATACCCGTATCGTCGCGGCGCTCCCCTCGATTCAGTACGTCCTTGAAAAGGGCGGCTCGCTCGTTCTCATGAGCCACCTCGGTCGTCCGAAAGGCGTGAAGCTCGGAAAGCCCGCCGATCCCGCGAACGCCGCGTTCACCCTCAAGCCCGTCGCCGAAGCGCTCGCGGCGAAGCTCGGCAAGGAAGTCAAGTTCGTTCCCGACTGCATGGCGGCCGACGACGTCGTCAAGGCCCTCAAGCCCGGCGAAATCGCGCTCCTCGAGAACACCCGCTTCTACAAGGCCGAGGACGGCAAGGTCAAGAAGGA
>R26__coassemble_803_pt1 | contig 17519 bp, 17 predicted proteins | sample R26__metabat2_high_PE_025 | metagenome-assembled genome bin R26 | reverse complement strand
TTCATGCTTCATGCTTCATGCTTCATGCTTCATGCTTCATGCTTCATGCTTCATGTGTATCTCAATCCCGCACCGCGGGATTGAGATACAGCGGCAGCGGCTCGTCCACGAGCCGCGCGCCGCTCTCTCTCGCCGCGCGCGCGAGGTCGACGGCGAGCGGAACTCGGCCGCCGAGATAGCGATCCTCGAAAATCTCCTTGAGCTTCGCGTCGATCCGCTTCGCGTCGGGCGTCACGACCTTCGCGGAAAGCGGAACGCGGAGTCCGAGCTCCGCTTCGGTCACCTGAAAGACCGGGACGACCGGGCGCGCGCCGTCGAAGAGCGCGATCCAGTACATGCCTCTCCTCGCGTCGCCGACAACGGCGAAAGGTCCCTCGGCCGCGGCGGCGAGCGCGTTCGCGGAAGGAAGCCCCTTCACCTCGCATTTCGAGCCGAGCGCGACGCCCTGGGCGAACGCGAGCGCGGCGCGGATGCCCGCGAACGAACCGGGACCGATCCCGACGACGATCCGGTCAAGGTCCTTGATTCCGGCTCCGCACGTTTCGAGAAATTCGCGGACTTTCATCACCCAATCGCCGCTCCGGGAATCGGCGCCCTCGAAAACGCGGTCGCAGGCAATCGCGCCGTCCTTCGCGAGCGCTACGGACTGGGTTTCAGTCGAACGGTCGACGTAAAGTTCAATCATGATTCAGTTCCTTTCCTTGCCGGCGCGAGCGCAGGCGACGGTAGACGTGAATTCGCCGCGCGCGAGCCGGGTCGTCACGCTGTCACCGCTCTTCAACGTCGAAGAGTCGGTAACGACCCTGCCGCCGGTGTCAACGGTAAGCGAATAGCCGCGCTCGAGAACGCCGTACGGCGAAAGATGGACGAGCGCCGAAGACGCCATCTCGAGCCGCGCCTCGGCGAGATCGACCGCTCGGGAGACGGCGCGCTCGAGCGCCGGGGCCTGAAGTTCGATCCGCTTCGACGCGAGTTCGACCGCGCCGCGCAGCGAAGAGACGAGCGAGGTTTCGAGCCGATCGATCCGGAGTTCGATCGCTTCGCCCTTCGCGCGGAGCGACGACGCGAGCGTCGCGCCGAGGCGGTCGATGTGCTGCCCGGCGGCTTCGCCCCTCGCGCGGAGCGCGGCGGCGAGCGCGAGCGCGGACTTGTCGATCCGCCGCTTCAAGTCAGCCGCGACCGGTACGGCGAGTTCCGCCGCCATCGACGGCGTTCCCGCGCGGACGTCGGCGACGAAGTCGCAGAGCGTGACGTCGGTCTCGTGACCGACCGCCGAAATGACCGGGAACGGCGAGGCCGCGATCGCGCGGACGAGATTTTCGTCATTAAAGGGAAAGAGGTCCTCGAAGCTGCCGCCGCCGCGCGCGACGATCGCGACGTCGGGGCGCCAGCCGTCCCCGGCGCGGGAGAAGTGGTCGATCCCGGCCGTCACCGTCCGCGCGGCGTCCGCGCCCTGGACGGCGCAGGGATAGAGCCGGATTTCGATCGCCGGGAAGCGGCGCATCAGGACGCGGCACATGTCGTGAACGACGGCTCCCGCGGGCGAAGTGACGAGCGCGACGCGCTTCGGGAGATACGGGAGCAGGCGTTTCCGTTCGTGCGCGAAAAGCCCTTCGGCCTCGAGCTTCGCCTTGAGCGCGAGATATTTCGCCATCAGCTCGCCTTCGCCGGCGATCTTGATCCGCGTGACTTTAAGCTGAAGTTCGCCGCGCTGAGTGTACATCGTCGCCTGGGCGCGAATCTTGACGCGCTTCCCGTCGCCGAGCCGGTCACGGCAGTCGCAGGGAACGCTCGCGAAAAGAACCGCGTTCAAAGCGGCTCCCGAATCCTTGACGACGAAATACGCGTGGCCGGAGGGATAGCGCCGCCAGTTCGAGATTTCGCCCTCGAGGTCGACCGAGCGGAAGCCGCGCTCGAGCGACGACTTGAGTTCCGCCGCGAGCTGCGAAACCGTGTAAACGTACGGCATCGCCTTCACCGCCACTTCCGCCATTTTCCTTCAGCGTCCTTTCCGCGGAAGATCGACCGAGACGACGCGAGCCGAATTACGGTCTTCGGAAGTATGAATCGCGACAGACATGATCGTACCGATCGCGAACGCTGCGCTCAGGAGATTCGTCCCGCCGTAGCTGAAGAACGGGAGCGCGATTCCCTTCGTCGGGAGCGCCTCGCAGACGACGCCGAGATTGAAGAACGCCTGGAAGAAAAGGATATAGCCCATTCCGAGCGCGAGATAGCGCCCGAAACGATCCTGAGCCTTCGCGGCGATATAAATCGCGGTGATGAAAAGCGCGGCGAAAAGAATCACGACGAGAATCGAGAAAAATAGACCCCACTCCTCGGCGCCGACCGCAAAGATAAAATCGGTATGGGCCTCGGGAAGATACAGAAGCTTCTGAAGGGAACTGCCGATTTTGCCCGCGCCCCAGAGTCCGCCGCGGGAAATGGCGATACCGGCCTGTTCGGCCTGATACGCCGCCCGCGCCGCGGCCTCGTCGGTCACCGCTCCCGGGCCGGCGGAGGGACCCGTTCCGAGAAAGGCGAAGATTCGCGCCATGCGGTTCGCGTTGGTCGCGACCTTGAAAAGAACGAGCGCGGCGCCGGGAACGCCGAGCAGGAAAAGGTGCACTACCCGCGTCCCCGCGAGCCACATCATCAGCGCGCCGGCGGTCGCGATGACCATGACCGAGCCGAAATCGGGCTCCAGGAGAACGAGCCCCGCGAGAATGCCGATCGAAATCGCGGGCATCAGCGCGCCGCGAACGAATTTCGTGACGTTGAACCGCGCGAGGTCAAGAATCACCGCCGTCGCGATTACCGAGAGAAGCTTCGCGAATTCACTCGGCTGAAGCCGGAGCGAACCGAGCTTGATCCAGCGCCAGGAACCGTTGACCTTCGGGAAAAAGAACACCGCCGCGAGGAGCGCGACGACGAGACCGAAGAAGATTCCGGTCAGTACCGGCTGATCGCGCCAGCGATGATAATCGAAGAGCGCCGCGGCGGCGCCGACGATTATCGCGGCCCCGAGGTAGATAAGCTGGCGATTGAAAAAGTAATACTGATCGCCATGGAGCCTGAGGCCGTTGGGCATCGAGGCGCTCGCGAGAACAACAAGGCCCAGTGACACGAGAATCGTGACCACCAGGCCCAGTATGCAAAGCGGAGTCTTGCTCACGCGTTAAATCGGTCTTACTGAGCGCCGACGGGAATCTTGAGCACCTGACCGGGGCGAAGTTCTTCGTCCTGACCGAGGTTGTTGAGATCGCGGATAACCGAAGGCTCGACGGAGAACGTAACGGCGACCGAGGTGATGTCCTCGCCTTCCTGGACGGAGTAGACGATCGTCTCGGGCTCGGCGGCGGGAGTCTTCGCGGGAGCGGGCTCGGGAGCCGCCTCCGGGGCGGTGACCGCGGGCGCGATGACCGGGTCAGGCGTAAGAACGGGCGTGGTGTCGGGCGCGGGAGCGGCCGGCGTCACCTTCTCGCTTTCAATCTTGACGGGCGGAGGCGGAGGAAGCGGCTTCGCAGGCGCCGGCTTCGCGGCGGGCGCGGGCTTCGCGGCGGCGACGGGCGAGGCGGGGATACGGAGCTTCTGACCGATCTTGATCTTGTTGTCGGTGAGACCGTTCATCTCCTTGAGCTGACGGATGTTGATGCCGTTCGAATAGGCGATCTTGCCGAGCGAATCGCCCGAGCCGACGACGTATTCCTTCGTCTCGCCCTGATAGGGGGCGTAAGCCGGACGCGGCGGTTTCGGCGCGAACGCGTTCGCGGGAACGGTCTGCTCGCCGACTTCGACCTTGCCGGGAAGGTTGAGCTTCTGGCCGACGCGGACCTTGTCGCCCTTGAGCGAGGGATTGGCCTTGCGGATAGCGTCGATCTTGATGTTGAACTTCTTCGAGATCTTAGCGAGATAATCGCCGTTCTGAACGATGTAGACCGTCATCTCGGGACCGGGCGGCGGCGGGGGCGGAAGCGGCTTCACCTCTTCGACCGGCGGCGGAGGCGGAGGCATCGCGACGGCGCAGGCGCAGTCGTCGGCGCCGCAGGCGCAGGGTTCGGGATGAACCGTTCCGGCGGGGCACTGGCAACTCTTCTTCTCCTCGACCGGCTTCACCTCGCAGGTGCAGTCGTCGGCGCCGCAGGCGCAGGGCGCGTCGTGAATCGTCCCGGGAGCGCATTCGCAGTGCTTCACGGTAACGCGGGTCGCGGAGTTCTGCACCTTCGTTCCGTCGGGGCGAACGTAATTGGGGTCCATGCAGCCGGCGACGACCGCGAGGGCCGCAGAGCCGAGCACAATGCCGAGCTTGTTCATCTCTTTTGTCCTTCTTTCTTGATCAGGGCCGCGAAGACATCCCCGCGTTCCCCGAAACTTTTAAATTGATCGAAACTGGCCGTTCCCGGAGATAAGAGCACCGTATCGCCGCGCTCGGCCTCGCGCATCGCCGCCTCGACCGCCCTTTCCATCGTCCCGCAGATTTCGCAATCCACCGTCGACTTCCAGGCGCCGTAGAAGCTCTCAGCGCATTTCCCAATAAGATACACTTTTTTGACCCGCTCCGTCAAGAGCGTTTCTACGCTCCCCGGGTCGTCGCCCTTCGGCAATCCGCCCGCGATAAGGCGAATATTTTTCACACATTCCCCGTTTTCCGCTGCGTTATTCTCCGACGCCATCGTCACCCCGGCCGCGAGCGCCGCGAGCGAGGTAGCCTTCGAGTCGTCGATCGCGCGAACCCCGCCGAACGTCCCGACGAGATTCATCCGGTGCGGGAGCGGCTCGAACCGCGCGAAAGCTTCCCTTATCGCCTCGTCCTTCACCCCTGCGGCCCGCATCAGCCACACCGCCATCTCGCCGTTTCCCCTCAGTATCGCATTATCGAAATAACTCCCCTTAATCAGCTCCCCGCACTCCGCACTCTGCACTCCACACTCCGCACTTTCCTTCGCGCAGGCGAGCAGCCGGCGCTTGAGCCCGTGGTACACTTCGACGGAACCGTGGCGGTCGAGATGATCCTCCTGAAGGTTGAGAATCACCGCGGCCTCGAACGCGTCGGGCGGAAGATTCGTCGTCTCCATCTGAAAGCTCGAGACTTCGACGACGGCCCAGCATCTCCCTTCGGTGGCCCCCGCGAGCGCCGCGGGGTCGGTGACGAGATCCGAAACCGCGCGGCCGTAGTTGCCGCACGGAGTCGCCGTGAATCCGGCGAGGCGAAGCCCTTCCGCGACGATCTTGACGACGCTCGACTTGCCCTTCGAACCGGTGACGGCGAGGCATTTGACGCCGCGCTTCTTAAGTTCGCGGACGCCGAATTCGAGTTCGCTCATGACGCGGACGCCGGGGCTCGCGATCACGAGTTCGTAGCCGTCGACCGCGTCGGCTTCATCGCCGCGCGCGGCGAGCGCCGCGAGGGCCGCGCTGCCGCTCCGCCCGCAACCGAGAACGAGAGTTTTCATTCCTGCGATTTTCCTTCCGCGAGAACCGTCATCACCGGGCTGTGATCGGAAAGCCCGAGCGAGTCGGTGATAAGGACCTTCTCCGGCCTTAAATCGCGGACCATGATGTAGTCGAGCGTCGACCCGGCCCAGCGTCCGCGCCCCGGGTGGGTTATCCGCGAGCCCTCGGGGACAGACTCCAGGACGTCGACGAACTTCGCGTCCTTGAAGAGCGCGAATATCTTCTCGTCCGCGAAATCCTCGCTCCACGCGTCGGCGTTGAAGTCTCCCGCGACGATGACCGGAGCCTCGGTCTTTCCCCGCATCGGCTTTTCCTGCTCGAGAATCTGCTCGACCGCGTGAGTGCGTTTCGCGACATCGGTCTTATGGCGCTCGTCGGTCGTCTGACCGTAATTCGACTTGAGATGGACGGAATAGACGCGCGCCGTAACCGCCGGCTCGACCGCAATCTCGGCGTAGGCGTAACCGCGCGGCGGAGTTTCCGCCTTGTGATTCTGCCAGCGGCTCCAGCTCGCCTTCACGACCGGGAGCGTCGTCAGAATCGCGTTCTGCTGCCAGTCGAAACGGTCGCGGCGGCGGTACTGCGAGATGATCGCAAGCTCGAGACCTTCGCGGCCGATCGCCTTCACGAGCGACTCGACCGTCTCCTTGTCGCGCATTTCGCAGAGCGAGATGATGACGTCGTTCGTCGCGCCGCCGTCCGCCTTTGCGAGCGATTCGCGGATCATCTTCCCCGCCTCGCGGATCGCGGCCGCCTCGACGGCGGGCGCCGCGCGGTGCTCGGCGCGGCCGGACGGGAACCATTCGCCGTTCCAGGTCATCACCGTTACCGCGGCAAGCGCGAGAATCGAATTAATCGAAAACAATTTTTTCCTCCCATCCCGCTTCCAGCTTCGGCCACTCGAGAACGAGCGCGAAGTCATCGGTGCAAACGACTTTGAAACCCTCGGGGACCGCGCTCACGATTCTTCCCGGCTTTGATTCCGGGAACACGATCAAGAGGGGCGGCGCCTTTTCGTTCCACTCGGGAAGCGCGCCCTTCCGCGCGTTCGCGATCGTGACGCGATGCATCGGGTCGCCGTAGAAAACGGTCGCGTCGCGGTCCCAGATCATGCCGCAGAGCTCCTGCGGATCGACGCGGCGGCGAAGCTTCACCGGCGCACATTTAAGGAGCTGAAGTATTCCGTCGTATTCCGCGGCGGTCGCTATCGCCGGTTTGAACTTCTCCGCGCCCTCGAGATCGCGCCCGAGCTTGTAGAGGAGATACTCGTTCGCCGCGAAATAGCTCTCGCTAAGCGAATAACCGTACGAGCCGAAATACTTCCAGGTATCCCAGCCGACCTCGCCGAACCAGGTCGTAGCGATGTAGCCGACGAACTCGTTCACCTTCCCGAAGCCGAGCGCGGTCATCGCCATCGAGCTTGAGCCGCCGGCGGGGAGATTGTCGGCGATAAGACAGTTCCCGGCGGCGAGCCAGACCTTCTCGCGACCGGGATCGGCGAGCCGGACGAGTTTCGCCTCGTCCGTTTCGGCGCCGACAAATCGGCCGGTCGAATAGTCGATGAGCTTCAAATCGGGGCAGGTGTGGAACGCGCCGTCCTTCGGGATTATGTTCCCGCGCGAGAACGGCATCTCGAGGTTGCGCTGCGAGGCGTGGGAACTCGTGACGACAAGATCGGGATCGATCTCGCGCCACGCCTTCGCGAAAACGTCGGAGATATCGCCGTCGCGGCGGCTCTTCACCGGCTCTCCGCCGGCCGGCTTTTCCGACCACTCGCCTTCAGGGTAGCCGTCGGAGAAGCGCACCACCGGTCCGTCGACGAGATCGTCGCCGACACCGGTCGTCGACAGGATCGAAGTGATTTCCCGCGGCATCGTCGACCCGGCGACGCGCTTCGCGCTCGCGGCGTCCGGCCCGGTCACGATCCCCCAGATTGCGTCGTCGTAAGGATCGTCGTCGATTTCGCGGACGAGCCGCCTGAGGGCGAGCGTCGTTTTGAAGTCGACCTCCTCGGGGCTCATCACGAACGCGAGGTAGCGCGGACGGCGCTCCTGAATCCCGGGGAGCGAGTCGGCGACGCCGGGCGCGGCGACGAGAACATCGGTCCGCGCCTCGGGATGTTTCACTCTCAGCGTCTCGACGACGTCGTGCCACTCGGGGCGACTGTAGGTCGCGAGCGAAACGACGATCAGAAAGGAAGTAAGCGCTGTACTCATCAGAACTTGAAGTCGACCTGCCAGCGGACGAAGTACGCGGGCTTCGAGGATTCGAAATATTCGCCCGGGTTGAAGAACTCGAGAAGGATGTGACCGAACATCTCGAAGCGTTTGAGTCCGGTCTTTTCCGGATCCGATCCGCAGCCGAAGAAGGACGGGAAGAGCGGGAAGTCGTAGCGGGCCTGGGTCAGGAAGCCCTTGAACATGCCGCTCCCGCCGCCAAGCCCGTCCTGCTCCTCGGCGAACATCGCGCTCGCCATGAGCGAGACCTTGTGGCGCCGCGCGATTTCGAGCCCGGCGGTCGTCTTTAGATTGTACATGTTCGACCACCAGCAGCCGCCGTAGAGCGAGCCGTACGCCATCATCTCGGAGTCGTCGACGCCGCGGTACCACATCGGGTCCCAGGCGTTGCGCCCGCCGTCCTCGGTCGACGCGTGGCGGTCGCCGGAAAGGACGTGGAGCCCGCCCGACCAGAACGGACGCCACTCGGCCTTCGAGCGGTCGCGCCAGTCGAACCCGGCGTACGCCGACCAGGCGAGGAGGTCCTTGTTCTCGCCGTTGCGGCCGACCTGGACGTAGCCCTCGATCGGCGTCGTCAGGTTGTCGGTCCACTCCGGCATCAGCTTGAAGCCGAACATGTTGACGTTACGCCGCGGGTGCTTGACGCCGCCGCGGTGGAAGCTCGCCGTGTCCTTCTGGATCCACATGAGCTGGTACTTGAGGAGATCGACGCGCGAATTGAAGATCGTCCCGAAGCCCCAGTCGTCCATCTCGGTATCGTTGCCGCCGAAGCCGCTGAGCTGAGTCCCGCGATAGCTGCGCTTCGTTCCGAGGCGGACCTGTTCGCGGTCCTTGTTGAAGATTCCGAAGACGTCGAGCCAGGTGTCCTTGTCGTAGTGAAACGCCGCGCGGACGATGTCGGAATAGGCGGAGCGCGAACCGACGTCCGGGCAGCCGTCGGCGAAGATGTGGTTGAGCCCGAAGAGCCCGATCAGGTCCTCGCGTCCCGCGCGGAAGTCGATCCAGCCGTTCTCGAAGACGTCGCCCTCGAAGAGATGGTTGCCGTCGAGATAGAGGTTGTCGAGGACGACCTCGTTCGGCCAGGTGGCGTTGTGGGTCTTACGGACGATTCCGGCGCGCATTTCGTTGCAGAGCCGCGTGTAGAAGCGCCAGTGCTCTCCGTAGGTGACCTCGCCCCACGCGCGGACGCGGAAGCGCATCTGGTTCTTTGCTTCCAACTTCTTTACGGCCGGATTCCCGACCATTCCGCCGCCCGGGAGCGTCGGGATGTTGTGCATGATCTCCTGGCGGATGCGCACGTCCGCGCCCGCGTCGAATTTGAAAAGCGATTCATCCTCCATCTCGACGCCGTCGACCGGCGAAGCGGTCTCGGCCATGCCGATAAACGGCGCGAGCGCGAGCGCGGCTATTTTCAGACAATGTCTCATCTATTCCCCTCGTGTTGTGTGATTATCGACTTTGCTATCGATATTATATCAAATCGAATCGCGCCGAACACTCAGGAATGCGCCGGGCTCGACTCGCGGTTGTGGACCTGGCTGCGGTAAAGCGTCCAGTCGTTATTGAGCCAGAAGCTGATTCCGCAGACCCACATCGCGGGAAGAAGGAGCGAGTGGTTGCCGGAAATCTCCGCGACCATCACGACCGCCGCGATCGGGATTCGGTTGCAGCTCGCGAGAAAGCCCGCCATGCCGACGAGCGCGAAGGCGGCGGGGTGGACGCCGACCCCGGCGGGGAGGAGCGCCTCGAACGCGAGGCCGACCGCGAGGCCGAGCGTTCCGCCGCAGGCGATCGCCGGGGCGAAGACGCCGCCCGAGCCGCCCGAGCCGACCGTGAACGAAGTCGCGATCGCCTTAGCGAAGAAGAAAAGGAGACAGCTCGAAAGCGCGATTGTCCCGGGCTCGTGGTTGAGGACGGCCGCGATCACGTGATAGCTCGTCCCGTAAACGTCGGGGAAGAGGAAGCCGATCGCGCCGGTAAGAAGGCCGCCGATTACGACCTTGGCCCAGCCTGAGACCTTGAGCGCGCCGAAGGCCTTTTCGGTCGCGCGGAAGAAACTGATGTAGAAGCGAGAACCGAACGTGACGACGATCGCGAGGACGAGGTACGGAAGAAGGCGGATGCCGTTATCGAAGAAGAGCGCGGACGGCATCGAGAAGATCGCGTCCCAGCCGAAGAAGCTCCCGAAGATCGTGTAACTGACCGCCGAGGCGATGAAGCAGGGAAGAATTCCCTCGTATTCGACGTCGCTCGAAGAGTAGAGGATCTCGAAGCCGAAGATCGCACCCGCGAGCGGGGCCTTGAAGAGCGCCGCGATGCCGGCCGACATCCCGGCGCACATCAGAATTCGCCGCGCGCGCGCGGAAAGGTTGAACCAGCTCGCGGTTATGCTCCCGCACGCCGCGCCGAGGAGCGTGACGGGGCCCTCGTAGCCGGCCGAGCCGCCGGACGCGACGGTAAGGACCGAGGCGGTCGATTTGATCGGGATGACGGCGGGCGGGACGTAGCCGTGACGCCGGTGATAGGCGAGAATCGCGCTGTCCGTTCCGCGGGCGTGTTCGAGCGAGTCGAAGCGGCGGATAAGGAGATAGCCCGCGAGCGCGCCGAGGGCGGGTATTCCGAGCGCCGTCCAGCGCGCGGGCGAAGACGCGAGACAGGTGAAATATTCGCGCGAGAAGAACGGCGCGGCGGGGACCGTCCGGAGTTCGGGGAAATGCGCGAGCGCGATGGAAAGATAGCGGAAGCCGAGTTCGATCATCCAGTGGAACGCGACGACGACGAAGCCCGTCAGCGTCCCGACGAGAATCGACTCGCCGAGATACCGCGTCGTCGCGTAGGAGAGCCCCGACCCCCCCGCGATGAACTTCATCCCTTTCTTTCTGATTTTCCCTATCATTTTCCCCTGCTCTCCACTCTCTTATCTCTTATCTCTTATCTCTTATCTCTTATCTCTTATCTCTTATCTCTTATCTCTCGCTTCTCAGCGCAGGATCGAGCCGGTCTCTCAGATAATCCGCGAGGTGATTGAAGACGAGTACGAGCAGAAAGATCGCGAGCGTCGAGAAGCCGAGCTCCCACCAGACGCCCTGCCAGAGGCGGAGCCTGGCGTTGTTGATCATTATCCCCCAGCTCGGCTCGCCCTTGACGCCGATACCGAGGAACGAGATGAAGACCTCCGTCGCGACCGCGCTCGGGAAGCGGATCGAGAACTGGATGAGGATGATGTGGGCGACGTTCGGGAGAATGTGGCGGAACATGATCCGCGCGCCCGAGTAGCCGAGCGTCTTCGCGGCCTGGACGTACGGACGAGAGGCGTGCTTCATCACCTCCGCGCGGATCGTCCGGCAGACGCCGACCCAGGTCGTGAGGCCGATACCGAGGTAGATGCCGAGGAGCCCCTGGCCGGCGACAAGGGAAATCGCGAGAATGAAGAGAAGCCCCGGCATCGACGCGACGGTCGCGCAGAGCCAGACGACGAACGAGTCGACCGCGCCGCCGTAGTAGCCGCCGAAGAGCCCGAGGACGACGCCGAGCGGAATCGCGATCAGCGAGGTCATGATCCCGACGTGAAAGGCGATTCGCGCGCCCTGAACGAGCCGGAGCGCGACCGAGCGGCCGAGGTTGTCGGTGCCGAGCAGGTAGAATGTCGAGTCAGAGGGCGAAACGGAGAGGGGCGGAAGGTAGCGCGCTTCGGTATCGACGCGGTTGTAGGCGGGCGTGACATCACGATAGCGGGCAACGCGATACTGGACCTCGCCGAAGAGCGCCGCGCCGAAATAGAGGGCGAGAGCCGCGAAACAGAGCTTTACCGAAAGCTTCACGCCTTTAGCCCCTGAAGTCCGCGGGGAGCGCTCCGAGGACCGCCGCGACGACTTCGTCGAGCGTCATGTCGGAGGAATCGATTTCGAGGGCGCCGTCGGCTTTCTTGAGTGGCGCGTATTTCCGCGTCGAATCCATCGCGTCGCGCGCGAGGAGCGAGGCCTTGACCGCCTCGGCGGTCTGGTTCGCGATACCCTTCTCGACCTCTTCCTTCTGGCGGCGGCGGGCGCGCGCCTCGGCCGACGCGGTAAGGTAGAAGCGCGCGGGCGAATCCGGGAAGACGGCGGTCGTGATGTCGCGGCCTTCGACGACAAGGTCGCCGTACGCGGTCATGCCGCGGAGCAGCGCGGTGATGCGGTCGCGGACTTCCTTCACGGTCGCGACCTTCGAGGCGTGGGCGTTGATCTCGGGCGTGCGGATGCGGTCGCCCGGCGGTTCGCCGCCGACGTAGTACGCAATCCGGCCGTCCTCGGGGCGGCATTCGATTTCGCCGCGCTTCGCGAATTCGGCGATCGCGGCGGGGTCGTCGGTGTTGACCTTTTTTACGAGCGCCTGCCAGGTCATTATCCGGTAGAGCGCCCCCGAGTCGACGTGAAGGAAACCGAGCTTTTTGCCGACGAGCTTCGAGACGCTCGACTTGCCGGCCCCCGAAGGACCGTCGATCGCGATAACCTTGTTCATTTCGAGAAAACCTCCTGATAAAGCATGAGCGCCGTGTAGGCGAGAAAGGCGAAGACCCAGATTCCGCCCTCGAGGCGGGTGATGACGCCGGACTTTCGCACGTTGCGCCAATTGAGCCCGAAAAGACCGACCATCGCCGAGACGACGACGAGGAGCGGCAGATCGCGCGTGATGACGTAGCGCGAGAAGCCGGCGACCGGTTCGGGGCTGAGGACGCCCGCCGTTCCGACGACTACGAGCGTGTTGAAGAGATTCGAGCCGACGATGTTCCCGAGGACGAGCTCGTTCTCGCCCTTCCGCGCCGACTGGATCGCGGTCGCAAGTTCCGGAACCGAAGTGCCGATCGCAACGATCGTAAGTCCGATCATCAGCTCGCCGACGCCCATCGTCCGCGCGAGATCGACCGAACCCCAGACGAGGAGATGGCTCGCGCCGACCATCACCGAAAAGCCGACGACGAGGTTGAACAGCATCCGCCACGCGGATGCCTTTTCCGCGGGCGCCGCCTCCGCGCCGGAATCGCTTCCGCCCTTCTTCTGGTCGCACCAGCAGTAGCCGGGCATCACGACGAGAAACACGGCGAGGAGCGCCGCCGCCTCGACCTTCGAGAGCGTACCGTCGAGGAGAAGGAAGAGCGCGAGGAGCGACGTGAGCGCCATGAGCGGCGAAGCGAGAAAGGTGATTATCGTCTTCACCGGAATCGGCCTTACGAGCGCCGCGATGCCGAGAACGCCGAGGATGTTGAAGAGGCAGCTCCCGAACGCATTACCGAGCGAAAGATTCGAGTGGCCCGAAGCGCCCGAAAAAACCGAAACGAAGAACTCCGGGGCGCACGTCCCGAAACCGATGATCACCATTCCGACGATGAACGGGGAAATCCCGAGCCGCCTTGCGACCGTCGCCGCGCCGTCGACGAAGGCGTCACTCGACCAGGCGAGGGCCGCGAGACCCCCGGCGATAAACAAAAGCGAGAGCCACAGCGGGATATCGGAATACATCTTTGATTCTTAAGGCGATATTTGGTGCGACTGACTGGGATCGAACCAGCAACCTTCGGCTTCGGAGGCCAACGCTCTATCCAATTGAGCTACAGTCGCAACATTTCCGGATATTATATCATTTTCCCGTCGCCGGTTGCAACAACCAGCATCGCGACGGCGTACGATTCCCTGACATCGGGGAAATACGCGCGGTAGAATTCAGGCGTCGCCTCTTCCGCGTAGACGAAAAGGACTTTCCCGTTGTACGACGCGACCTCGACGAGCCCCATTTCGTAGGACTTCGGTCCGGCCGCGATCGCGGTATAGGAGGAACGATTCCCGGTCAGCAGCGACAAATGACCGGGCGCCGCGTTGTGAACCGAATTCGAAAAACCGGCCGGCGACATCTCCCCTTCCTCGTACATCTGATGCATGAGCTTGAAGGTGGTGCCGATTTCCCCCCAGCGGGAAGCGAACACCACCCGGGGCATCGCCTCGCCTGCGGCCCGGATCGGTTCGAGCGCGCGCCAGGCGACGGAAATCGCGGCTTTTTCAAGCGGAGTCAGACGACGGCGTTCGCGCGGAGCGAGAAAATCAAGCGGCGGATCTTTCGCTTCTCCGTCCGGCCGCCATTCGATTCTGGAAAGGATTTTCATTTCGCGACAATTATACCAAAAAAGGAGAAGCCCCGAGGCGCAAGGAGGAATGTGCGCCCCGGGACCTTCCGTTTGTCGTAAGTTGTCGTAAGTCGGCTTAGAAGCTCAGCTCGACGCCGAGACCGCCGATGAAATTATAGCTGTCGTGGCAGCGGCCGGTCGCCTCGTAGCTGCGGGAGGCGCGGCGGATGTCGCGGTCGAAGAGGAAGTCGGAATAGCCGACGTAACCGGAGACGGCGACGTTGTCGCAGACGTTCCAGGCGAGTTCGAGCTTGATGAGCGTATCCATAAGGCCGTTCTTGTTCGCCGGGTGGTCGCACTCGCCGACATAGGCCTTCACACGCTCGCAGTTGCCGAAGCCCTGGGCGACGGACGGGCGGAGCGTAAGCGTGTCGTCATCCTCGCCGAGGAGGTTGAACGTATGACCGAGTTCGAGATTGACGTAAGTGCCGTTGTCACGGACCGTGTCGCGCTCGATTGCGAGCGTCGGCTCGAGAATGCAGTCGGGCGCGCTGATCTCCAAGGTCCAGAACTGGGAATCCTCGTCCTCGCCGTCGCCGTGATCTTTCGATTCGGGATGGTACTCGTAGAGATAGGTGAGCGAGACGTCGATCGTGGTCGGCAGCCACTCGTAGTCTTCATCCGAGAAGCTGTGACCGAGACCGATGTAAGGATGGAGCTCGGTGTAGCGGCCGGCGTGGTTGCCGTAGCCGGCCTTGCGCCCGTACTTCGTCGTATCGAAGATCGCCTCGACGCCGATCGTGAGCGTATCGAAGAAAGTCGCTTCGGCGCTCGGAGTGAGAATCGGGTCGCGGTTATCGACGAAGCCGTAGCTGAGGTACTTCGAATCGAACGCGAGCGCGAAGGTAGCCGAAACGATCGGAGTCTCTTCGGTTTCGCCCTTCTCGGCCTCGGCCACCTCGGCATTCGCGGGAGCGGCGGGAGTTTCAGGATCGACATCGGCGCGAGCGCCGCAAACCGCCGTCGCGACAACCGCCGCGGCGAGCGTGTACTTATTGACGATGAGTGTCTTCATATGAATTACCTTTATCTAATTTTGTTAGATGGGGTAAAGTTTACCATATCTAACACTCGTCAGTCAAGGGGGTCTTTTTTCGGCTTCACGGCGTGAATGCGGCATCGGATTTTCTTACCCGATCTCACACAACCTGTCAATTCAGAACCCAAGTTGTCACCCCAAAAGCCCGCGGCCGAGTTGACGATCGCCTCGCGGGAAGCGAGAATCTAGTCGAACTTCCCCGCCTTGCGCGCCGAGACATAGAACGCCGCGGCCGCCTGGCAGTTGATCTCGGCGTCATGCGGAAGCGGTCATTCACACCTTGAGCGTTGAATCGTACTTGAGGACGTAATCGTCATGGGAAAGAAGTTTCATCCCCGCCGATTGCGCCTGCGCGATCAGCATGCGATCGAAAGGATTGCGATGATGCCTCGGCAACGTCGAGAGTTTTAGCGCGTGTTCGCCTTCGAAAGCCAGCTCCCTGAGATGCGCCGCCAGTGCCTCGGATCGCACTTCGGCAGGATCAAGCGGCATTATCTCGGGCTTGAAATTATGCTTGTTCGCCAATTCCGCAATGCTCACCGCGCTGAAGTATATTTCATTTTCGGAATCAAGAATGATTTTCCTCGCGCGTCTGCCCAGCATGGGATCGCCCGCAAGCAACCAAAGAAGAACGTGCGTATCTAGGAGAACCTTCATACGAACGGCCTTTCAAGCGAGGCGTTGAAATCATTCTCCAATTCGCGATCCATCGCCTTGTCCTCCTCCCAGGACGGCAATTTCCACTTTCCCTTGCAACTCCCGATCACCACGCCGCTCTCGGGCTCGATCAAGGTGATTTTCGCGACCGGACGATTCCGTCTCAGAATCTGCACCTGATCGGTCTTCCCCATAAGCAGCATCTCGATGAACTGCGAAAAATGGGTTTTCGCTTCAAACATCCCTGCCGTGACCATCTTTACCTCCAACTAGTTTAATTGACTAGTATTCTATCAAATCAATCCGCCGATAGTCAACGCCATTGTACTTCATGAGCGCGCCGGCGAGCTTGGAATTCCGGACGACTTCACGAGTCCTCCCCAATCACTCGCTCTTCAACAGGACGATTAATCAAATTCTCCAAAATGACTGAATCCAAAAGAAAAGGATAGAGTCCGACATGCAGAATACCATACTCATCGGTCCATGGTTTTTGGTTGCCATTGGTGATAACGAGTTTGCGGAACGAATCCCCGGTCTTATTGAGCGGCAGCACCTCGCGCGAGCGTTGCTCGGGATTGTTCATTCCGTAGGCGGACTGAATATAAACCTTGGTGAAGCCGGTATTGACCACAAAATCAATCTCATGCTGACGAAGCTCGCGCGTACCTTCTTCGCGATGCTCAATCTCCACCACCCCTACATCTACCGCATAGCCACGGCGAATAAGTTCGTTGTAAATCGCATTCTCCATAAGATGCGTCTCTTCCTGTTCGCGGAAGCCGAGCCGCCAATTGCGTATGCCGAGATCCTCGGCGTAGTATTTGGACGGATAGTCCAGATGCTTCTTGCCGCGCACGTCATAACGATCGGCCTTTCGCAGTAAATAGGCATCAACCAAATACCCGAGGAACTTGCGCAGCGTTGGGACGGACGGCGACTTTTCCCGGCGGTCACATAAAATCTTCTCCAACTTGCTAGGATTGGTAAGCGAGCCCACGCTCGAACACACCACCGACACCACGCTGACCAAAAGCGCGGCATCCTTAATGGCATGACGATCCACCACGTCCTTCAAGTACACTTTCTCGAATAATTCCTCAAGCGTCGACGCCTTCTGAGCATCGCCACTGGCCAGCACCACCTGCGGAAGTCCGCCAAAAGTCATGTACTCCTGCCAGGCGTCGCTCTTGTCACCGCCCTTCCAGGCGAAGAATTCGGAAAAAGAAAGCGGATGAAGCTTGATCTCCGTGCGCCTGCCGCGGAAATTTGTCGCGATATCCTCCGAGAGCATCTTGGAATTTGAGCCCGTCACATACACATCGACGTTCCTGATGGCATTAAGTGAATTGAGAACGTCGTAGAATGTCAGCCAGATTGAGCCTTTATCTTCTTCCGCGATTTCCGACTCATCCACCCCTAATTTCTTGACCTTATACGAATTCTGGATCTCATCGATGAACACATAATTCATCTTCCCATCCTTCTTGAGACGCTTCTTGATATACTCGCTCAGTCTGCGCGGATTCTGCAGCTCCTCGAATTGGTCCAGATCCAGTGACACGCGAATGATATGATCCTTGTGCACGCCTTGCTTTTTAAGGTACGCGCCAAAAATCTGATCCAGCAAATAGCTTTTGCCCGAGCGTCTGATGCCGGTGATGATCTTCACCGCGCCATTATGCATTGACGCCACCAATTCAGCCAGCGCCGCCGGTCTTGCTATCATTTTCATTTTCCTCGTTTTTCCGACTAAGTTGAAAATGAGAACATTATTTCATAAACACTGCTGTTTTGTCAATGGCAAAAATTCCCCTCCAGAAGAAAGATCTCAGACATTCATCCCTCCTTTTTGGTTGTTAACGAACGGACGCATATATTATAACGACCTTAAAATAAATGTTAACCGGAAAATCACCCCTTGTTGGGCGGTGAGCAAAATGAGACAATTTGAGCGAGCAAAATGAGACACCCG
>R26__coassemble_802_pt1 | contig 17527 bp, 13 predicted proteins | sample R26__metabat2_high_PE_025 | metagenome-assembled genome bin R26 | reverse complement strand
ATAAGAGATAAGAGAGTATCCAAAACCGAGATGCATGCTCAATCAATTTATCGAATTCAACTCCCATGTGGGCGCGAGCATTGCGCGGACTTCCGCGCGCAAGCTGCGCGATCAATCAAAATTATAATCTCAGCCTGTATTCCCCTTCTTTTATTTTTAGTGGGGCATCCCCTCGCCGTGGGCAGACGTCTGACCAACCCACTGCCAAACGAAATCTCATCCTGTAGCTATGACGGAACGGAGAACGGGGACGGAGAGCGACGCGAGGCGTGGGCATCGCCCCACGCATCGCGTCGGCTCGCAGTTCCCGTTCCCCGCCTATGTCTTCCGATCAATCCGGTTCTTCTACCGGCCCGCTAGCCCATTCGTCGATTCGTCGGTTCGTCGATTCGTCGATTCTTTGGGGACAGTCACCGTCGATTCCTCGCCGTGGGCAGACGTCTAACCAACCCAATGCCAAACAGAGTCTCATCCTGTCGCTACGACGGGACGGGGAACGGGGACTCAAGAGCGACGCGAGGCGTGGGCATCGCCCCACGCATCGCGTCGGCTCGCAGTTCCCGTTCCCCACCTATGTCTGAGAATCAAACTGATTTTCCACCTGCCCGCCAGCCCACTTGTCGATTCGTCGATTCGTCGGTTCGTCGATTCTGTGGAGCTGTCCCCGTCGATTCCTCGCCGTGAGCAGACGTCTGACCAACCCAATCCCGAGCGAACTTCATCCTGGCGCTCTTGAGTTCCCGTTCCCCGCCTATGTCTTACAAAATGTCCCGCAAAATCGAATTACTCGCTATCCTAATTCGCTGACGAACGCGATAGTCGCGGGATATTCGGCAGTTTCATCCGCGAGAACCATTACTCGTCGTCCGCGACCGAAGTCAGTGAAATCGACTCCATCTCCGCGATGGACGTGAGACCGGCGCGGATCATCTCGACGCCGTTCTGAAGCATCGGGCGGAATCCGGCGGAAGTGGCGACTTCGATAAGTTCGCGCGAGCTCACGCCCTTCTCGATCGCCTTGACGAGAAGCGGACTCGAAGGCACCATTTCCATCACGGCGACGCGGCCGTCGAACCCGGACCAGTTGCAATACGCGCACTTCGACGGCTCGAAGATCGTCGCGCCCGGCTCGAGCAGACGATCGCGGTAAAGCGTAAGCTGACTCGCGGAAACCTTGCGCTCGAGATCCTCGCCGTCAAGACGCTTCTCCGCGCCGCAATGGCGACAGAGCCGCCTGACGAGTCGCTGTGCCTGGGTCATTCTCAGCGTCGAGCCGATAAGAAACGGCGAGATTCCGAGGTCCTTGAGTCGATCGACCGCGCCGAGCGCGTCGTTCGTATGCAGCGTCGCAAGAATCAGGTGGCCGGTAAGCGCGGCCTGAACGGCGATCTGCGCCGTCTCTGGATCGCGGATTTCGCCCACGAGGATGATGTCCGGATCCTGACGGAGGAGCGCGCGCAGCATCTTCGCGAAAGTGACACCCGCCGCGTCGTTCGTCTGGGTCTGATTCGCGCCGGGAATCGTGTATTCGATCGGGTCCTCGATCGTCGCAATATTCTTCCTGTCGCCGAAAACGCCGTCGGAAAGAAGATGCATCAAAGCGACGTTCAGAGTTGACGTCTTGCCCGAGCCGGTCGGCCCGGTGACAAGAACGATTCCGTCGCGCATTCCGAGCGAAATCTCGAACTGGCGCCGGAGCGAATCATCCCAGATCGTCCCCGCAAGTCCAGCCCGCGCGAGTTTTTTAAGTCTCCCAGGATCGAGAAGACGCATTACCATTTTCTGACCGAACGCCGTCGGGATCGTCGATATTCGAACGTCGACGAGACGCTCGACGCCGCTATCGGTGTACGAAATTCGAACGCTCCCGTCGAGCGGTTTCCGGCGCTCGGAAATATCCATCCGGCTCTGCGCCTTGACCCAGGTCACGATCTGCACGAGATCGGCGACCGGAATGCGCCGCTGCAGGATTTCAAGGATTCCGTTGACGCGCAGTCGGATTCTCCCGACGCCGTTATCCATCGGCTCGATATGGATATCGGAAGCTCCGCGGTTAAGCGCTTCGCGGAACCACGAGCGCGCCTGCATGATGACCCCGGTCTCGCCCTGCTGAACATCGACCGAGAGCGGTTTCACGACATCGGCCTCGTCGATCGAAGTATCGTGAATCTCGATCCGGTAATAAATGAAGTCAATGACCCGGTTGACAACCGAGGATTCGACGCGGACGAGCTTCACGGAAATCGCGCGCGAAACCTTCTCGGCCAGAACGGCGGTCATGTTGCGGTAGATTTCCGTCGTCATGTACGGCGTCGCCGCGAGCGCCGCGTTCTGCTCGTTGATAAGGACGTAAAGCGTATCCGTATTGCCGTCGCCTGAATCGACCGCGATGCCGAGCGGGATAAACCCGCACCGCGTCATGACCGCGACGGCTTCGCTCCCCGTCTCCTGGAACGACGTCATGAAATCGTGGTCGACGACGGCGGCGAGCAGCGCGTCGCCGTTCGCGCCCGCGGGGGCTGTCGGCCGCTCCGGACGCTTCTTCTGCAGATCGACGCGATTGAACATTTCGGCGTTGATCGCGCCGTCCATCGCCTTCACCTTGGTGATTCGGAAGGATTCCGCCACGGTCTCGCTTGCCTTCGCGCCACCCCATCCACCGGTCCAGGCCCCCATCAGCGACCTCCTTTCTCTCCGATGACAATCGCGACGATCGTCGCGACCTCGCGGCGGTTCTCATCGAGAATCTTGAAAATGACGCCCGCCGGCACTAGGAACGAATCGATCGCGAGATACCCGCCCGAGGCGAGCTCGAACGCGTCGCCCGCGACATATCGACGATTACCCCTAACGATCGAATCTCCGTCCGTGCGGGTGAATTCCGGGAACTTCACAACCCCCATCGGCGCGTCGCCCGCACTATCGAAAATCGCCCGCAGCCAGACCGACCGCTCGCCGATGAAAACGATTTCATAACCGCAGAGCTCCTCGGACGGCGCGATTATCTCGCCCGCCTCGAAGCAGCGACCGAAGCCGGAAATGAAAGCGTAGCCGCTTCTGAGCGCCACTGGATCGTCCGCCGTGCAGCTTACGACCGAAACCGGCCAGAGCCGCTTCGTTATCTTCCTCTCCTCCACGACTTCCGCGACCGGCTCCTCGTACGGAACGAGCGAAACTACGGTCGCCGGGCGGCACTCCGCCCAGCGGGTGAAGTCCTCGAGATCCTCGCGATAGCGCTCCCAGTTGACGGCAGCCTTCGCGGCCGCGCCGCGAACCGGTCTTGTCTCGCCGGCGAAAAGCCGCCGAAGACGCTTCGTGACGGGAAAAGAGTAAAGCCCGGTAGTCTCGCCAATCTGCTCGACGCCGAACGGAAGAAGCGCGAGGACAAGCGCGAAGACCACGGCGACGAATGCGCCGCTTTTCGTTAGTTCCCGTATTTTCATCTTTAACTCGCGGCCGCCTTCGAAAGAATGATCAGGGTTTTATAGACGCCGATAATGACCGGGCCGATCATCGCGCCGAGGAGAATAATCATCACCGGGGTCATCATGTCCATCGTGCGCTTGAGAAGCGCCTTCGCCTGGTTCTCGTAAAAGTCGACGATCGGGCGGAGCATTTCCGCGAGTTTGCCCGACTCCTCGCCCGCGCGGATCATCTGCCGGACGAGCCCGGGGTATATCTCCGACTCGCGCGGATGGGAAATCGCGGCGGAAAGGCTCGAACCCTTGGTGACGATCATATCATGGATGCGCCCGAGACTGTCTTCGATGATCGAGTCGTCGACCGTGCCCTGAATAAGCAGGAGCGAGTCTGAAATCTGGATGCCGGTTTCGTGGTTCGCGGCCAGCATATCGAGGAACCGAACGAGCGCGAACTGATAGAGAAGCGGGCCGATCATCCAGACGCGGCGCTGGAACCGGGTGAGCGCGATCGCGGTCGCGTGGTATTTCATGCCGGTGCGCCACATCGCGACGAGGCCGACGAGCATCACCGGAGGATAGACGAGACAGAGCGGATGATCGTAGATATAGAACAGGAGCCTGATCGCCGCGGGAAGCTGGCTGTAGACCTTCCCGATATCCTTCGCGCCGACGATCTCGGTTAGAAGCGGCGGAATCTTCATCGATATGACCGCGCCGACCGCGAAGAAGACGATAAGCGCAATCGCGGGGTAGATCATCGCGGAGATCGTCTCGCGCTTCGTTTCGACCGCGCGCTTGAAAGTCGTGATAAGCCGCTCGAGCGAATCGCCGAGGCGCCCGTTCGCCTCGCCGATTCTCACCGTCTCGCGCATCAGGAGCGGGAACGCCTTGACGCACCTCGGGTCGCCCATCGCGGTCGAAAGGTCGTCACCGCTCCGGAGCCGTTCCTGGACGACCGCGAGTCGCCGGCGGAACCAGGGGTTTGATTCCTCCTCGATGCACATCTCGATGATCTGCAGCATCTGTACGCCGGCCATGTAAAGCGCGCGCATCACTTCGCAGAACATGCAGAGCTCGGCCGTGGACACGCCGAGACGGATGCGGAAAGATATCTTTCCCGTGAGCGCGCGGCTTAGCCGCGCCGCGATCCCCGCGTCCTCGGCGCTGCGGATAAGCAGGACCTGCCAGCCCTTGCCTTCGCACTCGGCGCGCAGGAACGACTCACCGAAGCTCTCCATCACGGTCTGCTTCGGCTTGGGGTTCCCGAGTTCCCGGTAGATTACGCTGAATTTCGCCATGATTATTTCTTCTCGTGCACGATTACGCAAAGGAGTTCTCGAACGGGACGCATCGCCGAATCGAGCAGCCGGAAGACGACCGCGCGCGAACCGAGAAAGGTATCGACCATGAGATAAGTTCCGGAATTCGGGAGCTTGATCGCGTCTCCCGGCCAGAAGCAGCGGCTGCGGCCGAAGACGAGTCGGCCCGGCGGCGGCGTCGGCGGGAGCGTGTCGATGCGCGAAAAATCCGGCCAAATGCTGCGCGGTATCTCATCCTCGAGCGGAACTTCCCCGTAGAACGCCTCGAACCAAACGCAGTTGTCGCTGATGCTGACGACCCGGTAGCCGCACTTCTCGCTCGAAGGCGAGATGATCCCGCCCTCGGGTAGGCCCTGCTTGACGCCGGGGAAGTAGACCTCCGCGTCGTAGCGCCCGCGCATCGACGCGCGGCACGCCGCGACGGGAACGAGCCAGATCCGCCGCAGCTTGACGTCGTAGTAAATCGGCGGAAGCCCGGCGTAGGAAAGGCCGACCTTGCCTTCTCCGCTTACATCATCGGCCGTGACGAGAAAGCCTTTCTCGCCGCCGGGAAGCGGCTTCACCGAAGCGATCCGCGCGGATATCGCCGATTCCGGCTCGCACAGGACTTCGAGCTTGTTCCTGACCTGCGTCGCGCTGATGTCGAGGCGGTCGGAAATCAGTCTGAGCCGCCACGAGAAGCGCGAAGACGTGGCGGGGTTCGCGTCGGCGCGCTCGACCTGGAACACCTCGGGACGGACGATCGAGATCTTCGCCTCGGAAAGGCCTTCGGCCCAGTTCGAGAAAGCCTCGATATCCGCGAGCTGGCTCTGCCAGTCGATCTTGCCCGCGGCGCGGGACGATTTCGCGGAAGAGCCGGACGAGAAAAACGCCTTGATCCGTTTCGTCGGATGAAAGGCGAAAAGCCCCGTCGCCTCGCCGATCTGCTCGATGGCGAACGGCAGAAGCGCGACGACGAGAACGAGAACGATCGCGACGAAAGAACCGCTTTTAGTGAAATTTCTGATCGACATCAATGCTTCTCCTCTTTCCTGCGCTCGACCTTCTTCACGGGGACGAGGCCGGTGAGCCTGGCCCCGGTGACTTCGCCGCCGACGCCGAAATCGATCTTCACCGAATCGAGCGCGTAGCCGCGCTCGAATTCGATCGCGCGCCGAGCGACCGATGCGACTTTCTCGAGCGTAAGCGGATCGTCTTCGACCGGGCCCGCGGAATTATCCGGCCGTCCCGACTCGGTCACCGCCGTGCCGAGCGAAAGCGTCCAGCGGACCCAGGTGAAGGTAAACCTATCGTCCGCCTTTTCAAGTACCGCCGGCTCGACGCCGCCTTCATCCTTGAACGTCACCGCGGCGCGCGTGATTCCGCAGACCTTCGCGACATGGTCCTTCAGATCCGACTCGATGATCGGCCGGTTGAAGACGTCGCTCCGGTCATAGGTCTCGATGAGCGGTTCAAGCATCTTGAGAAAGTGCTCGTGGCGGCGCTCGAGGAAACTCTTGAACCGGCGAACGCCGTCGGAAACCGTAGCGAGAAACTTCGTCCGCTCGACCAACTCCGGGTTGTCGAGCGCGCGAAACCTCTCCCAGGGAAGGCGCGCGTCGCCGATTTTCTTCCACGTCGCCTTAAGCGCCTTGCGCTCGGCGTCGTCGCCGGGAATCCGGTTGCGGACGATGAACTGATCGGCGCGGTCGAACCATCCGGCGACGTTGACGGCGCCCGCGAAAGCCGGGAAATCGGGTTTGTCCTTGCCGATCGCGAGATACGACATCATGATCGCCTGCGCCGTGGCGGGCGATCCTTTCGCCCCGCCGTCTTTCGCGACGATTCTCGTCTCCTGGACTTTCTTGCGCATCGCGACGATCTCCTTGACGCAATCGGAGAGCGTAGCCTCTTTCGCCGGGAACTCGCGGATATCGGGAAGCGAGAAGTTCGCCGTTATCCCGAGCTCGTTCACGGGAAGCAGGTTCTCGAGCTGAACGCCCTTCACCTCGACCTTTCCGTCCGCTACCGCCACGGCGGAGGTGATGGAATTGACGACCGCCGCCTCGATGCCCTTCGCCTGCTCGGCCTTGTCGCCGGGGTTGAAGACGTACAGGGTCTCGACGCTGCACTTTCCGCCGGTCGCGAGAGTCCAGCTCGTCGGGTGAAAGCCGCGACCGAGCCGCGTCGCTTCGGGAGAAGTCATCGCGTTGAGGAAATTCGTCGGGCTCGCCGCCCATACGAGACGGTAGTAGCGGGTTAACTCGGCGTATTCCTTCGCCGCGAGATCCCACGCGGCGTTCATCTCCTCGATAGGTCTCGCGACCGCCTCGTATTCCGCGAGGCGCATATCGAGGGTCGGTTCCTTGTACGTGATGTAAGCGTCGCGGACCTCATAGACTATCGCGCCGAGAGCCGCGACGGCGAGCAGCCTGATCCCCCACTTGCGCCCCGTGCGCGCGCGATAGTTCGATTCGGTGAAGTCGAGTCTGTACGCCATTTCAGCACCCCCCCTCGATCGCCATGCCGAAAGCGACCGGCGCGATATCGCGGTTAGCGAGAATCGCCTCGGCGACCTCGCCCGTCATATCGATCTTGTCCATCGCGCTCTCGTCCCAGAGATCCCAGTGTTCATAGGAACTCGTGTGCTCTTCCCTGACCGCGATGACGAGCGGTTCGATCGTACGCCCCTCGACGCAGTCCGGGTGCTGCCGCCGGAAATAATCGATCCAGCCCTGCATGCGCCCGTCGATCACGGGAATCGAGACATCGTCGCCCTCCATTCGCGGGAGCAGCACTTCATCGATATACTTCCAGTCGTCCATCAGGATTCCGCGATAAACGCTGCGTCCCTTGAGGACGATAAGCCGAAGCGGCTTCGCGAGCCGTTTCTCGAGCGGATACAGCGCGAGGTAGGCGTTTGCGAGCGCAAGCGCCGTCGAAGCGATATGCGGCCGCCGGATGCCCATCTTCGAGTACCACGACTGATAGTCGCGCTTGACGTTGTCCCTGATCGCGCCGCCGCCGACATTGTGAACGCTCTTCGCGGTCACCCCGTCCACGGTGACGGCGCCCTTCATGCGCATGCCTCCGAGGACCACCGTCTCGTTGACAAAACGGCTCTGTATCTGAGTTCGGAAGAAGTCGTCCTTCGCTCCCTTGCCGGAGAGCGCGATTTCCGGAATCTCGATCGCGCGGACGGTTTCGACCTGAAGTCCGCCCTCCTCACTCGGCGACACCCAGAAGTGACGCTTGCCGGTTTTCTTCGCGAGGAGTGAAGCGAAGGCTGCGTCGCCGCGATTACCCGCGAGTGACCAGTTGATCGCCCACTTGCCGCCGCGACCCTGCGAAAGATCGATCGCGAGACAGTCGTCGCCCTGCACGCCGCAGCCCACGACGTGGCCGCGCGGACGCAAATCAAGAGTCTTAAACGGGATTTTCATACTTCGACTTCTCCTTCTCTTCGAACTTCGCGGTACGAATCGCGAGTTTGAGGTCAGTGGGACGATTGCTGAACGACACGGCGTCCTCCTCCGTGATTTCGCCGCTCTTCCACGCCGCGAAGAGCGAATCGTTCTTCGAAATCATTCCGTGCGCGGCGCCCTCGCGGATCGCGTCGTCGATTCTGGCGATTTCACCCTTCTTGATGAGCTCGGAAATGAAAGGCGTATTGACGAGCACCTCCTGAACGCAGACGCGGCCCTTGCCGCAAGCCTTGCGGACGAGACTCTGCGAGACGATTCCCTTGAGCGTGACCGAGAGCTTGAGGCGGATCTGCAGCTGCTCCTCGGGCGGAAACGTGTTGACGATTCGGTCGACGCTCTGCTTCGCGTCGTTCGTATGGAGGGTAGAAAGTACGAGGTGCCCGGTCTCGGCCGCCTGAGTCGCGATCTTCATCGTCTCGGCGTCGCGCATTTCACCGACAAGGATCACGTCCGGGTCCTGGCGGAGCGCCCGGCGGAGCGCCTCGGCGAAACTCGAGGTGTCGATTCCGATTTCGCGCTGGTTGATGAGGCACTTGATGTCATCGTGAACGAACTCGATCGGGTCTTCGACGGTAATGATGTGCTTCGATTCGGTCTCGTTGATTTCGCGGACCATCGCGGCGAGCGTCGTCGATTTGCCCGAGCCGGTCGGCCCGGTCAGCAGGACGAGCCCCTGGGACTGATGCGCGAGCGTCTTGAGCGTCTTGCTGAAGCCGAGCTCGTCGAGCGACTTCACGTTGCGCGGGATCTGCCGCATCACGATTCCCGGGTGGCCCATGCGCATGAAGATATTCACGCGGTAGCGGTCGATCTGGTCCGCGGGCTTGTAGGAAATATCGAGCTCGTTTTCGTCCTCGAAGCGCTTGACGAGTTTCGGCGAAATCATCTCCGCGATGATGCCGCGCACCGACTCGTCGGTAAGGACCGGCTCGTTCTCGAACTCCGAGAGGAGGCCGTCGACACGCGAAATCGGCCGGCGCCCGACCTTCACGTGAAGGTCGGAGGAGCGTCGCTCGGTCATTTCGATAAGCAGTCTATCGATATACTTCATTTCTTACCCCAGCTCATGAACCCGGATTTCTTCGGCTCGGGCGCGGGAACGGCTTCCGCCGGCTTCAACGCGACGCCGACCGCGGACTGGGCGGCGATTCCGCCCTTCGTCTTGAGGTACTCCTCGAGAATGTGCGGACGGTTCGCCGCGGCCATCGCGCACTCTACATCGACGACGCCTTCGAGGACCTTGTTCGCGAGCGAGAGTTCGAGGGGGCACATGCCCTTCGCGATTCCCGTCGCGATCGCGCCCGCGAGCTGATGGGTCTGATTGTCGCGAATCAGATGGGCGATCGCGGGATTCGTGATCATGATCTCGCGCGCCGCGACTCGGCCCTTGCCGCCGATCTTCGGCAGCAGCGTCTGACAGACGACCGCCGCGAGCACGCCGCCGAGCTGTGTGCGGACCATCGCCTGCTGCTGCGGCGGAAAGACGTCGATCACGCGGTCGACGGTCTGCGGCGCGTCGGTCGTGTGGAGCGTCGCGAAAACGAGATGTCCCGTTTCGGCCGCGGTGAGCGCGAGCGAGATCGTCTCGAGGTCGCGCATTTCGCCGACGAGGATGACGTCCGGGTCCTCACGGAGCGCGGACCGGAGCGCGTTCGCGAACGATTTCGTGTGGGCCGAAAGTTCGCGCTGCGAGATGACACATTTCTTCTCCTGATAGACGAATTCGATCGGGTCCTCGATCGTCAGGATGTGCGAGGTGTCGCGGGCGTTGATTATATCGAGCATCGTCGCGAGCGTCGTCGTCTTGCCGGAGCCGGTCGGCCCGGTAACGAGGACAAGCCCGCGCGGCAGCTTCGTCAGTTCCTGAATCTGGGTCTCGAGCCCGATCTGTTCCGGCGTGAGGATCTCGTAGGGAATAAGACGGAACACCGCGGCGAGTCCGCGGTTCTGGCGGAACATGTTCACACGGAAACGAATCGGGTGCTTTGCGAGCCGCATTTCATAGGAGAAGTCGATTTCCCAGTTCTTGTCGATTTCCAGCCGCTGGTCGTCGCGCAGAATGCTGTAGAGAATCGATTCACTCTCCTCGGGCGTTATCGGGTCGTATTCCTCGAGCCGCACGATTTCGCCGTGGATTCGAAACGACGGCCGGCGAAGCGGCGCGATATGGATATCCGAAGCCCCCATCACATCGGCGAGCGCCATGATTTCGAGCAGATCGATCATTTCGACACCTCCAGATAGACGATGAATATCGCGATGACAAGCAGATACAGAAAATAGACAAGTCCGGCGTACGAAAGCCATCCGAGACGCGACTTGAGCCCGAGCCAGCAGAAGAAATAGCCGAGCAGCGAAGTCGCGAGCGTAATTCCGCCGAGCCGCAGAAGGCCGAGCGAGGAAAGCCGGTAGGGGAAGACGACATAGCGAAGCCGGTCGCCGACATCGAGGCGATCGATCGTGCGCCCGCCCCGCGCGATTTCCACCGTTCGGCGATAGATGCCGACCGGCCACATGACGCCGTGCTTGATACCGTACCAGAGTTCCTTCCCGAAATCGCCGAACCATTCCCCGGTCGCCTTGCGATGAGTGCGGTTGGGCCATTTCTTCTGCTCGCTTTCGACCTGGACCTTAAGGCTCTTCTGCCATATTTCATTGCGCTGGACGGGCGAAACCCGTTCGAGCTCGATCCGCCATCTTTCCGCGGCGGCCCCGAGGCGATGCATTGCCTGAACGTGGTTGATTTCGACATCGAGCCCGCGGAAGTTCTCGCGCCTGTCCGCGAACCTGCGATCCCAGCGGGCGGTCGTGTCGATAAGCTGGGGAACGTATTTCGCGACCGCTTCGGACGCGCCGCCGAGCGTCATCATCGTCAGCGTCTCGCCGACCTCGTCGCGCATGCGCTCGACATCGGACTTGACGCTCGCCGTCCTGAGCATGAAGAGGCATCCGGCGATCGTCGCGACAAGCGCGAGCGCGTTCGCGCCGATCACGACTCGCCAAAGACGACGCCGACGCGCGGCGATGACGCCGCTATCCGATTCCGTCATCTCGCGTTCCTCCTTTCCCGTTCCCGCTCGTCCCGCCGGAATCCCTTGTGCTCGGTACCGTGGGTGTCGTATGTGAGCATCGAATAATTGCTGCCGGTTCGCGTGTAACTTCCGATCTTCTGCGCTACGGTAGCGAGGTTCACCTCGCTCTCCGGATGTTCGAGGTAGATATCGTACTGATAGGCGGGCGTCACCCTGAAGTCGGTCAGAAAATCGAGATTCGCCCCGCTGATCGCCGCGCCTTCGCCACGGGCGTCGGAACTCGCCTCGAACTCGAACACCGCTCTCAATTCAGGCGCCTTCAGCTGACCGTATTCGTTCGTGTAGATTCCATCGGCGAAATAATCATAGGTCTCGCAGCTCAATTCGGTACTGTCGGCGAAATTATACCCCACGGTGGAAAAATCCTGTGAAGCGGCTTTCTTGATGTCGACGTAGAAACAGGTCAGCTTATCGTTCGCAAGCTGCATTCCCATGTAGCACATCGACGGCGTATTCGTCAGTACGAGGACTTCGCGGGTAACGATTTCTCCACCGGAGAAACACATTTCCGAAAGAATCATATCACCGTTTCCGTTGTCCGCGTCGGACGGATGGGCACTAGGTTTCATCGCGAAGACGATCGCGCGTTCGCCTTCGCGCGAGAGCGGCCAGCCATGACGCCGGCCGACCGCGTTCGTGTCGTTCGTCACGTTGCGAATGAGCGCGAGGCGCACCATATCGTTGCGAGACACGCTGCCCTCCACATAATCCGTAGGATGAAAGTAATAGCGCCGCCCGTAATCCTCCTGAAGCCACCCGCCGGTATCGCGCATCCCGATATTCACCCACCATCTGACATTGTTCGTGGCTACGAGATCGTGGATTCCGAGTCCCCAATTCCCGTCGTTATCCATCTTGCTCATCAGCAGATTCGTCACTCCGATCGCGCCGTATTCATAATCGCGAAAGACGTCGTACTGGGTCTCGCGAAACTCGAAGTGGCCGTTTTCCATGGTGAAATGATTCTTGGTCGAATCCGGGAATACCGGCGCCACCGGTTTCACGGTAAGTCCGAGATCGCGTCCGCTCGTGGTGCAGAAACGGAAATCCTTGCCCTCTTCGCTTATTTCTCCGACGCAGGTACGCGTATAGTTGACCGCCGACCGAACCGCGTACACTTTCTCGAGTTCATGCTGGCGTTCGATCCGCCTTTCGCACTGGAAACGGAAGAGTAGAAGCGCGCCGGCGCCGAACAGAATTCCGACCGCGGTGATGACAAGCACCGTGACGAGCATAAAGCCGCCGCGGGCGCGATACAGCCATGTCAGCGATTCCATAACCGCACCACCCTTCCCGCGCTCACGACATTGGTCCTCGGGCCCTCGTCGTCTTCAGTCACATAAAGCGCCCGCGCCTCGAGATAGGCGAGCTGCGCGTCGCTCGTTTCGAAGCCGGAGAAATCCGCATCCTGCTCCCGTTCGCTCGAATTCAGCGGTCTGAGAGCCAGATCGACCATTTCGCCGGCAATCGGCATGAGCGGCGCCGTGCCGTCGAGATCCCTTTCGAACTTGCATTCGAGACCCGCAGGCTCGCGCGAATAGACGCCGAGCCTGACGACGCGATTCGTTCGATTGAACGAAGTCGAAAGATAGGCCGCCCGCGTGACGACGCCGGTTTCGAGCGAAACACCGCCGGTCTCCTGACGGTATTTGACGATGGTCTCCGGATTGACTCCGTTAGTGCTGACCGAGAAAGTCGTTCCGACCGAGATGAAATCGGCGTAGGCGGCGCATATGTCGGAGAGCTTTTCGCGAATGTAAGCCTCCTCGCGGTCATGCTCTTCGATTTTCAGCATCCGCGCGAAGAAGACTCCGACAGTAGCTGAAAGCACGGTGACGATGGCGATCGTCATCAGCGCTTCGACTACCGTGTAGCCGCCCTTTCGGCTATGGAAGACCTTATTCATTCCTACATTCCGAGACACACCGGGAGCGTAAAGAACGGCCGACCGGCCTCCTTCACCGAACCGTTGAGATTGTAGAGTCTGCCGATAAGCCATTTATGCGAGCTTGACCAACCGCTGAAGCGCCGCCTTTCCGGCAGGTTCGCGTAACTGACAACGCAAAGCTGGTAGCCTATCGGCGAGATGCCGTCGGCGAACACCCGATGTACCGTATTCGTATCACCGTCTCGCGTAACGGTGAGCGTATCGTCATTGATCGCAAGCTCATATGAACCAATCATAACGTTCGTCTTCTTTTCCAGCATGAAAGCGTCCATCATCCCCGCGAGCCGCTCGACCGCTTCGCGGCGACGGGCTTCCTTCCTTGCCGATTGAATGCCGATGATTTCAAGCCACGCTATCGAAACTATCGTAAGTATCAGAGCCGAAATCATCAGCTCGACGAGCGTAACGCCGCGATGCGCGTGTAAACGCAAGCGCCCGGGAAGCGGAACTTCCCGACGCTTTTCGTTTATCGCGCTGTCTCGGGCGTCAATCATCATATCATTCGGCGAGCGCCTCAAGACCGTTTACGGGTTCGACCGGCTCGACCGGCGCGGTCGGCTCGACCGGCGCGACCGGCTCGGCCGGTTTAGCCGCCGCCTCCTCGGCAGGCGTCTGATTCTCCTCGACCGGTTCCGGTTCTTCGGATTTGAACGGCTTGATGACGCGTTCCTCGTAAAGGTCGACGACCGCGTTCTTCACCTCTTTCGCGGAATAAGGGCCGCCGAGTTCGGTCTTCCGAAGATCGCGCCCCGAATTGATCGCGACCGATTCGGCTTCCGCGAGCGCGTTCTTCTCGAATCCGGTCTCGTCGGTATCCTCGAGAATCGTCGGGCGGATCATGATGACGAGGTTCTTCTGAACGATCTTCCTTTCCTTGCTGCGGAAGAGCCAGCCGAGAAGCGGAATATCGCCGAGGAAGCGAACCTTCGATTCGTACTCGACCTCAGTATTGTCGATAAGACCGCCGAAGAGGAGCGTCGCGCCGCTCGGAACCGTCGCGCGGGTATCCATCTCGTGCATCTTGAGCTCGTAATTGTAAACGGGATACTGCTCGAAGATGCCGCCGAGTTCGGCGAGATCCTTGCGATCGCCCTTCGTAACGACCTGCGGGTGGACGGTCAGACGGACGGACGAACCGTTCTCGGTGATCTCCGGGGCGACCCACATCAAGACGCCGCTCTTGAGCATGTTCCATTCGATATTGATCGAGTTCTGGACGTTGTCCGAGGACGACTGGAGACTCGAAACCGTGCTCGCGTCGATCTGCGGAATCGGCTCGACGTCCGAGACCTGAATCGCCGCCTCGCTGTGGTCGCCGACGACGAGCATGGGGCTCGAGAGAAGCTTCGTGTTGGTCCGCTCGCGGATAAGCTGGATCATCGTCTTGAAGTCGAGGCTGCCCGTACGCATCCAGACCTTGCCGCCATCGCGGACATTGAAACCTCTGCCGACGATATCCGAGAAGGTCGAGGCGACGTTGCCGACGTTGCCGATCGAGCCATAGAGCGGAATGAAGTTCTCGAAGCCCTCCCACCGGATGCCGTCGAGATCGCCGTCAGTGCCGTTGTCGGTATCGAGCTGGAAGATGATCGCCTCGATGAGGACCTGCTTCTCCTTGATGTCGAAGAGTTTGACCGCGTCTTCGATTCTGTCCATGTTCTCCTCGACATCGTACGCGATAATCGCGGGGACCGTGCGCGGACGGATGAGTTTATCGAAGACCTGAGAGGTCGTATCGCTCTGACCCGAACGCGAGCCGGTGCTCGTCTGGATGCGCGAATTGAGGTTCTTGACGACGTCGGTATCGTCGCCCGCCTTGCGCGTCGCCTGCAGCGATGCGTCGGGATGCTTCAGAATGCCCTTGATCTTGAGAACGCGGTCGACGACGGCCTCGGGATCGGCGTGATAAAGCCGAATCACTTTCGCGGAAAGCGGCTTCTTCGCGACCTCGTCGTTCGCCCACTGGACGAGCTTCGCGCGCTTCGCGATACGGACTACACCGCCGACCTCGATGAAATCGTAGTCGTGCGGGTTGAGGATTTCCCTCAGGACGATGCGCCATTCGATCTGCTGGCCGTTCGTGTCGAACGTCGTGCGCTTGACGTTGGTCGCCGCGACCGCGGACTTGTCCTTCGCCTTGCCGATCTCATCGGCGGAAAGCGCGCCTTCGGAGGCGACGACCTGAGTCGGAACGAAAAGATCCGCCGGCTCCATGTAATCGGTCGTGATCGTCACGTTCGCCTTCACGGCGACGTCGCGAATCGCGCTTCTGAGCTCCATGCCACCTTCCGCCTCATTCGTAGTGAAGAGTATCGGCGTACGGTTGCCGGCAAGGCGCTCCTGCGCGAGTTCGCTGTGCTTGCGATCGACTTCACCGGCAAGACCGAAAAGGACGAGCTCGCCGTCTTCGGTGAAGTTGTAGCCGACGGGCGAAAGGAGTATTCTGAGCGCGCGCCGCCATTCGATCTCATAGCTTTTGCCGTCGCCGAGCTGCTGATAGTCCATCGAAAGATTCTCGACGCCGTTCGAGCTGACCGTGCCGATCTGCTTGCCGGCCTGGGCGAGGATGTCGCGAATCGCCTCTTCGAGTGTCTTAACGCGATCGGAGCTCGGCGGAATGACCATGCCTTCGAGCGTAAGCGACTTGATGTTCGCGTTCGCCGCGGCCGACTGGCTTCCGCGCGACGATTCCTCGGCGCCGCTTACGATATCGTCGGCCGAGACGAGAACTCTTCCTGTCTTCGCCCCCAGTTCCTCCGGCGCGGCGACGGTCGTATTTTCCGAATCATCCTCAAGCCCGACGACGTTGATCGTATTCGGCGATTCCGCCTGAGCGAACAGCATCGTCGCCGTCATCAGCGCCGCGGTCGAGCCGACGGCGATAAACATTTTTTTCATCGAGTTATCCTTTCGGTTTAAAATCCATATTATTTCCAGGTGCCGGCTGCGGCGTTCCAGTGATAGAACCCGAGGAGCGCGAGACGGCTGATTTCAAGATACTCCTCGCTCCCGGAGGCGAGAATCGAGGCCGCCGCGATCTTCTCGTCTTCGGTAACGACGAAATCGCGGTCCGCGTCAGCATCGCAGAAAAGCCGCCCGGCGACGAAGAACGCGTTCGCGTCGATGAAGGTCGCGGGATTATAGCGCTTCCAGTGGTAGACGCTTATCCCCGTGAGCTTGATCGTCTCGCCCGGGTCGAAGACGTCGTCGCGGTTGCCGGTATTTCGAAGAAGCGTCCTGACCCGGTCGCCGAGTTCGAGATAATCGTAACCGTCGGGGATAGTCCCGGTCGGGGAATCGAGATAGAACGATTTCGCCACCGAAGTCTTCGCGCCGCTCGCCGCCGGGCCGGGCTTGAGTTCGACCCAGTAATCGTACTCGGGGTCGACTTCGCCGTCGCCGGTATTGGTGACCGTGAGGGTAAGATCAAGGAGCCCGGTGTCGAAATTCAACGTTGCCGTGATCGTCGTTTTGAGTTCGGCCTCCGCGGCGTCGACCGTCAGGTCGCCGGCATCGATCGCGATTATGTAATTCCTCGCCCGCTCGCCGTCGAGACTCGCGAGGTCGATCCAGATTTCGTCGAGATAGACGCCTTCATCGGCATCGGTCGGCTCGGTCGCGCTCCAGAGTGCATTCGTGTAATCTACGTCGGTCGCGATCCCGGTTCCGCCGGTAATGTCGGCGACCGTGTCGCCGGCTTTAAGCTGAGTCGAGAAATCGGCGAAACCGTATGCCGGGCGGGACTTGCCGGCGCGCCAGACGGCATCGTTTACGCTTACCGTCAGGAAGGCCCCGGTTACCGTAAGTTTCCCGCTCATGAAAACGATATCGTAATTATTCGTATCGATTCCCGTTATCGCGTGCGAGGCCAGGACCTCGTTCTCGTATACTCCTACTTCGGTATCCGCGGCGGCCGCCTTCTCGCTCGTGATCGTCACCTTCGATACGACGTCCCCGCCCGCGAGCTCGCCCGACACGGTGAATTCGGATCCGTCGAATGCGAGCTCTTCGCCGTAGCACTTAGACGCGTCGTTCGCGGTGATCGTGATCGCCGCCTTCGTCACCGTGAGAGTTCCGTTCACGTAGGTGATGTCGTAATTGTCGAGCCCGGAACCGACCGCGTTCGACGGGACGATCGGGTAAGACCCGACCGCCGCAGTCGCAGCCGCTCCGTCGGAAGCGAGCGTGACCGAAATGACGGTGTCGCCATTCGCGAGACCCGTCACGGTGAACTCAGTACCCGCGAAGGTCTTCTCCTCGCCGTACTTCTTCGACGCGTCGT
>R26__coassemble_799_pt1 | contig 17595 bp, 10 predicted proteins | sample R26__metabat2_high_PE_025 | metagenome-assembled genome bin R26 | reverse complement strand
CGGGTGTCTCATTTTGCTCGCTCAAATTGTCTCATTTTGCTCACCGCCCAACAGATCTGGCGATTTTAGTTGACGTATTTGATGTAGAAGTGATATTATGTGCAAATATGAAAATTGGACTTATGTGGGGAATGATGTGTTTTGTATCCGCCGTCGCGGCGTTCGCGGCGGCGGCGGTCTCCGTCCCCGTCGAGCGGCTCGAGGGGAACAATCTCCTTATCGTCGCCGGGACGATCGAAGGGCGGGAGTGTTCGCTTCTACTCGATACCGGGGCGACGCACACGACCTTCGATCTCGGCTGGGTGAAGGAGAATCTCCCCGCTGTCGCGCTCAAGGACGTGATCGTTGACGGTACGACCAACGTCAGGGTCGTGCCGAAATCCTTCGTCGCGGAATCGTTGAGACTCGGCGAAGTCGATTTTCAGGGCTTCCCGGTCTTCGCGGTGCCGCTCGGGCATCTCTCCCAGGCGGTCGGCCGCCGGGTCGACGGAATCCTCGGCATGAATCTCCTCGGCGCGTACGACGTCCGGATTTCCGCGCGCGAGGGACGGGCGGTCTTCAGCGGCGAGGCGAAGACGCCCGAGCCCGTGACGCCGAAGCTTACGCTCGGCGGCGTCGAGTTCCTCGTCGACACCGGGAGCACCTACAGTTTCGTGAACGCCGGAAAGTGGCCCGAGGGAACGGGCGAAGTGTCGCTCGGCGCGACCGACGTGAACGGGACGAACGCGATCAAAGTCCGGAAGGGTCTCAAGCGCACGTTCCCGCTCGACGGAACCGACTTCGAATTCGAGCCGCTCCTCGTCCAGGAAGACCGCAATTTCATCGGCGCCGACGTTCTCCGCCGCTACGATCTCGTGCTTACGCGAGACGGCCGTTCGCCGCGGGTCGTTTTCTCGCCTGTAGCGCAGATGGCGCATTGAATCTTTGCTCCGCGCCGCTGCGCGGGAAAATATGGTAAAATATCTGAATTATGAAATGGACTAAATCGATGATTCAGACCCTGCGGGACAACCCTCAGGACGCCGAAATTGACTCGCATAAGCTCCTCGTCCGCGCGGGGATAGTGAAGAAACTCGCGGGCGGGCTTTACACGTACCTTCCTCTCGGTATGCGCTCCCTCAAGAAGGTGCAGCAGATCGTCCGCGAGGAGATGGACAAGGCGGGCGCGCTCGAAATCGTGATGCCGATTCTGCAGCCGGCGAAACTCTGGAAGCAGTCGGGCCGCTGGGAGTCGATGGGTCCCGGAATGTTCCGCGTCAGGGACCGCGCCGAGCAGGAATACTCGATGGCGCCGACCGCCGAGGAGACCGTGACCGAGGTGATCCGGAATGTCGTTAACTCCTACCGCCAGCTTCCCGTCACCGTCTACCAGATGCAGTGGAAGTTCCGCGACGAGATCCGTCCGCGCTTCGGGCTCATGCGCTCGAAGGAGTTCCTGATGAAGGACGCATATTCCTTCGATACGACGATGGAGGCGGCGGACAAGAGCTACATGGCGATGTTCGAGGCCTATAAGCGCATCTTCGCGCGCTGCGGGCTCAAGGCGTATCCCGTCGAGGCGGATACGGGCGACATCGGCGGCAAGTTCTCCCACGAGTTCCACGTTCTCGCCGAAGCGGGCGAAGACGGCATCGCCTTCTGCGACGGCTGCGGCTACGCGGCGAACCTAGAGAAGGCCGAGCGCCGCGTTGATTCGTCGAATTGTCGAATCGTCGATTCGTCGATTCCGTGCGAAGAGGTGCATACTCCGGGCGCGAAGACGATCGACGAGGTCGCGAAATTCATGGGGCTCAAGGGTGACGCGTTCGTCAAGTCGCTCGTGTACGTCGCCGACGGCAAGCCCGTCATGGTCTGCGTCCGCGGCGACCGCGAAGTGAACGACGTGAAACTGAAGCACTTCCTAGACGCGAAGAAGCTCGAGCTCGCCGATTACGAGACCGTCCTCAAGGCGACGGGCGCGAACGCGGGCTCGGTCGGACCGGTGAAGCCCGCGGACGCGACGCTCCGCATCGTCGCCGACCAGGACCTGAAGGGCGCGACCGGCTGCATCGTCGGCGCGAACAAGGACGACTACCACTTGAAGAACGTCGACCTTAAGCGCGACGCGAAGATCGCCGACGCCGACTATGCCGATCTTGTCGTGGTCAAGGACGGCGATATCTGCGCGAAGTGCGGCAAGCCGATCGTCATCAAGCGCGGCATCGAAGTCGGCCATGTCTTCAAGCTCGGAACGAAATACACCGATGCTTTCAAGGCTGTCTACAAGACGGACGCGCTCAAGGAAGAGACGATGGTCATGGGCTGCTACGGTATCGGCGTTTCCCGCACCGTCCAGGCCGTGATCGAGCAGAGCCACGACAAGGACGGCATCATCTGGCCCGCGGCGGTCGCTCCCTATCAGGTCTGCATTTCGCTCCTCGACCCCGACAACGCCGAAGTCGCCGCGGTCGCGGAGAAACTCGAGGCGGAGCTCGAGGCGGCCGGAATCGACGTCATCGTCGACGACCGCGCCGAGCGCCCCGGCGTAAAGTTCAAGGACGCCGACCTGATCGGCTTCCCCGTCCGCGTCGTCGTCGGCGCGAAGGGGCTCGCTAACGGCGGCGTCGAGGTGAAGCGCCGCAGCGAGGACAAGTCGCACATGAAGATCGTCGCCCCCGCGGCGGCGCTCGAGACGATCAAGGCCGCGCTCGCCTGAAAGGTGCGCGCGACTTGACGCCCGCCGAATTCATCGACAATCCCGCCTGGGCCGATTTCCTCCCGGAACGGCCCGAGGCGCCGAAAAAGCGCCACCTCCCGGCTCACGCCGACTGCGCGAAGATCGACCCCGAGGCGGCCGCCCGCCACCTCGCCGCGGGCGGAACGCTCGGGCGGATGGAGGGTTACGAGGAGCGCCCCGGCCAGCTCGACATGGCGCGCGCGATCGCCCGCGCCTTCAACGACCGCGAGCACCTGATGATCGAGGCGGGAACCGGCGTCGGGAAGTCGCTCGCGTATCTCGTCCCCGCGGTCATCTGGGCCCACACGAACGATACGCCGGTCGTAATCTCGACGGCGACGCGCAACCTCCAGAGCCAGCTGATCGAGAAGGACATTCCGCGCGCTGTTTCGATCCTCGGCGGCGCGCCGTTCAAGTACGCGCTTTTAAAAGGTCGCAACAACTACCTCTGCCTCCGCGCGCTCGGCGAGTTCTTCTCGGCCGGCTACTGGACGATGAGCGCGGAGGAGCAGGCCGAGATGCCGCATTTGATCGACTGGCTCCACACGACCGTCGACGGCGATCTCGACCGCTACGAAGGACTTCCGAAGAATCTCATCTCGTGCCCGGGCGAGGAGTGCGGCGGGCGGCGCTGCCGCTTCTACACCCGATGCTTCGTCCAGCGCGCGCGGAAGCTCGCCCAGGAGGCGGATCTCGTCGTCGCGAACCACTCGCTCGTCCTCGCCGAAGCGTGCGCGGGCGGCGGCGCGATTCTCCCGCCCTACGGCCGGCTCGTCATCGACGAGGCCCACAACCTCGAGAACATCGCGACCGAATTCCTGAGCAAGGAATTTTCGCTCCCCGTCCTGACGCGGATACTGAACCGGCTCCAGCGCCGCGGCCGCGGAAAGCGCCTTCGCTCGGGCGGGATTCTCGCCGCGGTCGAGCGCCAGCTTCAGAAGGGCATAATCGCGAACACCGCGGTCGGCGCGGCGGTGCGGAAGACCCTGAGCGACGTCCAGGGGATCTTCGTCCGGATCGTGAACGCGGCCGAGGCGCTCGCCGATTGCGCGGGGCTGATGCTCGCGCCCGTAAAGGCGAAGCGCCCCGTCCGCTACCGCGTCGCGGAGAATCGCGCGTATTCGATCAACCGGCTTTTCCAGGACTTCACGCGCGAAGAGTGGGACGAGGGCGCGTTCATCGCGCTTCAGGCGAAATTCGAGAACGAACTCGCCGCGCTCGTCAACATCCTCCACTCGCTCGTCGAAACGCTCGAGGAGGACGCGGGCGGCGCGGGCGGCCCGCAGCCGACCGAACTTTCCGGCCAGCTCAGAATCGTCGCGAACTCGCTCGTCGAATTCGCGAACGACACGAACTTTCTGATCCGCGCCGAGAAGCCGACCCACGCCTACTGGGTCGAGCGCGTCCGCCCCGAAAAGCGTCACGCCTACGTGCGGCTCGTCGCCGCGCCGCTTTCGGTCGCCGGCGATCTCCGCGAGCTCCTTTACGACCCGAAGGATTCGGTGATTCTTTCCTCGGCGACGCTCCGCGTCGGCGACAAGTTCACCTACATGGCGCGCCGGCTCGGCTGCCGCGTGATCGGCGCGAAGGCGGAAGTCCGCCCCGGCGTCGAAACGGAGGAAACGCGCGAGGCGGAGGAGCCGCGCTTCCGCGCGCTCGTCGCGTCGAGCCCGTTCGATTACGCGAGGCAGGCGCTCGTTCTCGCGCCCGATTCGCTCCCCGACCCGAACGCGGCGGAGGACTACGCCCACGCGCTTGCGCCGCTCTTAAAGGAGCTTTTCGCGGCGACCGGCGGCCGCGCGCTCGTCCTCTTCACGAGCTACGAGCTGATGAACGCGGTCGCGCACTTCACGCGCGAGGCGCTCGAAGGTACGGGCTGCACGATTCTCGTTCAGGGCGAAGGCATGAGCCGCGAGACGATGACGCGGCTTCTTCGCGAATCGCCGGGCGGAACCGTCCTTTTCGGCTCCTCGTCGTTCTGGGAAGGGGTCGACGTCGCGGGCGAGGCGCTCTCGTGCGTCGTCATCACGCGCCTTCCGTTCGCGCAGATGGGCGAGCCAATCGTCGAGGCGCGCGCCGAGGCGATCGACCGCGCGGGCGGCTCGAGCTTCCGCGACTACTCGCTCCCCGAGGCGGTGATCAAGTTCCGCCAGGGCTTCGGCCGGCTGATCCGCTCGAAGCGCGACCGCGGCGTCGTCGTCGTCACCGACCCGCGGATAGTCACGAAGAACTACGGGACAATCTTCCGGAAGTCGCTTCCGACGGAGTGTCACACCGTAAGTGATATTTCGGATATGCTCGCGAAAGTCCGCGAGTTCTACGAAAGGGAATTCGTCGATTCGTCGATTTATCGATTCGTCGATTCGTCGATTGAATGAAGCTGAAAGGTGATATGAGAAAGAATGAAGCCATAATGGCGCCCGACCTGAGCGATTCGTCGAATTCTCGAATCGTCGAATTCTCGAATCCCCGAATCCTTGAATCGACGAATCGACGAATCGACGAATCGATGAATCGGTTGATCGACCATACGTTTCTGAAGGCGGCGGGGGAGAAGGACGCCGTCGAGAAGCTCTGCCGGGAGGCGAAGGAATACGGGTTCAAGTCCGTCTGCGTGAATCCGTGCGAGGTCGGGTACGCGGCGAAGGCGCTTGCGGGGACGGAGACCGGGGTCTGCACCGTGATCGGTTTCCCGCTCGGCCAGAACACGACCGCCGTGAAGGAGTTCGAGGCGCGGGACGCGGTCGAAAACGGCGCGCGCGAACTTGATTTCGTCATCAACGTCCGGCTCCTCAAGTACGACCCGGCGGCTTGCGAGACGGAGCTCGTCCGGCTCGTCCGCGCTTCGCGCGAGGCGGGGGAGAAGGCGGGAGCGAAGCTCGTTTTGAAGCTGATCATCGAGTGCTGCTGTCTCGAGCGCGAGGAAAAGATTCTCGCCTGCCGCCTCGCGGAAAAGGCGGGCTTCGATTTTGTCAAGACCTCGACCGGCTTCGGTACGGGCGGCGCCACGGTCGAGGACGTGAAACTGATGCGCGAGACGGTCGGCGACCGCCTCGGCGTCAAGGCCGCGGGCGGCATCCGTTCGCGCGAGGACGCGCTCGCGATGATCGAGGCGGGTGCGAACCGGCTCGGCTGCTCCGCCGGGATGAAAATCGTGAACGGATGAACCGGCGTTCGTTAAAGTCGCTTCTTGGTCAATTCAGAAAATATGGTAAAATAATTCCCGTATGAAAAACACAATTCTCTTCTCGACAGTTATCGCCGCCCTGACCGCGGCCGCCGGCGCGCCCGACGGCAACGAATGGCAGGACAACCAGAGACTTTCGCTCGGCAAGGAGAAAACGCGCGCCGCGTTCTCGAGCTTCCCGACCGAAGAGGCCGCGCTCAAGATCCTTCCCGAATACGCGCCGCGCCAGGTGTCGCTCGACTCCGATACGGCGTGGAAGTTCAACTGGGCGAAGGATCCCGCCGCGCGCCCCGTTGATTTCTACAAGCCGGATTACGACGTCTCCGGCTGGCCGACGATCAAGGTTCCGTGCTCGTGGCAGGCGTACGGCGCGAACGGCGAGGGCGGCTGGGGAACGGCGCTCTACACGAACATCCGCTATCCATTCGCGCGTGATGTTCCTGGCGGATCGAAAGTGATGGGCGAGCCGCCGAAGGACTTCACGAACTATGCGGCGCGCAATCCGGTCGGCAGCTACCGCCGCGACTTCGAGGTCCCCGCGGACTGGAACGGGAGCGACGTCTTCCTCAAGTTCGACGGCGTCGATTCGTTCTTCTACCTCTGGGTGAACGGCGAGTACGTCGGCTTCGCGAAGGACTCGCGCTCGCCCGCCGAGTTCAACGTGACGAAGTACGTGAAGATAGGCGCGAAGAACACGGTCGCGCTCGAGGTCTACCGCTACTCCGACGCGAGCTACCTCGAGGACCAGGACATGTTCCGGCTTTCGGGCATCTTCCGCCGGACGTGGGTTCTCGCGCGCCCCGCGCGGCGCGTCACCGACTTCTTCGTGAAGGCGACGCCCGTCCTCGACGGGAAGTACGACGGCGCGTGGCAGGTCGACGTCGACACGGACGACGGGAACGAGATCGCGCTCTACACGTGGAACGACGAGCTCGTCGGCCGCTGGACCGCAAAGCGCTTCACCGTCGTCGCCCCGAAACTCTGGAGCGCCGAGGAGCCGAACCTCTACAAGGTCGTCGTCAACAACGGCGAGGAGTACGTCTCCTCGACTTTCGGCTTCCGCGAGAGCGTCATAAGGAACGGCCGCTTCGAGGTGAACGGTGCGAAGATCAAGCTCAAAGGCGCGAACCGCCACGAGACCGACCCGATGTTCGGCCACTACGTCCCGAAGAGCCGTCAGGAGCAGGACATCGCCCAGCTCAAGGCCGCGAACTGCAACGCGGTCCGCAACTCCCACTATCCGCAGGACGACTACTGGTATTATCTCTGCGACGTGAACGGCATCTACCTCGTCGACGAGGCGAACGTCGAGTCCCACGGCTACGGCTACGGCGCCGAATCGCTCTCGCATCAGCCGAGCTGGGAGAAGGCGATCGTCGACCGCGACATGTCGATGGTCGAGCGCAATAAGAACCATCCCTCGATCGTGATCTGGAGCTACGGCAACGAATCCGGCCCCGGCGAGAACTTCGCCGCGTGCGAGAAGGCGATCAAATCGCGCGACACGACCCGCCCGACCCATTACGAGCGCGACTGGTCCGTCGCCGACATGGACGGCTGCCAGTATCCCGCCGTCCCGTGGGTCTGGTCGAAGGCGCGCGACGTGAACGCGAAGAAGCCGTTCTACATTTCCGAATACGCCCACAACATGGTGAACGCGATGGGTAACCTGAAGGACTACCAGGACGCGATCGAGTCGTCGGACGTCATCCTCGGCGCGACGATCTGGGACTGGGTCGACCAGGGCCTCTGGAAGAAGCAGCCCGACGGGACGATGATCCTCGCCTTCGGCGGCGACTTCGGCGATAAGCCGAACGACGGCCAGTTCGTGATGAACGGCTGCGTCCTCTCCGACCGCACCGTCGAGCCCGGCTACTGGGAGATCAAGCACGTCTACCAGAACTACACCGTCAAGGAAACGAACAACTGCCAGCGCGTCGTCGTCCGGAACAAAAACTACTTCGTTTCGGCGAAGGGCGTGAAGTGCGAATGGGTCGCGCTCATCGACGGCGAGCCCTACGCGGCGGGCGAGCTCAACCTTCACGATCTCGGCCCGCAGCAGGAAGCCGTCTACGAGCTCCCGAAGGCCGCGCTCGAGGCGATGAAGAAAGGGACGGCGTCGATCCGCTTCCACTTCACGAAGGACGGCGCGGAAATCGCGAACGACCAGATCGATCTCCTCGAGACGCGCTCCGTCGAGGCGCTCGCCGCGGACGGCGGCGATGTCGAGTACTCGGCCTCGGAAGACGGGAAGAGCATCACGTTCAAGGCCGGTAGCGCCATCTATTCGTTCTGCCGGAAGTCGGGCCTTCCGTACTCGATCAGGAAGAAGGGCTTTCTCTTCGGCTCGACCGAACTCCTGAAGACCCCGATGAAACTCGACGCTTATAGGACGCCCTCGTCGAACGAGGTCGGTCTCGGCGACCGCTGGCTCCAGCTCGGCTTCCGCGAGCTCGAGCCCGAGATGAAGGAGCTCGGCCCCGTCGAGGAACTCCCCGGCGGCTCGAAGGCGCTGACCTTCACGACGCTCGTCGAATGGAAGGGCGTGAAGTCCGAGCGCATGCACGGCTTCGGCTCGCCCGAAATCAAGGTGACCGATCAGGGCGAGGTCCTTAACCCCGTCGTCTTCACCGTCGCCTCGCGCTGGACGATCTGCGGCGACGGCACCGCCGCCTGCGTCTCGAAGATCCGCTCGACCTCGGGGAAGAAGACCGACCTCGCGCGCATCGGCTACTCGTTCGTGATGGACGAGAAGAACCCCTACGTCGAGTGGTTCGGCGCGGGCCCGTTCGAGAACTACGCCGACCGCATGTCGGGCGCGTTCCTCGGCCGCTACGGCATGGCCGCGAAGGACTTCTTCGTCCCCTACGCGCGTAACGAGGACTGCGGCAACCGCGAGAACACGCGCGGCGTGAAGGTCGGCGCGCTCGCGCTCCGCACCCTCGGCGCCCCGTTCGCCTTCGAGGTGAACCCGTACACGCCGAGCGAACTCCTCGAGACGGTCCACCCGACCGAGCTTCCCGCGAGCGACAAGACCTACGTCGGCGTCTACGCCGCGACGCGCGGCCTCGGCGGCGCGAGCTGCGGACCGGCCCCGATCGAGCGCGACATCATCCGCACCGATCGCGACTACGACCTCGCCTTCACGATCTCGCTCGGCGACGATGAGCTCGTCGCTCGTTCGGCGGAAGGCGCCGCGAGCGCGAATCTCCCCGAGCTCCCGGAGCGCAAGAGCGCGACCGGCGCGAAGGTCTTCACCTGCTCGAGCCGCGAGCCCGGCGAAGGCGAGCCCGAACATCTCGTCGACGGCGACCTTTCGACGATCTGGCACACCCAGTACGGTACGACGATGGGGAACTTCCCCCACGTGATCGCGATCGAGCTCGAAAAGCCCGAGACCGTGAAGGGGCTCGTCTGCTACGGCCGCCAGGAAGGCGTCAATGGCCGCGTCAAGGATTACTTCGTCGAAGTCTCGACGGACGGGAAGGAATGGACGGAAGTCGCGCGCGGCACGCTCGCCAACACGAAGGACGCCCAGACCATCACCTTCGCCGCCCCCGTCGAGATAAAGTACTACCGCTTCAACGCGCTCAACAACCACTACGGCAACGATTTCGCCACGATGGCGGAAATCACGCTCGTGAAGTAAGTTAGCGGCGTCAAGCCGACAGAACCTCAATCCCGCGATGCCGCTTGCGGTAAGCGCCGGGGTTGAGGTTCGTTTTCGCCATGAGCGCTTTTCTCAGGTGGCTCGCGTCATGAAAACCGCATTCGACGGCGATCGTGAGAATAGTCTTGTCGGTACGGATAAGGAGCGACTCTGCTTTGGCGAGCCGGGTTTTCATCAGGTACTCGTACGGTGAAACCCCGTACGCGCTGCGGAAGCGCTTCAGAAACACGCAGGGCGACATCGAGAACTCCGCCGCGATGCGCTCGTGAGTCAGGTTCTCGGCGAAACGTTCTTCGAGCATTTTCGCCGCGGCGCTTATCGAAGGATCGATCGATTTCGGCGTTTTATAGGCGTCGGAGAACTTCGCGACCGCCGAAGAGAAGAGGGCTTCGATCGCCGCGGGGGAGGAGTCTGAGAGCGGCTTCTCCTCGGTATGGATAAGCTCGAGGATGTTCGCGACCATGTCGAGCGCGCGCGGCGGCAGCCGCCCGAGCGGGCGCGGATTCAGCGACGACTGCGAGCGGGCGGTCGACGGGTCGATCTCCATCGCGAACGGAGAACCGGAGGAAATGAAGTCGCGAGGTTCGTCCTGATTGTCGTACAGGAGATTGTAAAGAACAAGATCCTTGCTCGGGTTGATGTACCCGTGGGAATGCCCGGGGTGGATGATGAAGAAATCGCCCGCGACGAGGCGGTACGAGCCGCCGGACTTGCCGGCTGTCACATGGGTCGTCGAGCCCGAGGCGATAAGAACGATTTCCGTGAATTCGTGATCGTGCATCGGGATATAGCCGTGATTTGTCCTGCTCGTGTCGCGGGTGACGACAATCGGGAGGCCGGGCCGGGCGAAGAAACTCGTGCGTTTCAGGCAATCGTATTCCTTGATTTTCATGGCCCATATTCTACCGCCTCCGGAATCAGGATTCAATTTCTTCTTTAGAAATTAGAATATCAATTTATGCAGTTATGCGGATTGCTTGCCCTTTTGATATAATATTGAGTCAAGATGTTAGGTTTAGAATATTTCTTCCTTGCGCCGATCGTCGCGGTCGGTCTCGCGGCGGCGTTGCATTCGCACGGCTATCTTTCGCGCGAACCGTTCTCTTCGCGTGTCCGATTCCATTGCTTTTTCTGGTCGACGCTCGCGGCGATGGCCGGTGTCGTGTTCGCGCCCGGGAAACTCTCGTTCCTTATCGCATGGGAGGCGATGGGGCTCGCCTCCGCCGGACTCGTCGCGTTCGACACGGAGGAGAAGGCTGTACGCAAGGCGACATGGATATATCTTCTCGCCTGTCACGCCGGGGCGTGCGCGCTGATGCTGGCCGGCGTCATGCTCGGTGATTCGAGCTTTGTGTGGGCGGCGTTCGCCTGCGCGGTAATCGGCTTCGGGCTCAAGGTCGGTTTCCCGCCGTTTCACGTCTGGCTCCCCGAGGCACATCCCGCCGCGCCCGCGCCCGCGAGCGCCGTCATGTCCGGCGCGATGATTCCGCTCGGAATATACGGACTAAGCCGTTTCATCTTTACGATGGAATTTCAGCGGACCGTTTCGAGAGCCGGGGTTTATCCTGTCGGGTTGACGATTCTCGCGCTGGGGCTCGTCGGCGCGCTCGGCGGGATACTTTTCGCGCTGCCGCAGACGAATCTCAAGAAGCTGCTCGCGTTTTCGTCGGTCGAAAACATGGGGGTTGTCGCTATCGGCTTCGGCTTCGGCCTTTTTGGCATGGAGGTAGACTCGGTGCTCGGAATCGCCGCGGTTTCGGGCGCGCTCGCCCATGTCCTGAACCACGCGACGCTGAAAGGGGCGCTCTTTCTCGGCGCGGGATCGGTCCTTCGCGGCGCGGGTACGCTCGACCAGGACCGGCTCGGTGGCCTCATGAAGCGAATGCCGATCACGGGCGCGCTCTTTACGTTCAATTCGCTCGGCCTCGCGGGGCTTCCGCCGCTCAACGGGTTCCTCGGCGAGCTCCTTATCTACTTCGCCGCGTTCAGGGCGGTGCAATCGGGAGCTCCTGTCGTGATGGCGGCCGGGTTCGCGATTCTTGTCGTCCTTTCGCTTACGGGCGGTCTTGCCGCCGTCGCCTATACGAAGGCGATCGGCGCCGTCTTCCTCGGGGAGCCGCGTTCCCGCGGCGCCGCCGAGGCCCGCGAGACCCAGTGGACGATGTGGGGCGCCCAGGCGTTTCTGTCCGCGCTTTCGATCGCGATGATTCCGGGGACGTACGGCGTCGTGTTCTTTCTATCGTATATCTGCGGAGTTACCGACGAGGTGTGGAATCCGATCGCCGGTGTCCTCGACGTCGCGACGCTCGCCGGGGCGGTCGTCATTCTGATCGCCGGGCTGCTGATCGCAGTCCGCCGTTATCTTTGCCCGCGCGGCGCCGTCAAGCCAGCCGTCCCGACCTGGGATTGCGGCTATCGCGAGCCGACCGCGCGCATGGCGTACACCGCGACCGCGTTCACTCAGCCGATCGCCGATTTCTTCCGCGATCTCCTGCGTCCCCGCCGCCATGTCATCGCGTTCAAGGGCCACCCGGCCTCGCCGACCGACGCCGCCATCGCGACCGAAACGGACGACATCGCGCTCGCAGGTTTCTGGCGCCCCGTGTTCACGAAAACAGCGCGGCTTTTCCAGCTTGGCCATCTGCTGCAGAACGGCTCGCTTCATTTCTACATACTTCTCATTCTTATCGCCGTCGTCGTCATGATCGCCGCGGCGCTGATGACGCGGTAAAATGACTGTGCCGTCCTTTATAGACCCGGAAACGATCATCACGGTGATCCGTTGCGTCGCGATCTTCGGCGCATCCGGCTGCGCTTTCGTCGTCGCCGCTCGCCACCGGGAGTGGCGCGGCGGGCTCGTCGCGCTCGCCCTCGTTTTCCTCGCCGGCGCGGCGAACGAGATCGGCGACAGCTGGCGCCGGTTCATCCCGGAGATGTTCGGCGAGGCCGAGCTTATCCCGATACTCGCCGCGCTCGCGCTCTCGGCGGCTTACGCCGCGCTCAACCGCGGGACGACGATCGCGGCGGCGGCGGCCGTCTACCGCAACCGGCGCCTCCCGATTCTCGTCTGGGGGCTCGTCTTCATCTCGGTTATGCCCAATGTCGCGAAGTGGAAGCCGCTCTGGAATTTCCTCGCCTCGCACGTCGAGGCTACGCATGATATCCGCGAGCTCGCCGAGGAGGCGGTGAGGTTTATCGGTGACGCGCTCCTTTTCAACTGGGCCGCGCTCTTTTTGAAGGACAAGTGGAGGCGCCGCGCGCGCGTCCCTTCCCCGCACGAGCATCTCGTCTTTGAGAACAAACTTGTGGAAATCAGCCGCGGGACCCGCCGCGTCGCCTATCGCGTCGGCGACACCGGCTACTGCGTCAAGTTCTATTACCCCGAGGAGCAGTGCATCGAGGCCTTGAAGATGCAGAAGTCGATCCAGCGCGACGTCAGGTGGCGCCGGTTCAACAAGGCGCGCAATTCCTCTTCGGCGGAGGTGTACGTCTACGATCTCATGCGCCACACGATGCCGGAGGATATCCGCTCGGCGATGCCCGGGGTCTGCGAGCGGGTCTATCATCCCGTCTGGGGCTGGGGGATTCTTGAGACCTACTACACGAACCCCGACGGCACCGCGATTCTTCCTTACGAAGATGAGATGAAACGCTCGTCGCCGGAAGACCGCGAGAGAATCTACGCGCTCGCGGTCGATATCCTCGATCGCGTCATCGCGGCGGGCGCGCTCCTTTACGAGCCCGGCAACTTCCACGTCCTCCGCAAGCCGGACGGCGCGATGGAGATGAAGCTCGTCGACTTCGAGCCCGAGTCGAAAACCGCGATCCCGCTCGAGCGCGTCTCGGTGCGCGTCCGGCGGAAGAAACTCCGGCGCAAGGCGAAACGGTACCTGAAGCACATCCGGAAAATTTTCCATATGCGCGCGACGTCGCTCGACCTCCTCGCCGCCGAGAAGGCGTTCGGAGTGCGTTTCGCCGTTTTCGAGAAAGTGACCGGCGGCCACCAGAGCCGGAACTACCGCGGCGAAACCGAAGACGGGAGGGAATACCTCGTGAAGTTCGCCTCGCGCAAGGTGACCGAGCGCGGTGTCGCCTGGGCGGCCGATATGGCTTCGCCGCTCGTCCCCGCCGCCGGCTTCGGCGGCCGCTTCGGAACCGAGCGGAAACACCGGTGTTCGGCCTTCGAGTGGCGCGACGGCCGCTCGGCCGATCCCGCGCTGATGACGGCGGGCGAGGTCGCCTCGCTCGTAAAAGGCTACCTTGAGTTTTCAAAGGCGCTCCAGCGCGTTCGGGATGTCCCCTGCCCGTCCGAGCTCCCCGAGGACAGGTACCGCACCTCCCCGGTCGTCATCCACGGCGACATGCACTACCGCAACGTCCTCTTCCGGGACGGAAAGGTCGCGGCGTTCCTCGACTTCGAGAAGATGCGCCGCGGGAATCCCGCCGAGGACCTGCTCCGCTATTTCGTCCACGCGATGGAGCGGACGCGCTTCTTCCGCTTCCGGCGCCTCGCGGCGATGAAGCGCAATTTCGCCGCGGCGGTGCGCCAGAGCCCCTGGGGGCGCGAGGTGTGGCTGGAAGCGGTTTCGCTCTACGTGCGGTGCAAGACCCGCTCGCGCGCGGAGAAATCGGGCGGCGGTGTTTTCAAGAAGATCGAACGCGCGCTCCGCGCGCCGCTTTACCGCGCGCTTGGACGTATCGTGAGGGAGAACAAGAAATGATCGACTTATCGAAAGCGAGAATCCTCTGCGTAGGCGATATCATGCTCGACCGCTTCGTCGCGGGCAGTGTCGAGCGAATCTCCCCCGAGGCGCCGGTTCCGGTGTTCCGCTGGGGCGGCGAGCGCGAGATGCTCGGCGGAGTCGGCAATGTCGCCGCGAGCCTCAGGGCGCTCGGCGCGAAGGCGGGGGTCGCCTGCCGCGTCGGGCGCGACCGCGAGGGCGAGAGCGTGAAGAGGCTCCTCGAGGAGTCGGGCTCGCTCGCGATCGTGATGGCCTCGGATCACGTTCCGACGATTCAGAAGACGCGTTTCGTCGCTCAGGGCCATCATGTCCTTCGCATGGATCGCGAGACGATCGAGCCGCTCACGGCGGACGAGGAGAAGCGGCTTTTCATCACAATCTCCGGTGTGATCGGCGATGTCGACATCGTTCTTCTTTCCGATTACGCGAAGGGGCTTCTTTCGCGCCCGTTCTGCGAGAGGCTGATTGCGCTCGCGAAGGAATCGGGGAAGCGCGTCTATGTCGACCCGAAGGGAAAGGACTACCGAAAGTACGCGGGCGCGACGCTCGTGAAGCCGAACCGCAAGGAGCTCGAGGCGGTGTGCGGGGTGACGCTCGACCCGAAGTCGCCCGGTTTCCTCGGCGAGGTGAAGAAGTACGCGAAGAAGCTCCTCGAGACGGTCTCGATCGATCACGCGATCGTCACCCTGAGCGAGAAGGGGATGCTCTACGTCCCGCGCGCCGAGGGGGAGACGATCTACCTTCCGACCGAATGCCGCGAGGTGTGCGATGTCTCCGGCGCCGGCGACACGACGATCGCGACTCTCGCCGCCGCGCGCGCGGCCGGCGCGAGCTTCCGCGAGGCGATGGAGATCGCGAACGTCGCGGCGGGCATCGTCTGCGGCAAGGTCGGGACGGCGACCGTCAGCGCGGCGGAGATCGAGGCGGCGATGACGGAAAAGAAAGGCGGCGCGGCGGCGCGGCGCGGCAAGGTGCTCGAGCGCGCGGAGCTCGCCGCGCGCGTCAAGGCGTGGCAGACGGAAGGCCTCGCGGTCGGCTTCACGAACGGCTGCTTCGACTGTCTCCATTCGGGTCACCTCGCGTCGCTCTTCGAGGCGAAGGAGCATTGCGACCGGCTCGTCGTCGCCGTCAATACCGACGCCTCGGTGCGGCGACTGAAGGGGCCGTCGCGTCCGATCCAGGACGAGGGGACCAGAAGCGCGGTACTCGCGGCGCTCGAGGCAGTCGACGCGGTGACGCTCTTCGACGAGGAGACCGCACTCCCGGTCGTCGAGGCGATACGCCCAGATGTCATCGCGAAGGAGGGGTACACAATCGATCGGTGGCCCGAGGCGCGTTTCGTCGAGTCGTACGGCGGGAAGGCGGTGACGCTGAAGCGGCTGGAGGGGTTCTCGACGAGCAAGCTCGTCGAGAACATGAAGCATGAAGCATGAAGCATGAAGCATGATGGAATTTGATGAGATTATGCTATGAAGAAGGCGGTGTTTCTAGATAGGGACGGGACGATAAACGTCGATACGGCTTATCTATATGAGCCGGAGAAGTTCGTTTTTATCGACGGGGTGGTGGAATTCTGCCGCAGGATGCAGGCGGCGGGGTATAGCATCATCGTGGTCACCAATCAGTCCGGGGTGGCGAGGGGGTATTACACGCGGGAGCAGATGGACGCGTGCAATCGCTACATGGTCGAGGAATTTGCGAAGCGCGGCGTTACGATAACCGATGTCTTCACCTGCACCGAACTCAGCGAGGATTGTCCCGACCGCAAGCCCAATCCGGGGATGTTCTTCAAGGCCCGCGACAAGTACGGTATCGATATGGCTTCTTCGATTTCGGTCGGCGACAAGCAACGCGATGTCATCGCGGGCGAACGCGCGGGTGTCGGACGAAACTTTCTGCTTCCGGCGGATAATCCCGGACGGTGGTACGCTGAAGCCGGCAAGGTCAGATTCTCGGTCGTTATCGCGGCCTATGGTTCCGAGCCATTTCTGCCGAAACTCTTTGAGTGCCTCGACGCGCAGACTTTCCGCGATTTCGAAGTCCTTTTCGCGGTCGAGGAAAGCCCCGACCGAGCGCTCGAACTTTGCCGCGCGTACGCGGCGGGTCACGAGCGGGTGAAGGTCGGCGCGCTCCCCAAGACCGGTGCGCCCGGCGCGTCGCGGGACTGGGCGATCGACAACGCTTCGGGTGAATATCTCGTCACGATCGACGGCGACGACTGGATCGAGAAGGATGCGCTCGAGAACCTCGAGCGGACAATCGTCACGAACGGCCGACCGGAGGTCGTCCATGTCCCGCTCATTGACGGCGACAAGGTGATCGCGAATCCGGTCCCGGACGCTCTCACGGACGGCTTCGCCTACTTCCGCGCGATCGCCGCGAAGGGGCTTCACGCGCGGAACTATCCGCACATGACCGTCGCGCGCGTCGATTTCCTCAAGGCGAATTCCCTATATCAGCTCGTCGGCGAAGCGTCCGAGGATTCCGAGTGGACGCCGCGCGTGTGGATCAAGGCGAAGCGCATCGTGCGGATGGACAAGCCCTATTATCATTATGTCCGTCGCGCGGGTTCGGTCTCGACCGAGCGCAATCCGAAGATACTCTTCTCGGTCGCGCGCCATGTCGGGCGGCTCTTCAAATACGTGAAGCGCGAGCGCGTCCCCGGCGATATCGCGAAGATCGTCCGCCATGATATTCTCGCTCTCCTCAAGTGGTACCTGACCGCGCCGTACTACAAGGGCCGTTTTTCGGCTCTCGACAAAGTGAAGGCGCTTTTTATCGCCGCGAGTGGAATATTGGAATCGTTAGTTTCAATATGTTGAAATTTTCGGTCGTCGCGAGTGGACAGAGCGCGACGGAGATGGTACAATTTCAACATAATGAAAAAGGCGAAAATAGGACGATACATCGCGCTGCGACGTAAATCGCTGGAGCTCAACCAGCGGGAGCTCGCGAAATTGAGCGGAATATCGCTGCATTCGCTTTGCAATATCGAACGCGGAGCGGCGAATCCGACTATTGACGCACTTATTGCGGTCATCGATGTGCTGGGGCTGGAATTCTCGCTCGCCCCGCGAGATATGGAGAGAGCGGCGGAGGAATGAAAAGCGCGACGGTATATGTGAAGCCGTGGTGCACGCGATGATCGCCGAATTCGGCGCGAGGTATCCGGAGGTGAAATCGTTCGTCGTTTCATCCCCGCTGTCGGGCGAGGCGAAGGCTGAATATCTGCGTCTCCACCGCGACGGATTGAGAATGTTCAAGATGAAAGTCGAGAGAT
>R26__coassemble_774_pt1 | contig 18044 bp, 11 predicted proteins | sample R26__metabat2_high_PE_025 | metagenome-assembled genome bin R26 | reverse complement strand
TGGTTCTAGCTGTTCTAGGGCTTCTAGTAGCTCTAGCGGCTCTAGCTCCTCTAGAGTTTCTAGCGCTTCTAGAGTTTCTAGCCATTCTAGCTCGCTGGGGACAGACCCTAAAGCGAGTTATCAACAGGTTTCCGCCCATGGGGTCAGACCCCATGGGCGGAATTTCACGGTGAAGTTGAATGTATTTTCGCTATTCCGCTGAATAGATACACTTTGTTGAAATGCGGCTGTCTGCGTCTACGACCGCGCTTACGGTCCAGAATGGCGACGGCGCGAAGGGCTACCAGCTCTCCACCTGGACCGAGACCGTCGGCGAGGGCGACGACGCCGTGACCTACCACTGCTACGGGCTCAAGAAGCAGTTCATCATCCGCCTCCGCTGACGGCGGGGCGCCCGGAGGTCGCCCCCTACCGCCGGGGACAGTCCCCCGCGATTTGTCGATTTGTCGATTCTGATGGGGACAGTCCCCCGCGATTCGTCGATTCTGATGGGGACAGTCCCCCGCAAGTTTGAATATGGTATACTATGCGCGCTATGAAACTGAAGCGGATAATCATCTGGGTCGCGGCGCTAGCCGCTGGCAGTGCGCTCGGCGTCGCGTTCGGCGGGTGCGCGGGGTTCAACGATTTCGTCGATTTTATTGCGGGGGCGTACACACGGCTCTTCAAGTTCGTCGCGGTGCCGACCGTGGCGCTCGCAGTCCTCACCGCGCTCGCGAGTCTCGGTAAAGGCGGCTCGGGCCGCGTCTTCCGGCGCGCCTTCTCGTACACTCTTCTCACCTCGTTCGTCGCCGCGCTCGTCGGCCTCGGGCTATTCCTCCTCATCTCGCCCGACGCGCTCGACTCCGAGGCAATCGCCGCCGGCGCCGCGAGCGACATGGTGAAGACGCTCGGCGCGAAACCGCTCACGATCTACGGCCATATCCTGAACGCGCTCCCCGACAACATCATCACGCCGTTTCTTTCCGGGAATGTCCTCTCAATCATCATCACCGCCTCGGCGATCGGCGTCGCGCTCGCGTACCTCGGCGAGGACGAGCACGCGCAGGCGCTCCTCAAGGTGTTTCAGGGTCTCCAGAAAGTTCTCTTCGCGATAATCCGCGGGCTCATCTGGGCGCTCCCCGTCGGCATCGTCGCCTTCTCGGCCCAGCTCGCGCGCGACTTCGGCTCGATGGCGGTCGGCTCGATCGGGAAGTACGTCGCGGTCGTGATCGGCGGCAACCTCATCCAGTTCTTCATCGTCCTCCCGCTTTTCTGCTATCTCCGCGGCGTGAACGGCTACAAGGTGATGCGCGAGATGTCGCCCGCGATCTTCATGGCGCTCTTCACGAAATCCTCCGCGGCGACGCTCCCCGTGACGGTCGCGACGGCCGAGAGGAACATGGGCGCGAAGAGCGAAATCGCGCGCTTCATCCTGCCCCTCTGCTGCACGATCAACATGAACGGCTGCGCGGCGTTCATCCTCGTCACCTCGCTCTTCGTGATGAAATGCGGCGCGATGCTCCCGTCCTTCCCGATGATGATCGCCTGGTGCGCGATCGCGGTCCTCTGCGCGATCGGAAACGCGGGCGTCCCGATGGGCTGCTACTTTCTCACGCTGTCGCTGATGGCCGGCGTCGGCGGACCGCTCGGCGTCCTCGGCGTCATCCTCCCGATCTACACGATCATCGACATGATCGAAACCGCCGAAAACGTCTGGAGCGACTGCTGCATCTGCGCCGTCGTCGATAAGGAGATACGGAAATGAAGATTCGTGATATAATTAGCCGCGGTCACCTTCAGGTTTCGTTCGAGGTGTTCCCGCCGAAACGCGAGGCGCCGCTCGAGCCGGTGAAGGCGTCGGTCCGCGCGCTCGCCGCGCTCAAGCCCGCGTTCATGTCGGTCACCTACGGCGCGGCGGGCGGGAACTCGAGCGTCAACACCGCCGAAATCGCCTCCTTCGTCCAGCGCGAATGCGGCGTCACCGCGCTCGCCCATCTGACCTGCGTCATGGCGACGCGCGAGGGAATCGCCGCCGAGGCCGCGAAGCTGAAAGCGCTCGGAATCGAGAACATCCTCGCCCTCCGCGGCGATATCCCGCAGAACACCGACTTGAAGAGCCCCGAGTATTTCCTCCACGCGGTCGAACTCGTCCGGTTCCTGCGGCAGTATTACCCGGACGATTTCTCGCTCGGCGGCGCGTGCTACCCGGAGGGCCACCCCGAGTGCGCCCATTTCAAGGACGACATCGAATTCACGAAGGCGAAAGTCGACGCGGGGCTCGACTTCCTGACGACGCAGATGTTCTTCGACAACAACATCCTTTACGCCTACCTCGCGAAACTCCGCGCCGCGGGAGTGAAGGTCCCCGTTATCGCTGGCATCATGCCCGTCACGAACGCGAAACAGATAAAGCGCATCTGCGCGCTTTCGGGGACGATGCTTCCGCCGCGCTTCCGCGCGCTCGTCGACCGCTTCGGCGACGACCCCGCCGCGATGCTCGACGCGGGTGTCGCCCACGCGACCGAGCAGATCGTCGACCTCTTCGCGAACGGCGTCGAGAACGTTCACGTTTACACGATGAACCGACCCGAGGTCGCCGAGCGCATCTACCGGAATCTCGGCTCGATCGTCGCGTGAAGCCCGACCGCGCCGAGATCCTCCGCTACATGAAAATGGGCGCGGCCTCGCCGTCGCCCGAACTCGCCGCGCGCATCGATAAAGTCGAGCGCGCGATCGTCGCCGCCGCGGCGCCTCGGATCTTCATCCGCTGCGAGCGGATCGAGCGCCGGGGAACGGACGCGGACGGCAAGGCGCTTTTCGATTTCGGCGGCCTCGCGCTCGCCTCGAACGATCTCGCGCGCGTTCTCAAGGACTGCGACGAGGCGTACCTGATCGTCGCGACGCTCGGAAGCGGCGTCGATCAGGTCCAGCGCCGGCTCGCGGTCCTCTCGGGGCTCGACGCGCTGATCGCCCAGGCGACCGGCGCGAGTCTCATCGAAAGCTTCCTCGACGAGGAGCAGGCGAAACTCGGCGCGACGACGCCGCGCTTTTCGCCCGGCTACGGCGACCTCGCGCTCGCGAATCAGCGCGCCTTTCTCGCCTTCATGGATTCTTCGCGCACGGTCGGGGTCACGCTCACCGACCGTCTTCTGATGGCGCCTTCGAAGAGCGTGACGGCGATAGCGGGAGCGAGAAAATGATTCTACTCGACGGCGCGATGGGAACCCGGCTGCAGGCGCGGGGACTAAAACCGGGCGAAATCCCGGAACTCTGGAACCTCGAGCGGCCGGACGACGTCCGCGCGATCCACGCGGAGTATTTCGCCGCGGGGAGCGACATCGTCTACGCGAACACCTTCGGCGCGAACCGCGCGAAGTATCACGGCGCGGCGTCGCTCGCGGACGTGATTTCGGCGGGCGTCGCGCTCGCGAAGGAGGCGGCGGCCGCGGCCGGCCCGGGCCGGCGCGTCGCGCTCGACCTCGGCTCGACCGGGCGGCTCCTCAAGCCCGCGGGCGACTTCGAGTTCGACGCCGCCTACGACGCGTTCGCCGAGGCGGTCCGGCTCGGCACGGACGCGGGCGCCGATCTCGTCGTCGTCGAGACGATCAACGACTTATACGAGCTCAAGGCGGCGATTCTCGCGGCGAAGGAAAATACGACTCTTCCCGTCTACGCGACCGTCGCGCTCGACGAGAAGGGGAAGCTCCTTACGGGCGGCGACGTCGACTGCGTCGCGGCGCTTTTCTCGGCGCTCAGGCCCGACGCGTGCGGGTTCAACTGCGGCGTCGGCCCGGATCGGCTCGTGCCGTTCGTGAAGCGGCTCGCCGCGCGCTGTCCGCTCCCGATCATCGTCAAGGCGAACGCGGGCCTCCCGCGCGTCGTCGAAGGCGAGACGCGCTTCGATCTCGGTCCCGAGGAGTTCGCGCGCGACATGCTCGAGTGCATCAAGGCGGGCGCCTCGATCGTCGGCGGCTGCTGCGGTACGACGCCCGCGCACATCGCGAATGTAAAACGTAAAATTGAAAATGCAGAATGTGAAATCGACGAATCGACGAATCGACGAATCGACGAATCGACGAATCGGAAGTTTCCCACCGTCGTCACCTCGGGTTCGCGGGCGGTGGAGCTCCCGTTCGAGGACACGATAATCATCGGTGAGCGGATCAATCCGACCGGGAAGAAGAAGCTCAAGGAGGCGTACAAGGCCGGGGATACGGCGTATATCCTCCGCGAGGCGGTCGCCCAGGTCGAGGCGGGCGCGCATATCCTCGACGTCAACGCGGGCGTCCCCGGAATCGACGAGCCGAAGACGCTCCGCGAAACCGTGGAGGCGGTTCAGGCGGTGACGGACGTTCCGCTTCAGATCGACACATCCGACCCGGTCGCGCTCGAGCGGGCGCTCCGGCACTATAACGGCGTCGCGATGGTCAATTCGGTGAACGGGAAGCGCGAGTCGATGGACTCGGTCTTCCCGGTCGTGAAGAAATACGGCGGCGTCATCGTCGCGCTCACGCTCGACGAAAGCGGAATCCCGCCGACCGCGGACGGCCGCGTCGCGATCGCGCGGCGGATTCTCGAAGAGGGTGCGAAGTACGGCTTCGGCCCCGGCGATTTCGTCGTCGACGTCCTCTGCCTCGCCGTGAGCGCGGACTCTACGAGCGCGAACGTGATTCTCGAGTCGCTCCGCCGCGTTCGCACGGAGCTCGGCTGCCGTACCGTGCTCGGAGTTTCGAACATCAGCTTCGGCCTGCCCGCGCGGCCGCTCCTGAACGGCGCCTTCTACACGCTCGCGCTCGGCGCGGGGCTCACTTCCGCGATCGTGAACCCGCTCTCGGCGGAGATGATGACCGCCTACCGAGCGTTCCGCGCGCTCACGGGTCGCGATACCGCCTGCGGCGAGTGGATCGCGTCCGCGCCGGCGACTGCGGCGCCGGGCGCGCAGTGCGCAGTGCCCAGTGCGCAGTGCGTAGTGCCAAGAGCGGATTCGAATCATTCATCGCTGTCCGACGCGATTGTGCATGGACTTAAAGCCGACGCGGCGAAGATCGCGGGGGAGCTTCTCGCGGGCGGGAAGAAGCCGGTCGAGGTGATCGACGGCGAAATCGTTCCCGCGCTCGAGACGGTAGGGAAGGGCTTCGAGACCGGGAAGACCTATCTCCCGCAGCTCCTGATGGCGGCCGAGGCCGCGGGGAGCGCGTTCGACGTCATTCGCGCGGCGCTCGCGGCGAGCGGCAGCGCGGAGGCGAAGAAGGGCCCGATTATCGTCGCGACCGTGAAGGGCGATATCCACGACATCGGGAAGAACATCGTCCGCGCGCTCCTCGAGAACTACGGCTTCGAGGTGATCGACCTCGGTCGCGACGTCGCGCCGGAGAGAATCGTCGAGGAGGCGGTGCGCCGCGGCGTCCGGCTCGTCGGGCTTTCCGCGCTCATGACGACGACGGTCGGCTACATGGCCGAGACGATAAAACTCCTCGCCGAGGCCGCGCCCGAGGTGAAGACCTTCGTCGGCGGAGCCGTCCTCACCGCCGACTACGCCGCCGAAATCAATGCGACCTGGTACGCGAAGGACGCGATGGCGTCCGTCCGCATCGCCGAGGAATTCTTTTCGTGACGATTCGACGCCGGGCTATGGAGCAAGCGCGGGGATTGTGGTATAATCGGGAACATGAAAAAGTCGATAACTCTCCTTCTTGGCGCGCTGCTCGCTTTCGCGGGACTCGCCGCGCCGATCACCGGCAAGCACACTTTTGAAGTCGGCGAGGATTCGTTCCTCCTCGACTCGAAACCCTTCGTGATCCGCTGCGGCGAAATGCACTTCGCCCGCGTGCCGCGCGCTTACTGGCGCCACCGGATCCAGATGGTCAAGGCGGCGGGCTTCAACGCCGTCTGCGCGTACATGTTCTGGAACAACCACGAGCCCGTCCGCGGCCGCTACGAGTTCGACGGCGAGAAGGACGTGAAGGAGTTCTGCCGCATCGCCCAGGAAGAGGGAATGTGGGTCGTCCTCCGACCCGGTCCGTACACCTGCGCCGAGTGGGAGTTCGGCGGTCTTCCGTGGTGGCTTCTCAAGGAGGACGGCATCCAGCTCCGTACGAGCGATCCGCGCTACCTGAAGCCCGCCTGCGAATACCTCTACGAGGTCGCGAAGCTCCTCAAGGACAGCCAGGTCACCCACGGCGGCAACATCCTGATGGTCCAGGTCGAGAACGAATACGGCTTCTGGGGCAACGACAAGGAGTACATGAAGAACATGTACGACGCCGTCCGCCGCGCCGGCTTCGATATCCCCGCCTTCTGCTGCAACCCCGCCTACAACCTCCCGAACGGGCTCATCCCCGAGCTCCTCCCGGTCGTCAACTTCGGCTCGAACCCGCAGAACGCCTTCACGAAGCTCCGCGAAGTCCGCGCGAAGGGGCCGCTCATGTGCGGCGAGTACTACCCCGCGTGGTTCGACAGCTGGGGCGAAGGCCACCACACGAAGGGCTCGGCCCAGTGCCTCGCGGACCTCGAGTACATGCTCAAGACGAATGCCTCGTTCTCGGTCTACATGGCCCACGGCGGCACCTCGTTCGCGTGGTGGGCGGGCTGCAACGCCGCCTTCCGCCCCCAGACCTCGAGCTACGACTACGACGCGCCCGTTTCGGAATCGGGCCGCCCGCACCCGACCAAGTTCAACGACATGAAGAATCTCTTCGCCCGCTATCTTAACGAGGGCGAGACGATTCCCGAAATGCCCGCGCTGAATCCCGTCCAGTCCGCCGTCGTCGCCGCGACGCCCGAGGTCGCCGACATGTGGAAGGTCGGCGGCGAGCCGATTGCGAGCGAAAAGCCGCTCACCTTCGAGAAGGCGGGCTTCGGCTACGGCTACGCGATCTACCGTACGACGATTCCCGCCGGGAAGGGCGGCGAATTGAAGGCCGACTGTCGCGACCTCGGCGTCGTCCGCGTGAACGGCCGCGAAATCGGCTACTTCGACCGCCGCTACCCGAAGCTCGGCGTCCGCGTCGAGTCCGCCGCGAAGGCGCGCACGCTCGAAATCCTCGTCGAGGAGATGGCGCGCTACAACTTCGGTAAGATCATGCACGAGTCGATGAAGGGGCTTATCGGCGACGTCACGCTCGCGGGCGAGCCGCTCACCGGCTGGCAGATGAAGAAGATCGATCTGAACGGCGACGGAATGAAGCTCATGCCCGCCTTCGGTACGACGCCCGCCGAGTCGGAGAAGAGCGGCCGCCTCCTCCGCTACACGGTGAAGCTCGACGCGAAGGATACATTCCTCGATATGCACGATTTTAGGCGCGGCATGGTCCGCGTGAACGGCCGCTGGATCGGCCGCTACTGGTCGATCGGCCCGACCCAGACGATGTACGTTCCCGGCTGCTGGCTCAAAAACGGCGCGAACGAGATCGTCGTCATCGACGCGGTCGGTGGCTTCGCGGCCCCGGCGGAACTCCGTTTCCTCGATAAGCCCGTTCTCGCCGAGATGCGTCCCGAGAGCGACTACTACGCGATCCAGGCGCGGCCGAAACTCGCGAAGCCGCTCGCGAACCCCGCGCTCGAAGGCGAGTTCTCGAACGACATCACGCTCCAGCGCGTGAAGCTCCCGAAGCCCCTGAAGGGCCGCTACTTTGCGCTCGAGTCGGTCGACGCGTGGGACGGCCAGCCGTTCGCCGCGTGCGGCGAAATCGATCTCGACGACGCCGCGGGGAACAACATCCCCCACTCGAAGTGGTCGATCGCCGCGGTCGACTCGGAGGAGCGCAAGGGCGAGGACGGCTCGGCCGACAACCTGATCGACGGCCAGACCGCGAACCTCTGGCACTCGGAGTGGCAGTCGAAGAAGCCCGGCCACCCGCACTACTTCGTCATTGACCTCGGGAAGGAGGAGACGGTAGGCGGCTTCCGCTTCACCCCGCGCCAGTCGAACGGCGGCGGCAGAATCCGCCACTACCGCGTCTACGTCCTCGACGCGGTGGAGGTGACGGGCGCGTCCGCGGCGAAGACCGCCGCGGCGGCCGATGCGCCGGCGCTCGTCCCGTTCCCGAAGGAGTTCACCTCGAAGAAGGGCTCCGTCACCCTCGCCTCGCTCGCCGAGGCGAAGGTGAAGATGCTCCCGAAAGGGAAGCTGCCGCCCGAGGGCTACGCGATCAGAATCGCGAAGGACAAGGGGGTTTCGATCGCCGCCTCGGACGAGGACGGCGTTTTTTATGCGAAGGAGACTTTACGCCAGCTCGGGAAGAAGACCGAGAAGGGCTGGAGGTTCCCGTGCTGCGAGATCAAGGACTTCCCCGAATTCAAGTGGCGCGGGATTCTCTTCGACGACTGCCGTCACTTCTTCGGGAAGGCGGCGGTACTGAAGACGCTCCGCGCGATGGCGGCCCACAAGATGAACGTCTTCCACTGGCACCTCACCGAGGATCAGGCCTGGCGGCTCGACATTCCGAAATACCCCGAGCTCGTGAAGTACGGCGCGTACCGCTCCCAGTCGCAGTATCCGGACGGCCTCGGGAAGGGCAACGCGCTCGATGGTAAGCCCTACGGGCCGTTCTTCTACACCGCCGACGACGTGAAGGAGATTCTCGCCGAGGCGAAGAAGCTCCATATCCGCGTCATCCCCGAAATCGAGCTCCCCGGCCACGCGGTCGCCGCGGTCGCCGCGTACCCCGAGCTCTGCTGCCGCGGGAAGGCGGTGTTCGACGGGAAGGACCACGGCGAGCCGTGGCCGCGCTGGGGCGTCTCGAAGGACGTCTTCTGCCCGGGTAACGACAAGACGATCAAGTTCCTCGAGGATGTCCTTGACTATGTGTGCGAGCTCTTCCCGGACGAGGTCGTCCACATCGGCGGCGACGAGTGCCCGAAGGACATGTGGCGCAACTGCGCGAAGTGCAAGAAGCGCGCGACCGAACTCGGTGTCGGCGACGTCCGGAACCTCCAGGGCTGGATGACGAAGCATTTCACCGAGTATCTCGCGAAGAAGGGTAAGCGCACGATCGGCTGGGACGAGATCACCGAGTGCGACATCCCGAAGAACACGATGGTCATGAACTGGCACGGCTCCGGCGCGAAGGCGGCGCTCAAGGGCCAAGAGGTCGTGATGTGCCCGACGAAGCACTGCTACCTCGACTACCCGCAGGGCGCGGACCACGCGGCGAAGGGCTACGGCTACCCGACCTGGTCGATCCGTCTGCCGCTCGAGCGCGTCTACGCCCTCGATCCGTACGAGGGAATCGCGGACGAGGAGGCGCGGAGGAATATCGTCGGCGTTCAGGGGAACATGTGGGCCGAGTCGATCGTGACCCCGGAGGAGCACGAGTGGAAGCTCTGGCCGCGCGCCGCCGCGCTCGCCGAGATCGGCTGGACCGGCGCGGGGAAGCGCGACTTCGCGGACTTCAAGCGCCGCGTCGACGTCGATATGGGCCGCATGGCGGCGGCGGGCTACAACGTCTGTAAGTGATAGCCGGGTGTTTTTGGTATAATAGGATTGAATTGCAAATAACGGGGAAATCATGAAAAAACTGCTTCTCGCCACCGCCGCGGTCGCGGCATCGCTCTTCGCCGTCGCGGCCGATAACGCCGCGGGCGACATCCCGCCGCTCGCCCGGCTCGTGCCGGAGGACGGGGTTTCGAAGCTCTTCACGTTCAAGACCCGCGGCGACGTCGAGTACCGCGTCCGCTGGTACCGCCCCGACGTCTTCCGCGTCGAGGCCGCGCCGAAGACGACGACCGGCGAGGGGACGAACGCGGTTACGAAAGTCGACTACACCGACAAGAAGAACCGCCCCGACAAGGCCCAGATGCTCGTCGCCGGCTACAAGGAGGATACGACCGGGGTCGATTTCGCGAACAGGGACGGGAAGTTCATTTTCAAGACGACCGCGATCACCGTCGAGTTCGACGTCAACACCGAGCTCATGACGGTCAGCGATTTCCGCGGGCGGAAGATCCTCGCGGAGGCCGCGAAGCTCGAATTCAAGGATGGTAAGTGCACCGAATCGCTCGCCTCGAACCCGTCCGTCCGCTACTACGGCGGCGGACAGCAGATCGGTCACGTCCAGCACAACGGGACGAAGATCAAGATCGACTGCGACTACAACTGGGCCGAGGACGGCGCGCCGAACCCGGCGCCGTTCCTCATGTCGAGCGAGGGCTACGCCGTCTTCCGTCACACTTTCTCGGCGGGCTCCTACGACATGACCGACGCGAACGTGACGCGCCTCACCCACGACGAGAACCGCTTCGACGCGTTCTTCTTCTTCGGCGACTTCGCGCGGATCATCGACCGCTACACCGAGGCGACCGGCCGCCCGAACCTCCTCCCGATGTGGGGGCTCGAGCTCGGCGACGCCGACGCGTACATGACGCGCGACAAGGATACGAAGTACCCCTCCCAGAACGCGGACGGGAGCTTCGTCGAGGTGACGCCCGACGTCGTCAAGCGCGTCGCGATGGCGTACCGCGATAACGACATGCCCGTCGGCTGGCTCCTCGTCAACGACGGCTACGGCTGCGGCCACATGATGCTCGGCTCGGTCGTCGACGCGCTCGCCCAGCTCAACATGAAGACCGGTCTCTGGACCGAAGGCAAGCTCGACAGAATCGCGTGGGAGGTCGGTACGGCCGGTACGCGCGTACAGAAGCTCGACGTCGCCTGGACGAGCCAGGGCGGCGAGTACAAGGTCCAGCACGCCCTCCAGTGCAACGAGGACGCGTTCCTCGGGCTCACGACGAACGCGAACACGCGCGCCTTCGTGATCACCGTCCTCGGCTGGGCCGGAACCCAGCGCTACGGCATCACCTGGCTCGGCGACGAATACGGCGGGTGGGACCTGATCCGCTACTCGATCCCCGCGGTCTCGGGCTCTTCGATGTCGGGCTTCGCCTATTCGATGAGCGACGTCGACGGCATCTTCGGCGGCTCGAACGAGACCTACCTCCGCGACCTCCAGTGGAAGTGCTGGACGATCCCGATGTACGCGATGAACGGCTGGAGCCACATGCCGAAGTATCCGTGGGCGTACCCCGAGCCGAACCGCTCGATCATGCGCGACGCTCTCAAGCTCAAGATCCGCCTCACGCCCTTCTTCTACTCGCTCATGCGCGCGAGCTACGATACCGGCGCCGCGATCATCCGCCCGATGATCTGGAACTATCCGGACGACCCCGTCCTCTTCGACGAGTCGACGAAGTACCAGTACATGGTCGGCGAGGACGTTCTCGTCGCCCCGATCTACACCTCGGAGAAGGTGAACAAGGGCTGGTGGCGCAAGGGGATATACCTCCCGAAGGGCGAGTGGTACGACTATAACGACGGCCGCCGCGTCGTCGGCGGGCGCTGGCTCAAGGCGATTCCGATCGATCTGAAGAAGATCCCCGTCTTCGTGAAGGCGGGCGCGATTCTCCCGATGTACCCCGAGGCGCTCACCGTTTCGGGCTCCGACAAGTCGACCCTTACCTTCGACGTTTGGCCGGGGTGCGGCGCCGCGCGCGGCTTCGAGGTCTATGAAGACGACGGCGAGACGCTCGACTATCAGAAGGGCGAGTTCTCGCGCCAGAGCGTCCTCGCGATGCGCGCGGGCGGCGGCTTCGGCGAGATGAGCGACATGAAGGTCGTCGTCGCGCCCGCGAAGGGCGAGTTCAGCGGCAAGCTCGAATCGCGCGCCTACGAATTCACGGTCCACACCCAGGCGAAGCCCGCCTCGGTGCTCGTCAACGTCGAAAAGGCGGGCGAGCGGAAGATCGCGACCGACGCGCGCGAGGTCCTCGCGCTCGCCTCGACGAACTCGGTCGAACGGCTCTACGCGAACGTGAACGAGGGCTGGTACTACGCCGCGGACGAAAAAGGCGGTACGCTCCACGTGAAGCTCCGCAAGGGCCCGACTTCGGCCACGGTCGCGCTCGATATCCGCATGAGCGCGCCGATCGTCGCGCGCGCCGAGTCGCCCGACTATCCCGTTCCGAGCGCCGCCGAGGAGGAAGCGGCCGCCGCGGCGATGGTCGTCAAGGCGATCGACATGCCCCAGGTCAACAACACGAATTCGAAGAAGTTCGCCTCGGGCGACGACATGATCGTCAAGGCCGGCGAGCGGATCATCGTCGATCATCTCGACGGAACCTACCGCCGCATCCTCGGCCAGGTCGCCTCCCACCCGGACAACAATCCCGAGGCCCGCTACACCTTCACGATCAAGTCGGGCGCGAAGACGATCTTCGAGCGCGCGAACATGAAGGGCGACGCGCCGCCGCAGCTTATCGCGGTCGATATCCCGGGGAACTGCGACTGGGTCACGTTCGACTTCAAGGCCGACGACGAGACCGACGCCTCGAAGGGCGCGAAGGGCGTCTGGAAGGCCGTCAAGTTCTCCGCCGAGTAAGCGGCGTCCACGCGAAGGAAGTTTAAGATCAAGGAAGAAAAGAAAATGGCCACCGACCACTCGAAGTTCCAGCGCATCGTAATTCTCGATTACGGTTCCCAGTACACCCAGCTTATCGCCCGTCGCATCCGCGAGCAGCAGGTCTTTTCGGAGATCATCCGCTTCGATACGCCCGCCGCGAAGCTCCGCGAGAATATGCCCCAGGGCATCATCCTCTCCGGCGGCCCGAACAGCGTCTTCGAGGAAGGCGCGCCAGGAATCGACCCCGAGATCTTCGAGCTCGGCGTCCCGGTTCTCGGCGTCTGCTACGGAATGCAGCTTATGAGCCAGCAGCTCGGCGGCGCGGTCCAGCCGGGCGAGTCGCGCGAGTACGGGAAGACCGAGATGGCGACCGTCCCCGGGAACGAGCTTTTCGCGGGGCTCCCCGAGAAGTTCATCGTCTGGATGAGCCATGGCGACCGTGTCGCGAAGATTCCCGAGGGATTCGAGGTTTCGGCGACGAGCGCGAACTGCCCCTACGCCGCGATCAGGAACGAGAAGAAGCGGTTCTACGCGATCCAGTTCCACCCCGAGGTCGTCCACACCCAGCACGGCAACCAGATCCTCGGGAACTTCCTCTTCAAGATCTGCGGCTGCAAGGCCGACTGGAAGCTCACGACCTGGATCGAGGACACGGTCGAGAAGCTGAAGGAGCAGGTCGGGGACGAGGAGGTGATTCTCGGGCTCTCGGGCGGTGTCGATTCGTCGGTCGTCGCGGTCCTTCTCCACAAGGCGATCGGGACTCGGCTTCACTGCATTTTCGTCGACAACGGCCTCCTTCGCTACAACGAGGATAAGCAGGTCGAGGAGATGTTCCACGCGAAGCTCGGGCTCGACCTTCACGTCGCGCACGCGGCGCAGCGCTTTTACGACAACCTCAAGGGCGTGAGCGACCCCGAACAGAAGCGGAAGATCATCGGCCGCGAGTTCATCAACGTCTTCGCCGAGGAGGCGCGGAAATTCAAGGACGTGAAATTCCTCGGCCAGGGGACGATCTACCCCGACGTCATCGAGTCGTCGCACGCCTTGAAGGGTCCGTCCCAGACGATCAAGTCCCACCACAATGTCGGCGGGCTTCCGCCGGACCTCAAGTTCGAGCTTGTCGAACCGCTCCGCGACCTCTTCAAGGACGAGGTGCGCGCCGTGGGCCGCGTCCTCGGGATGGATCCGGAGCTTCTCGACCGCCAGCCGTTCCCGGGCCCCGGGCTCGGCGTCCGCATCCTCGGCGAGGTGACCGAGGAGAAGGTGAAACTCCTTCAGCAGGCCGATCTCCGCGTCCAGGAGGAAGTGAAGAAGCTCCCCGACTATAAGACGATCTGGCAGACGTTCGCCGTCCTCCTGCCCGTCAAGTCGGTCGGCGTCATGGGCGACCAGCGCACCTACGAGTACACCTGCGCGATCCGCTCCGTCAATTCGATCGACGCGATGACCGCTGACTGGACGCACCTCCCCTACGAGACGCTCGCGACGATGTCGAACCGCATCATCAACGAGGTGCGCGGCATCAACCGCGTCGTCTACGATATCTCCTCGAAGCCGCCGGCGACGATCGAGTGGGAATAAGATGATCAGGATTCTGATCGCCGACGACCACCCGATGGTCCGCGAGGGCTTAGAAGCCATGCTCGAGAGCGAGGAGGGCTTCGAGGTCGTCGCGCTCGCCGCGAACGGCGAGGAGGCGCTCGCGCTCGCCGCGGAAAAGAAGCCGGATGTCGTCCTTTCCGATATCCGGATGCCGAAGGCGGACGGCTTCGCGCTCCTCGAGGGGCTTAAATCCGCGGGCAGCGCGGCGAAAGTCCTCCTGATGGCGGGGATGCCGCTCAAGGAGGAGGAGTACCGCGCGAAAATGGAGGGCGCGCGCGGGTATCTCCCGAAGGATGTCGACCAGGACCGGCTCTCCGCCGTCATCCGCGAGATCGCAGCTACCGGCGCCGGTTTCGCCTGCGAGGAGTTCCAGTCGGCTCCGTCCCTCCTCTCGCCGCGCGAGATGGAGGTCCTGCGGCTCGTCTCGCAGGGCAACCAGCGCGATCATATCGCCGCTGCGCTCGGCATCGGCGCCGAGTCGGTGAAGACCCATCTTAAAGGCATAATGACGAAGCTCGGCGCGCCGAACGCGGTCTCCGCGGTGACGCGCGCCTACGAGCTCGGCATCCTGAGGGCGTAAATGACTTTAATCAAGAACGGTTTCATCATTGACGGTACCGGCGCCCCCGGCTTCACCGGCTCCATCGTCGTCGACGGCGACAGAATCGCCGAGGTTATCAAGCACGACGCAAGCAGCCCTCCGCACTCAGCACTCAGCACTCCGCACTCAGCACTTCACGTCGGCGAAACTTGTTTCGACGACGTGATCGACGCGCAAGGCGCGATCATCGCGCCCGGGTTCATCGACGCCCACACCCACTCCGACGCGTATCTCGTCCTCGAGCCGGGCGCGCCGTCGAAGATCACCCAGGGAATCACTACCGAGATTAACGGACAGTGCGGAGGTTCGGTCGCCCCGCGCTACGGCGAGGCGCGGCTCTCCTCCGACTGGGCCGCGCTCCTCGGGGACAGACTCACCTGGCGCTCGCTCGCCGAGTACCGCGAGGTCCTCGAGGCGGCGAAACCCGCCGTCAACACCGTCCAGTTCATCGGTCACAACACTCTTCGCTCTTCCGTGATCGGCTACCGCGGCGTCGCGGCTTCGCCGGACGATATGCGCGAAATGACGCGGCTCTTAGAGAAGTCGCTCGACGAGGGCGGCTGGGGGCTCACGACGGGGCTTATCTACCAGCCCGGAAAATACTCGACTCCGGAGGAGGTCGTCGCGCTCGCGAAGACGACCGCCGCGCGCGGCGGCTTCTACGCGACCCATATGCGGAGCGAAGGCGACCGGCTCCTCGAGGCGGTCGACGAGGTGATCGACCTCGTCAAGGAGACGGGCATCAAGGCGGAGATTTCGCATCTGAAGACGAGCGGGAAGAAGAACTGGCACAAGATCGACGCGCTCTTAGAGAAGATGAACGGCGCGATCGACTCTGGAGTTCTCCTCGGCTCCGACCGCTACCCGTTCACCGCGGCGGGAACCGACCTCGACGTCGTCTTCCCGGACTGGGCCGGCGAGGGCGGATGCCCCGCCGAGTGCGCGCGCCTCGCGGATCCCGCGACCCGCGCGCGGATCGTCGCGGAAATCGACGCCTCGGGCCGCGACTGGTCGACGGTGATGATCGGCGGCACGTGGCATCCGGAGACGAAACAATTTTCGGGCCGCTATGTCTCGGAGGCGAAAGGCGGGCTTTCGGCGGGAGAATTCATCTGCCGCGTTCTCGAACTTGACGGCTGCAAGACGGGCGGGTTCTTCTTCGGGATGAGCGAGGCGAATCTTGACCGCATCCTCTCCCAGAACTGGATCGTCCCCGGGAGCGACGCGTCGCTCCGCGCCCCGTGGGGGCCGCTTTCCGCGGACCACCCGCACCCGCGCGCCTACGCGACGATGCCCGAGTTCTACCGCCGTGTGCGCGCGCTCGGCTTTTCGCGCGAGGAGACGATCGCGCGAATGACGGGCGTCATCGCGAAGCGCTTCGAGATTCCGCGCCGCGGGACGCTCGAGCGCGGCAATTTCGCGGATATCGTCGTTTTCCGCGAGGACGATTTCAAGATCCGCTCCACCTTCGCGGACCCGCATCGCTTCACGACCGGCGTCGAGCTCGTGATGGTGAACGGCGCGATTCCGTATCGCGCGGGCGAATTCACTTCGACGCGCTCCGGGCGTTTCCTCGAGCGGCGCGCCTGAAACCGGATTCAATCGACAACAAGGACAATTCATGAAAAACAACTGCGTCTTCTGCGCGATCGCCGCGGGCGAAATTCCGAGTTTCAAGGTCTACGAGGACGATCTCGTCCTCGCCTACCTCGATATCAATCCGTTCACGAAGGGCCACACCCTCGTCATTCCGAAGGCGCACTCGACCGGGCTCCTCAATACGGACGACGCGACGCTCGCCGCCGTGATCGCGCGCGTGAAGAAGGTCGCGGCGATCCTGAAGGAGAAGCTTCACTGCGACGGATTCAACATTCTTCAAAACAACGGCGCCGCGGCCGGCCAGACGGTGATGCACCTTCACTTCCACATCGTCCCGCGTTATGGCTCGGAGCCGATCGTCTTCGAGAGTCACCCGGGCGACATGACCGCCCTCGCCGCGCTCGCCGAGACGTTGAAATGAGCGCTACTTGCGCTCGCGGACAGATTTAAGGTATAATATATACTCATTTTTGAAACCCAAGGAGTAAACTAAGATGGCAAAGCGTGACATCCCGCTCGAAAGAGTGCGTAACTTCGGCATTATGGCCCACATCGACGGTGGCAAGACGACCACCTCCGAGCGCATTCTCTACTATTCGGGCAAGAACTACAAGATCGGCGAAGTGCACGACGGCGCCGCGACGATGGACTTCATGGTTCAGGAACAGGAGCGCGGCATCACGATTCAGTCCGCGGCGACCTGCGTCCAGTGGGGTAACTACCGCCTCTCGCTGATCGACACCCCAGGACACGTCGACTTCACGGCCGAAGTCGAGCGCTCGCTCCGCGTCCTCGACGGCGCGGTCGCACTCTACTGCGCTGTCGGCGGCGTCCAGCCCCAGTCCGAGCAGGTGTGGCGCCAGTCCGAGAAGTACAAGGTCCCGAAGATCGCGTTCGTCAACAAGATGGACCGCGTCGGCGCCAACTTCTACAACGTCCTCGAGCAGATGAAGAAGCAGCTCAACGCCAACCCGGTCGCGATGGTCATCCCGATCGGTCAGGCCGAGACCTTCGACGGCATCATCGACCTCGTCTCGATGAAGGCGCTTTACTTCGACATGAAGTCGCTCGGCAAGACGGTCATCGAGAAGGACATCCCCGAAGAGTACAAGGAAAAGGCCGAGGAATGGCACCAGAAGATGGTCGAGTCTGCCGCCGAGCAGGACGACGCCCTCATGGAGAAGTTCTTCGCCGGCGAGGAGCTCACGGTCGACGAGATCAAGAAGGCGATCCGCAAGGGCACGCTCGCGCGCACGATCACCCCCGCGTTCTGCGGATCCGCGTTCAAGGACAAGGGCGTGCAGCCGCTCCTCGACGCGGTCTGCGACTACCTCCCCTCGCCGCTTGACACGGGCGCGGCCGTCTCGGCCGACGATCCGAGCCAGAAGCGCGAAGTGAACGACAACGAGCCGTTCTGCGGCCTCGCGTTCAAGATCATGAACGACCCGAAGTCGGGCGGCAAGATCACCTTCGTCCGCGTCTATTCCGGTACGCTCCAGGTCGGCGCCGAAATGCTCGACTCGACGATCAACAAGGAGCAGCGCATCTCGCGCCTCTTCCGCATGCACGCCGCGAAGCAGGAGCCGCTCGAAGAGGCCCACGCCGGCGACATCGTCGCCTGTATCGGCCTCACCGAGACCCGCACGGGCGATACGCTCTGCGACCCCGAGCACCCGATCACCCTCGAGTCGATCGACTTCCCGGCGCCCGTCATCTCGGTCGCGGTCAAGCCGAAATCCCGCGGCGATAACGAAAAGCTCGGCGCGGCGCTCCACGCGCTCGCGATGGAAGACCCGACCTTCGTCGTCACCTTCGACCAGGAGACCTCCGAGACGATCATCGCCGGCATGGGCGAGCTCTACCTC
>R26__coassemble_744_pt1 | contig 18508 bp, 13 predicted proteins | sample R26__metabat2_high_PE_025 | metagenome-assembled genome bin R26 | reverse complement strand
CCATCTATCGCCTTCGGCGATAGATGATTCTTCGCGCCTGTCGGCGCTCGAATAGCGCCGGCTTTTTTATTGTCTTTACGCCTACGCCTTGGCTTTGATAAATGAACTGGACAGTATATATTCTCGCGTCGGCGGTGTTTCTCGCCTTCTATGACCTTGCGAAGAAAGCGAGCGTCAGGGATAACGCGGTACTGCCGGTTCTTTTCTGGGCGACAGTGTTCGGGTGCGCCGGATTTATCGCCGTCGCGGCACTGACCGGACGGCTCATGACCGGAATCGCCGCCATCGACTCGACGCTCATCTGCCTCGCGGCTATCAAGAGCGTTATCGTCGCGACTTCGTGGATTTTCACTTTCTGCGCTCTGCGCACGCTTCCGATTTCCATCGCTACGCCTATCCGCGCGTCGGCGCCGGCTCTCGTTTTCCTCGCCGCGTTTTTCCTTTACGCTGAACGGCCGAGCGTCGTTCAAGGATTAGGCATGCTTACCGTTTTCGGCGGCTACTTCGTTTTCTCCTGGGCCGGGAAGCACGAGGGAATCGACTTCCTCCGCAATCGCGCCGTCTGGTGCGCCTTCGCAGGGATGGTCTGCTCTGCCGCCTCCGCGCTTTGGGATAAATATATCTTCAATGTCCGCGGTGCCAACATAGAGGCGGTTCAGCTCCTCTTTCAGATCGGTCTCGTCGTTTTCTACGGCATTTCCGAATTATCCGTCCGTTTGATTTTCCGACTTAAGGGGACTGTCCCCGTTAAATTCAACTGGCGCGCTACGATTCCCTGCGTCGGGGTCTTGCTCGCGGCCGCCGATTGGCTTTATTTCACCGGGATATCCAAGCCGGACGTCGCGATTTCTGTCGCGTCGCTTATGCGCCGTTTTTCCGTTGTCATCACCTTCGTTATCGGCGCGAAGCTGTTTAAAGAGACTAATCTCGTCCGTAAAGCCATCGCGCTCCTCGCGATTCTCGTCGGCGTAGTTCTCCTCGTGTTAAATTAAAATAGAATAACGGGCCTATTGACCGCAAGCGGCGTTATTTGATAAACTAATAATGCTTCTACGGCGATCCACGGGGGTCGGTCCGAAGGTTTGCTATTGTTCTTTTATAATGATAAGGAGAGAAAAATGTCGATGAACACGCAATTGCTGGCCGTGGTGCAGCATATTGAGAGCGAGCGCGGCGTGAGCCGCGAAATCGTTCTGACCGCCATCGAAGGCGCGATCAAGCAGGCCGCGAGCAAAAACCAGACCGTTACCAACGATTTCCGCGTGGTCATCGATCGCAAGGATCTCTCCATTCATCTTTACGATACGCTCGTCTGCACCGATCAGGAGACCGGTCCCGCCGGCTTCATATCGCTCGCTCGCGCCCGCCGAATCAATCCGGATATCAAGGAGGGCGATACACTGGAGGTTGAGATGCCGCCCGCCCGTCTCGGACGTATCGCGGCTCAGACCTCGCGCCAGATGATCATGCAGAAAATTCGCGAGGCCGAGCGCACGAACACTTTTGACGAATATCGCGACCGGACGGGCGATATCGTTTCCGGTACGGTTTCCGCGATCTCCCACCGTGATGTCTACGTGACGGTCGGCAAGACGGAAATGATTCTTCCTGGAAAATTCCGTATTCCGGGTGAAGAGCTCCATATCGGTGACACGGTTCGCGCCGTTATTCACAAAGTCGATCAGGACGACAAGAAGGGCCCGTCCGTGACGCTGAGCCGAACCTCGGGTCGTTTTCTGGAGGCGCTTTTCCGTCTTGAAGTCAGTGAAATCGCCGATGGCGTCGTTGAGATGAAGGGTAGCGCGCGCGATCCTGGATATCGCGCGAAAATCGCCGTGAGAACCGCGAATGACAATGTCGATCCCGTCGGTGCATGCGTCGGGCAGAAGGGGTCGCGTGTTCGCAATATCGTGAACGAGCTTAACGGTGAAAAGATCGATATCGTTCGCTGGAGCGAGGACATCTGCGAGTATGTGGCCGCGGCCCTCTCGCCTGCGAAGCTCGAATCGATTGAGGTCGCGACGGACGCCGACAATACGGTTCGTGTCGTCGTCGCGCCCGATCAGTATTCAATCGCGCTCGGAAAGCGCGGCCAAAACGTCAAGCTCACGAAGAAGCTGACGGGCTGGAACATCGATATCTCAAAGTCGCTCGTCACCGCGTCCTTCGAGGACCAGAAGGCGGCCGCGATCCGCGACATTGCCGAGACGTTCTCGATCTCGACGGCGGTCGCGACCCAGATCGTCGACGCCGGCTTCCTTACTGTCGACGGCATTGTTTATGTCGACGAGCCGACATTCATTTCGATGACCGGACTCGACGAGGTTACCGCCAAGGGAATCTATGCCGCGGCACAGGCGGTCGCGGCATATACGCAAAACGGATCGGTTGAATAAGGACGAGGAAGAGAGGTACGGATTTATGCGAGTATATGAACTTGCGCGAGAGACCGGCGTAACGAGCGCCGAAGTTCTGGAAGCGGCGAAGAATTGCGGAGTGGAGGCAACCAGTGCGATCAGTACGCTCAGCGGGCTTGATTTGGAGAAACTGCGCGAGACCGTAGCGAAGGGCGGCGATGAACTCGCCGCGAAGCGCGCGGCGAAGGCCGCGAAGGCGGCGGAAATCCGCAAGGGCGCGGTCGACGCGGGGCGTGAAGCGCTCGAGCGTCATCTCGCCGCGGCGAAAGCCGCCGAGGCGGAGCGCCCAGCGGTGAAACTCCCGCGGCCTGCGAAGCCGGCGGCTCCCGCGCCGAAGCCGGCCGTCGCCGTCGCGAAGCCCGCGCCGAAACCGGCGCCCGCTCCTACCCCGGCTCCGGCCAAGATCGTCGTCACGCCCGCGCCGGCGGCAGTAACTACAACTTCCCCCTCTACAACTACAACTACTGCTACAGCTACCCCGGCGAAGCCGAAGATCACGGTCTCCCCGGCCGCGCCCGCGAAGCCGGTGATCCGCATGGCTCCCGGCTACAAGCCGAAGGCGATCCCCGCCGTCCAGATCGGGCGCACGGGTCTCGCGGCCCATCCCGGCTTCAAGCCGGTCCAGAAGGCCGCGCCCGCCGGGCTCGGCGGCGGAATCAAGATCACCGTCTCGGCCCAGCCGAAGGTCCGTCCCCCGAAGGTCGTCGATTACGACAGCGAGGACGGTTCGCGCAAGGGCCGCAAGGGCAAGGACGCGATGAAGGCGTTCGAAAAGCGCGTTCCCCACGGTACGCCCGCCGCGCCCGCTGCGAATACGGGCATCAAGGTCGACGAGACCAACAAGGAGATTTCGATCCGCGGCGCGGTCGTCGTCAAGGACCTCGCGGCGAAGCTCAATCTGAAGCCGAACCGCCTGATCGCGGACCTGATGGGGCTCAAGATCCTCGCCTCGATCAACCAGCGCGTCGAACCCGACGTCGCGACGAAGGTCGCCGAGAAGTACGGTTTCAAGGTCGTTATCGAAAAGGCGCGCGACAAGGCCGCGGCGAAGCCGGTCCTGAAGGCGATCGACGCCGACGACCTGATCCCGGACGACGCGCCCGAAACGCTCAGGCCGCGCGCTCCGGTCGTCACGTTCCTCGGCCACGTCGACCACGGCAAGACGACGCTCATGGACTGGATCCGCAAGGAGCACGTCGCCGCAGGCGAGGCGGGCGGCATCACCCAGCAGATTTCCGCCTACCAGGTCGAAATCGCCGGTAAGCCGATCACGTTCCTCGATACGCCCGGCCACGCCGCGTTCTCAGCGATGCGCGCCCGCGGCGCCCAGATCACCGATATCGCCGTACTCATCATCGCGGCGGACGACGGCGTCATGCCCCAGACCGAGGAGTGCATCAAGGTCGCGCGTCAGGCCGGCGTCCAGATCATGGTCGCGATGACGAAGTGCGACAAGCCGACCGCGAACTGCGACCGCGTCAAGCAGCAGCTCCAGAAGCGCGGGCTCACCCCGGAAGAGTGGGGCGGCGACATCATCTGCTGCCCGGTCTCGGGCGTTACCGGCGAGGGCGTCGACGCGCTTCTCGAGAACATCCTCGTCCAGGCCGAAGTCCTCGAGCTTCAGGCGAACCCGAACCGCCGCGCGAACGGCTTCGTGATCGAGTCCGAGCTCCAGCAGGGCCTCGGGCCGTGCGCGACCCTCCTCGTGACGGGCGGCACGCTCAAGGTCGGCGACGCGATTCTCATCGGCGAACACTTCGGCAAGGTCCGCGCGCTTATCGACGACCACGGCCGCCGGATCAAGGAGGCGGGCCCCGCGATGCCGGTCAAGTGCACGGGCCTTTCGGGCGTTCCCGAAGCGGGCGCCGAGTTCCGCGTGATGCTCGACGAGAAGCGCGCGCGCGACCTCGCCGAGCAGACGGCGATGGAAAGGAAACAGGAAGAGCTTTCGACGAACAAGGCCGCGACGCTCGACGCGCTCATGTCGCGCATGGCGGCGGAAGGAAAGCGCGAGCTCAATGTCATCGTCAAGTCCGAGAACCAGGGCACGCTCGAGGCGGTCGTCCAGGCGCTTCAGGAGATCAAGAGCGAGAAGGTCTCGCTCAACATCATCGGGACCGGTACGGGCAACGTCTCGATGACCGACGTCAAGTCCGCCGCCGCCGGCAAGGCGATCGTCGTCGGCTTCGATATCGGCAACGATTCCGGCGTCCAGAGCCAGGCGCGCCACGACGGCGTAAGGATCAACTCCTTCCGGATCATCTACGAGCTCATCGACCACGTCAAGAACTCGATGCTCGATCTTCTCCCGCCCGAATACAAGGAGGTCGTCCTCGGCCACGCCGAGATCAAGGCGATCTACGATATCGGCAAGCTCGGCAAGATCGCTGGCTCCCAGATGCTCGACGGCAAGCTCGTCGCGAAGGAGAAGTACCGCATCCTCCGCGCGAAGACGCGGATCTGGGACGGCAAGGTCCAGACTCTCCGCCACTTCAAGGACGAGGTCAAGGAAGTGACCGGCCAGCAGGAGTGCGGCGTCTGCTTCGTCAACTACGAGGAATTCAAGGAAGGCGACGTGATCGAGTGCTACCAGCTCGAGGAACTGCCGCGCAGTCTTTAACGGCTGAAGCCGACCCCGGCCGGCGGAGGACGAAAGCATGAAAATTGTCGATTGCGATTATTTCATCGTCGGCTCCGGCATGGCCGGGCTGATGAGCGCCCTGCACCTTTCGTCCTACGGGAAGGTCGTTCTCGTGACGAAGGGGCGGCTCGCCGACTGCAACTCGAACTTCGCGCAGGGCGGGATCTGCTGCGTGATGGACCCCGCCGACACGTTCGACAAACACGCGCGCGACACGATGATCGCGGGCGCTTGGCTCGGCAAGACGAAAGTCGTCCACGAGATCTGCGAGAACGCGCCCGCCGGAATTCAGGATCTCCTCGACTGCGGCGTCAAGTTCGCGCGGAAGGAGGACGGCGACTGGGATCTGACGCGCGAGGGCGGCCACTCCGCGCGCCGCATCTTCCACGCGGGCGACATCACGGGCGAAAAGTGCGAGTCGGCGATGATCCGCCGGCTCAAGAAGTCGCCGGTCGATTACCGCGAGCAGACGATAGTCATCGACCTCATAATGTCGAACCGCATCGGACTCGATGGCGAAAGCCGCTGCCTCGGCGCCTACGTCCTCGACAAGACGACGGGCGAAATCTACGCCGTCCGCTCGCCGAACACGATCCTCGCGACCGGCGGCTGCGGGAAGGTCTATCTCTACACCTGCAATCCCGACACCGCGACCGGCGACGGCATCGCGCTCGCGTGGCGCGCGGGGGCGAAGATTGAGAACATGGAATTCATGCAGTTCCATCCGACCTGCCTCTACCACCCGAAGGCGAAGCGCTTCCTTATTTCCGAAGCCGTGCGCGGCGAAGGCGCCGTCCTCGTCGACAAGCGCGGCAAGGAATTCATGAAGAAGTACGATCCGCGCGGTTCGCTCGCGCCGCGCGACATCGTCGCGCGCTCGATCGACTCCGAGATGAAGCGTACGGGCGACGACTGCATGTTCCTCGACATCCGGAAGAAGGGCGAGAAGTATTTGAAGGAGCGCTTCCCGAACATCTACGCGAAGTGCCTCTCCTTCGGGATCGACATGGCGAAGGATCTGATTCCGATCGTCCCCGCCGCCCACTACACCTGCGGCGGCATCATGGCGACGACCGACGGGAAGACCTCGATCAAGGGCCTTTCGGCGGTCGGCGAGTGCGCCTCGACGGGGCTCCACGGCGCGAACCGCCTCGCCTCGAACTCGCTTATGGAGGCGCTCGTCTGCGCCCGGCTCACCGCCGCGCGCCTCGGGCCCCATCCGGAGAAGTTCGATTCCAAGGCGCCCGCGATTCCCGCGTGGAAGACCGGGAAGGCCGTTCCGCCCGACGAGGCGGTTCTCGTCTCCCACATGTGGGACGAAATCCGCCGCCTGATGTGGGACTACGTCGGCATCGTCCGCACCAACAAGCGCCTCGCTCGCGCCGCGCACCGGATCAAGACCCTGCGCCGCGAAATCCACGACTACTATTTCCGCTATCTCGTGACCCCCGACACGCTCGAGCTCCGCAATCTCGCGGTCTGCGCCGAGCTGATCGTGAAGAGTGCCCAGAAACGCCACGAGAGCCGCGGGCTTCACTACACGCTCGACTATCCGCGCCAGGCGAAGACGATCCGTCAGACCGTTCTTCCCGGCTATCGCGGCTAAAGTTATCGCCCCCTAGGTCAGGCAAACGTGGGTGAATTTTGATATAATCTAAACACTATGAAATCGAAGAAAGTGATGCTTGCAATCGCGACGATTCTCGTCGCGACAGGTCTTTACGCCTCCGGTCACGCCGGAGAGGCCCCTTACCCGAACTTCGGGCTTCCGCGGACGGAAGCGATGATGTTCCTCGCGATCCAGCTCGGCGTCATCCTCTTCGCGGCGAAGGTCGGCGGCATGATCGCCTCCGCGATGAAGCTCCCGTCGATTCTCGGCGAGCTCGGCGCGGGCATCGTGATCGGCCCGTGGGCGCTCGGCGGCATCGGGATCGGACACGGGCTTTTCGCTCAGGGGCTTTTCCACGGCGTCGCGCTCCGCGAAATCGCGGCGACGAATCCGTCGATCGCGGCGACGAGCCCCGAGCTCTACGGTTTCGCAACGCTCGCCTCGATTATTCTCCTCTTCCTTTCGGGCCTCGAGACGAACCTCAAGATGTTCCTCAAATACTCCTTCGTCGGCTCGATGGTCGGCGTCGGCGGCGTAATCGTCTCGTTCGCGTTCGGCGACATCTGCGCGGTACTCCTTCTCCCGAAATTCTTCGCCCACTTCGCCCCGCTCGCCGAGATGCCGTTCGCCGAGGCGATGACCCAGGCGGCTCCGCTCTACATGGGCATCATGTCGACCGCGACTTCGGTCGGCATCACCGCGCGAATCCTTTCCGAAAAGAAGAAGATGGATTCCGAGGAAGGTACGACGATCATGGCGGGCGCCGTGATCGACGACGTTCTCGGGCTTATCGTCCTCGCGATCGGCAACGGCATCATCGCCTCGCAGGTCGCGGCGAAATCGGCCGCGGGCGCGGCCGCCTCGTCGGGGCTCGACTGGGCCAACATCGGTCTCGTCGCCGTGAAGGCGTTCGGCGTCTGGCTCGGCGCTACGCTCGTCGGCGTTCTCGCCGCGCGCTATATCGCGAAGTTCCTGAAGACCGTCTTCAAGAGCCCGGTCGTGATCGCGATGATGGCGTTCGGACTTTCGATGGTTCTCGCCGGCTTCTTCGAGTTCATGGGCCTCGCGATGATCATTGGCGCCTACGTGATGGGCCTCGCGCTCTCGCGCACCGATTTGAAGCACACGATTCAGGAGATGCTCGACCCGGTCTACGCGTTTCTCGTTCCCGTATTCTTCTGCGTGATGGGTATGATGGTAGATGTCTCGGCGCTCTGCTCGAAGCCCGTACTCTATTTCGGCGCGATCTACACCGCGCTCGCGGTCGCGGCGAAGGTGATCGGCTGCATGGTCCCCTCGCTCTTCTGCGGCTTCAATGTCCTCGGCGGTCTCCGCATCGGCGCGGGCATGGTCCCGCGCGGCGAAGTCGCGCTCATCATCGCGGGCATCGGCCTCTCGGCCGGCTTCCTCACGCCCGAGATCTTCGGTATCGGCATTCTGATGACGCTCGTCACGACCGTTGTCGCCCCGCCCGCGCTCGTCGGGCTCTTCGCGCCTCAGGCGAAGGGCGTCCGCCACCCGAAGGCGTCCGCAAGCCACTCGCGCGAAATCGCCTTCGAGCTCTCGAGCCCCGAGGTCGCCGAGTATATCCTCGCGAAGCTCGTCAACGAGTTCCGCGTCGAGGGCTTCTTCACCTCGCTCCTTTCGAAGGAGGAGAACATCTGGGAGGTCGTCCTCGACGAGGTCGAGCTCTCGATCCGCCTTTCCGGCCACCGCATCCTCGTCCAGTGCACGAAGGAGGAGGAGGCGATGCTGATGACCGCGTGGATGGAAGTCGCCTCCCAGGTCAACGACCTCGCGAAGTCGATCTCGAAGCCGATGCGCTCGGATACGATGGGGAAGCTCCTCCGCGACACCGAGGCGAAGGGAGCCTCGAAGGACGCGCGCAAGGGCTCGATGCTCCGCTACATGCAGGGCTTCGTGATGCTCCCCGGCTTCCGCGCCGCGACGAAGGCGGAGGCGTTCCGGAAGATGATCGAGGCGATGCACGCCGAGTTCCCGAAGCACGTCCCCGACGTCGAGGCGGCGATGTCCTGCGTCCTCAAGCGCGAGGCGGCGATGCCGACCGGGCTCGACCACGGCATCGCGGTTCCCCACGGGCGCGACGAGTCGATCGTCAACATCGCGGGCGCGGTCGCGGTCGTCGACAATACGGGTTCGGAAACGGGTGGCTGCATCGCCGACTACGAGACGATCGACAAGTCGCCCGTCGACATCATCGTCCTCACGCTCGCGAACGACCAGGCTCAGACGCCGTACCTTCAGCTCATGAGCGCCATCTCGCGCATCCTCCGCGCCGACGACGGCTACGCGAAACTTAAGGCCGCGAAGACGGCGGACGAAATGCGCGAGTTCTTCAAGAAGGGCGCGTAAAGAGTTTTCAACACGAATTCACTTACACTACAGGGGAAAACAAATGAAGAAAGTAATCATCACCGTCGTCGGCAAGGACACGGTCGGCATCATCGCGAAGACGACCGCCTGCCTCGCGAAGAACAACGTCAACGTCCTCGACATCACCCAGACCGTCGTCGGCGGCTACTTCAACATGATGATGATCGTCGATGGCTCCCAGGCGAACAAGGACTTCGACAAGCTTTCGAGCGAGCTCTCCAAGCTCGGCGAGGATCTTGGGCTCGCGATCCGCTGCCAGAAGAGCGAAATCTTCGACAAGATGCACCGGATCTGAGAATTAATCGATTTTTCGATTTCTCGATTTTTCGATTGATGAGAGGGGAATTTATATGATTACACTGAGTGAAGTTCTGGAGACGAACAACATGGTGAGCGAGCAGACGCTCGACGTGAGAACGATCACCATGGGGATTTCGCTTCTCGACTGCGCCGACGCGTCGGTCGCGAAGACCTGCGAAAAGATCTACAAGAAACTGACGACGCTCGCGAAGGATCTCGTCAAGGTCGGCGACGAGATCGGTCGCGACTTCGGCGTCCCGGTCGTCAACAAGCGCATCTCGATCACCCCGGCGGCGATCGTCGGCGGCGCGTGCTGCAAGAAGCCGTCCGACTTCGTAAAGATCGCGAAGACGCTCGACAAGGCGGCGAAGAAGCTCGGCGTCAACTTCATCGGCGGCTACTCCGCGATCGTCTCGAAGCAGATGACGAAGGCGGACGAGCTCCTTATCAAGTCGATCCCCGAGGCGATGGCGACGACTGAGCGCATCTGCTCGTCGGTGAACGTCGGCTCGACCAAGACCGGCATCAACATGGACGCCGTCCGGCTCATGGGCGAAATCGTCAAGAAGACCGCCGAGCGCACGAAGGACCGCGATTCGATCGGCTGCGGCAAGCTCGTCGTCCTCTGCAACGCCCCCGACGATAACCCGTTCATGGCGGGCGCGTTCCTCGGCGTCTCCGAAGGCGACGCCGTCATCAACGTCGGCGTCTCGGGCCCGGGCGTCGTCAACCACGTCCTCAAGTCGATCCGCGGCGCCGATTTCGAAACCCTCTGCGAGACGATCAAAAAGACCGCGTTCAAGATCACCCGTGTCGGTCAGCTCGTCGCCCAGGAGGCGTCGAAGCGTCTTGGCGTTCCCTTCGGTATCATCGACCTTTCGCTCGCGCCGACGCCGGCGATCGGCGACTCGGTCGCGGACATCCTCAAGGAAATCGGTCTTGAGCATCCGGGCGCGCCGGGCACGACCGCCGCGCTCGCGCTTCTCAACGACCAGGTCAAGAAGGGCGGCGTCATGGCGTCCTCGTATGTCGGCGGACTTTCGGGCGCCTTCATCCCGGTCTCGGAGGACCAGGGCATGATCGACGCGGTCGAGGCGGGCGCGCTCACGATCGAGAAGCTCGAGGCGATGACCTGCGTCTGTTCGGTCGGCCTCGACATGATCGTAATCCCGGGCGATACCCCCGCGACTTCGATCTCGGGCATCATCGCCGACGAGGCGGCGATCGGCATGGTCAACCAGAAGACGACCGCCGTCCGCGTCATTCCCGCGATCGGGAAGGGCATCGGCGACAAGGTCGAGTTCGGCGGCCTTCTCGGCTACGGCCCCGTGATGCGCGTGAGCCCGTTCTCCTGCGCGGCGATGATCAACAGGAAGGGCCGCATCCCCGCCCCGATCCATTCGTTCAAGAATTAAATGCGGATCGGTCAGGGTTACGACTCGCACCGTTTCGAGGACGAGGGGAGCTTGAAGCCCCTCGTCCTCGGCGGCATTTTATTCCCCGGCGAGCGCGGGCTCAAGGGCCACAGCGACGCCGACGTCCTCCTTCACGCGGTTATCGATGCTCTGCTCGGCGCCGCCGCCATCGGCGATATCGGCTCGCACTTTCCCGACACCGACGCGAAGTGGAAGGGCGCCGATTCCGCGAAACTGCTCGCGTCGGTCGTCGCCGAAATCCATGCGGCCGGTTACACGGTCGGCAACATCGACGCGACCGTCATCTGCGAGCGGCCGAAACTCAGACCGCGCGTCGAGGAAATCCGCGCGAATGTCGCGCGCCTCCTCGAAGTCGACGTTTCCGCCGTTTCCGTGAAGGGCAAGACGAACGAGAAGATGGACGATGTCGGCGCCGGCGTCGGCGTCGTCGCCTACGCGGTCGCACTTCTCAAACGTCACGAAATTTGATAACATATCTCCCTCAATTCGGTTAAAGGTTTTGTATGAACATCGATATCAGAAAAGAAAATGACATCGTCGTAGTCGCCCTCGACGGGCGACTCGTGGCCGCGTGTTCGGGAGAACTTCGGGATAAGGTCGTCGCGGAAATGGGAGATGTGCCGAAAGTCCTTTTCGATCTCGCGAAAATGACTCATATCGACTCGTCGGGACTCGGCGTTCTCGTCCAGCTCCTCCAGCGTGCTTCGAAGGCGGGCGGCGCCGTCAAGCTCGCGAATCTTCAGGCCCACCCGAAAATCGTCTTCGATATCACGAAAGTCTATCGCGTCTTCGAGATTTTCGATTCGGTCGACGCGGCGCTCGCCTCGTTCGCCTGAGCCGGGGGGAGGGCGAAGGAATGCGTATCGCCCACGTCGTCCGCCGCTTCGTTTTCGAGGAGTGGGGCGGGACGGAAAACGTCGTCTGGAACACCTGCCGCGAACAGCTCGCCGCGGGTGACGAGCCGGAGATTTTCGCGACCGCCGCGCTGCGACCGGAAGGTCCCGGAGAAATCGTGCGCGAGGGAATCCGCATTCACTACCTCGGCTACCGCTACCCGTATTTCCCGATGCCCGCGCGCGACCGCCTCGCGCTCGACCGGAAGGGCGGGAGCCCGTACGTCCCGGGGCTCGACGCCGCGCTAGCGGCCTTTAGTCCCGATGTCATCCATATCGATACGAGCGGACGTTTCGCGGCCCTCGCCGTGAAATCGGCGGAAAAGCTCGGCGCGGTGACGGTGATGACGCTCCACGGCGGCGACGCCTCGGTCCCGAAGGCGGAACTCGAACTGATGCTCCGCCCGCTCAAAGGAAAGTTTCCCTGGGGCGGAATCGTCGACCGTCTCCGCGGTCTCCGCTTCGTCCCCGCCTCGCGAGTCGATGTGATTCTCAGTCTCTCCCGCGCCGAAAGCGCGAAATTACGCGAGAAATATCCATCTTCGGATATTCGAACCTTCCCGAACGGCGTGGAGTTGACGGGGACAGTCCCTGATTCGTCGATTCGTCGATTCGTCGATTCGTCGAATGAGACGGGGACAGGCCCTGATTCGTCTATTCGTCGATTCGTCGATTGCGTCGATTGTGTCGGAGAAAGACCCTGGCGCACGAAACACGAAGCACGAAGCACGAAGCACGATACTTTCAGTCGCGAGGATCGACTACCAGAAGAATCAGAAGGCGCTCGTCGAGATACTCGCGGCGGAGAAGGGGGCGACGCTGCGGCTCGTCGGGCCGGTTACTTCGGATTGGTATCGAGAGGAGATTCTCGCGCGGGCGAAGGAACTCGGCGTCGAGGACCGGCTCACGATCGTTCCCGGGCTCCCGCACGGTTCGGCGGAGCTCGAACGGGAGTTCGCCGGGGCGGACATCTTCGCGCTTGCGTCAATGCACGAGCCGTTCGGCATCGCCGCCCTGGAGGCGTGGGCCCACGGACTGCCGCTGATGTGCGCGAAGGTGGGCGGGCTTTGCGATTTCGTCGAGGACGGCGTGAACGGCGTTTTCTTCGATCCGGCGAAACCGGAGACCGCGGTCGCCGCCTACCGCCGCCTTGCCGGCGACCCGGAGCTGCGCGCGCGCCTCGTCGAGCGCGCGAGTCGCGACGTCCTCGAATATTCCTGGCCGAAGATAGTCGCGAAACTGCGGGGCATCTATCTTGAAGCGCTCGCGCGGAAAGGACGCGCGCGATGAAAAGAGTCCTCTTCATCGGCCGCTACGCCGGTTTCGCGGGCGGAATCGAGCGCTACGCCTTCGCCGCCGCGAAGCGTCTTTCCGCGGAAGGCGTCGTCGTCGATTGGGTCGGAACGGAGCCGGCGAGCGGAGCCGAAAGCTTCTGCGAAGCTTTCGGCTCAGTGCTTAGTGCTCAGTGCTTAGTGCCTGGTGCGAAGGTGACTGTCCCCAACTCAATCGACGAATCGACGAATCGACAAATCGACGAATCGATGAATCGACGAATCGACGAATCGACGAATCGACGAATCGACGAATCCGAGGAATACGATGAAGTCGTGATCCACAAGATACCGGGCGTGAAGGCGATACGGGCGCTGAAGGCGAGGTTCGGCGAGCGGCTCGTCTTCTTCGCGCACGACCACGATCTTTATTGCCCGCGGCGGCATTATTACACCCCGTTCGGGCGGACGAACTGTCATCGCGCGTATTCGCCGCTTCGGTGCCTTTTCTGCGCGCTCGCGTCCTCGCCGCGGAACGCGCCGCGCGTCGTCGTGAATTTCCTTCGCCCGGCACTCGCGGAACTGCGCGGCTGCCGCGCGCGGGTCATATCGGAGTTCATGCGCGCCAATCTCATCAGGAACGGTTTCGCGCCGGATCGGATCGAGATCGTTCCGCCCGAGGTTCCGGCGGTGCGCGAGCTTAAGAAGTTCACCCCCTCGAAGACGACGCCGATCCGGCTCCTCTTCGCGGGTCAGCTGATCGCCGGGAAGGGCTGCGACCTCTTTCTCGAAACGCTCGCGTGTCTTCGCCGGCTCGGCGCGCCGTTCGCGGCGACCGTTCTCGGCGACGGCAAGGACCGCGCGAAGCTTGAGGCGCGCTCGCGCCGCGACGGGCTCGGCGTCGTCTTCGCGGGCTGGCGTCCCGACCCGGAGAAGTACTTCGCCGCCGCCGACCTCACGCTTTTCACCTCGCGCTGGCAGGAACCCTACGGTCTCGTCGGCGCGGAATCGATCGCGCGCGGAACGCCCGTCGCCGCGTTCGACGTCGGCGGCGTCCGCGAGTGGCTCCGCCCCGGCGTGAACGGAATCCTCGTCCCCGAGGGCGACACCGCCGCGCTCGCGGACGCGGTCGCGGCCTTCGCGCCGACCGGCTCGCTGAAAGGAGCGCGTTCGTGAAACTCCTCGTCGACGCGATACCCTACGACGGCGGCAAATCCGGGATTTCCGTCTACATCGAGAACGTCGTCCGCGAATTCGCCGCCCTCGGCCACGAGCTTACGCTGATCGTCGAGCCGGGCGCGGGCGAGGCGGTGACGCGCCGCATCCGTCCCGAAGACCGCGCGCGGATATCCTTCCTCGAAGCGCCGCGCTGGACCCGCCGCGCCGCGCTCTCGATGCTGTGGCATCTTTTCGTTCTCCCGCGCCGGATAAAGTGGAAGCGCTATCACGCGCTCTTCGTTCTCGCCGCGAACCGGCGGATGCCGGGCTTCGTGAAGATTCCGACCGTCGCGGTCGTCCACGATCTCTCCCAATACCACGTCGAGGCGAAGTACGGCCCGCTCAGGATGTTCTACATCAAGCGCCTTCTTCCGCGCTATGTCCGGAAGGCCCACCGCGTCGTCGCGATCTCCCGCTCGACCGCCCGCGATCTCGTCGCGCACTGGCACATCCCCGAATCCCGCGTCACGGTCGTTTACAACGGCTTCACCCCGCCGGAGAAATTTGTCGATTCGTCGAATCGTCGATTCGTCGATTCGTCGATTCGTCGGTTCGACGATTCTTTGGATCTCCGACATTCAGAATCGACAAATCGACAAATCGACAAATCGAAAAATCGAAGCACGCTCCTCTACATCTCGCGAATCGAGCACCCAGGGAAGAACCACGTGAAGCTGATCGAGGCGTACGGGATGCTGCCGCGCGAGGTCGCCGCGGCGCATCATCTCGTTTTCGTCGGCGGGGACTGGAACGGCGCGGCGGTGGTTCACGCGGCGGCGGAGGCGTCGCCGTACCGCGAATTCATCGAGTTCGCGGGGTTCGTCCCGCAGGATAATCTCGCCCGTATCTGGGCGGACGCCGCCGGCTACGTTTTCCCGAGCCGCTTCGAGGGCTTCGGGCTTTCGCTCCTCGAGGCGATGGCGGCGGGCGTTCCGTGCGCCTGTTCGCGGACCTCGTCTCTCGGCGAACTCGGGGAAGGCGTCGCGGAGCTCTTCGACCCCGAATCGCCCGGGGAGATCGCCGCGGCGCTTTCGCGGCTTCTGTCGGGCGACAACGCCGCGCGGATCGCTGCCGGGCGCGAGCGCGCCGCGTCGTTCTCCTGGCCGCGCTGCGCGGCCGGTCTTCTCGCCGCTTTCCCGCCCGCACGCGTCTTCGGCGTCCCGATCGACTGTACGACGATGTCCGCAGCTCTCGCTGAAATCAAGGATTCGTCGATTCGTCGATTCGTCGATTCGTCGATTTGTCAATCTAAGGATTCGGTAGAATCCTCGGAATTCTCTGAATCCTCTGAATCGACGAATCGACGAATCGATAAATCGAGAAATTCCCGCTTTTTCGCCTTCGTGAACGCTCACTGCCTCAACGTCGCGTACAGGGATCGCGAGTACGCGGAGATTCTCCGGCGCGCGGACCGGGTCTGGCCGGACGGGACGGGCGTGCGGATGGCGGGGCGGCGGCTCGGTTTTCCCGTCCCCGAGAATGTGAACGGGACGGATATGTTCCCGCTCCTCGAGGGACGCGTCTTCCTTTTCGGCGCGGCGCCCGGCGTCGCGGAGAAGGCGGCGGAGAACGCGAGGCGGCTTTATCCGAAGATGGAGATCGTCGGTACCGCCCACGGCTACGGCGACGAGGACGAGGTCGTCGCCGCCGTCAATCGCGCGCGGCCCGACATCCTTCTCGTCGCGCTCGGCGTTCCCCTGCAGGAGAAGTGGATCGCGCGCAATCTCGCGCGTCTCGATTGCGGCGCCGTGATTGCGGTCGGCGGGCTTCTCGATTTCGTCTCGGGCCGGATTCCGCGCGCCCCCGCGTGGATGCGCCGGCTCGGAATCGAATGGTTTTATCGTTTTCTACAGGAGCCGCGCCGGATGTTCCGGCGCTACATCATCGGGAATCCGTTATTCCTTTGGCGATTGAGGAATCCAAGTTCGGGCGCGAGCTCTGTCGATAATCCCAGTTGATTTTCTCACGGAGAATGTGATATACTATCCCTCGTTCGTTTGCCGAAGCGGGCGTAGCTCAATGGCAGAGCTCCAGCCTTCCAAGCTGGCTACGAGGGTTCGATTCCCTTCGCCCGCTCCAAGGTAGAGAAAGGCCAGGGTGGCGTAATGGCAGCCGCGGCAGACTCAAAATCTGCTATACGTGAGTATGTGCGGGTTCGAGTCCCGCTCCTGGCACCCGCCTTCGCTAAAGCTACGGCGGGCAAGCCCAACGCTACGGCGGGCAAGCCGACAGACGAACGAAAAACCATGACTGGAGGGGTGTCCGAGTGGTCGATGGTGCAACCTTGGAAAGGTTGTGTGGGCGCAAGTCCACCGGGGGTTCGAATCCCCCCCCCTCCGCCAGTTTTTTCAATTTTTCGATTGCGGTTTCCGTTTGCAATCGCGAGCAGTTTTTTGGTATACTATCCACCAATCTGCGACTGTCTAAGGAGGTTATCCCTGCCGCGGGTGCCTTGAATTAAAGGCGTCTTGACGCCGGCAAAGTGCCGGATGTCGGCGGGGTGAATGTACAGCTTCCCGGTTCGCAGAAGAAAAAGAAAGACGAAGAATCATGAAGATCGACAAGGCCGCCATCCGTTCCCAGTACCAGCGCCATGACCGCGACACCGGTTCGTCCGAGGTCCAGATCGCGCTCCTCACCGAGGAAATCAAGGCCCTCACCGAGCATCTCAAGGCGAACAAGCAGGACCACAGCTCGCGCTACGGCCTCCTCCGCAAGGTTCAGAACCGCCGCAACCTCCTCGACTACCTCAAGCGCGAGAACGAGGCGAGCTACAAGGAGCTCATCGCGAAGCTCGGCCTCCGTCGTTAATTTCCAAACGACAAAAAGAAAGCAAAACACCAATGACAGGTGAAAAAGAGTTCAAGGTGAACATCGCGGGGACGGACCTCGTGATCGGCACCGGGCTCCTCGCGCAGCAGGCCGCGGGGGCCGTCACCGTATCGTACGGTGACACGACCGTCTTCACGGCGGTCACCAACACCGACACGCCGCGGGAAGGGATCGACTTCTTCCCGCTCCAGTGCGAGTACCGCGAGAAGTTCTACGCGGCGGGCAAGTTCCCCGGCGGGTTCTTCAAGCGCGAAGCGCGCCCGACCTCGAAGGAGATCCTGACCGCGCGCATGTGCGACCGCCCGATCCGTCCGCTTTTCCCCGACGGCTACTACAACGACGTCCAGGTGAACGGCACGCTCATCCAGTCCGACGGGACGCGCGAGGCGGACTTCCTTGCGGTGAACGCCGCCTCGGCCGCGCTCCACATCTCCGAGATCCCGTTCATGGGCCCGATCGGCTGCGTCCGCATCGGCCGCATCGACGGCGAGTGGGTCATCAACCCGACCCACGAGCAGAAGGCGAAGAGCGACATCGACCTCCTTTACGCGGGTCTCCGCGGCAAGTTCCTCATGATGGAGGGCTCGGCCTCGGAAATCACCGACGAGGATTTCGTCGCCGCCCTTAAGCGCGCCCACGAGGAAGTCGAGAAGATCATCGACCTCCAGATCGAAATGCGCCGCGCGCTCGGGAAGCCCGACAAGGTCATCGCCGACGTCCCGCAGCCCGCCGACAAGATGGACTTCATCCGCAAGGAAGGCGGCGAGGCCCTCGCGGCCGCGCTCCTCATCAAGGGCAAGCTCGAGCGTCAGGGCAAGGTCTCCGCAATCAAGGAGGACCTCCTCAAGAAGGTCGCCGAGAAGTGGCCCGAGATCGACTCCGTCGGCTTCGTCCATCTCTTCGACGCTCTCGAGATCGAGACCGTCCGTAAGAACGTCCTCGTCCACGGCAAGCGCATCGACGGCCGCGCCCAGCACGAGATCCGTCCGCTCTCCGCCCAGGTCGGCGTTCTCCCGCGCCTCCACGGCTCGGCTATCTTCTCGCGCGGCGAGACCCAGTCGTTCGCGACCGTCACGCTCGGCTCGAAGAAGGACTCGCAGGAGCTCGACTCCGTCACGGGAGGCGACCTCTCGAAGAGCTTCATGCTCCACTACAACTTCCCGCCCTACTGCACCGGCGAAGTCGGCCGTCTCGGCTCGACCGGCCGTCGCGAGATCGGCCACGGCGCGCTCGCCGAGCGTTCGATCGCGGAGGTCCTCCCCGACAACTTCCCGTACTCGATCCGCGTCGTCTCGGAGATCATGGGCTCGAACGGCTCCTCCTCGATGGCGTCGATCTGCAACGGCTGCCTCGCGCTCATGGACGCGGGCGTCCCGCTGAAGCGCACGGTCGCGGGCATCTCGATCGGCCTCTTCACGAACGAAGACCAGTCCCAGAAGGTTCTCGTCACCGACATCCTCGGCGCCGAAGACCACTGCGGCGACATGGACTTCAAGG
>R26__coassemble_739_pt1 | contig 18616 bp, 9 predicted proteins | sample R26__metabat2_high_PE_025 | metagenome-assembled genome bin R26 | reverse complement strand
AGAAGATCGTGGAGAAGCCGGTCGAGAAAGTCGTTCGCGTCGAGGTGCCGGTCGAGAAGGTCGTCGTCAAGGAAGTGCCGGTCGAAAAAATCGTCGAGAAGGTCGTCTACGTCGAGTCGCCGACCGTCGTCGAACCGGCCCCGGAACCGCCGCGCCGGGAAAGCGCGTTCGGCGGGATCTTCAAGGGAGCGAATCGCGAAGGAATGGCGGCCCTCGAGGCGGCCGCAAGGCGTGAACTCGCGGCCGCGAAACGCGGCGGCGGCAGATTCAGCATTTTCGGAAGGAGATGAGAGAGATGAGCGAATCGAAGTGGTATCTGCGCGCGCAGGATGAAGTTTTCGGTCCCGAGACCGAAGAGCAGCTCGTCGAGTGGGCGAGAATGGGGCGGATACAGCCCGGGCAGGAACTTTCGGCGGACAGCGCGAACTGGCGCAAGGTCGAGGAGGTCCCGTTCCTCGATATGCGCTTTTCGATCGACATCGGCGACGGCCGCCCGCGCGGGCCGTTCAATCGCGCGGCCGCCGAGGCGCTCGTCGCTTCGGGGCGGCTCCCGATGACCGCGAAGATCGTCGAGACGCGCGAGCCGTTCGAGAAAGAGGGTGAGAAGGTGAGAGATGGTGAGAAGGTGAGAGAAGGGGAGAAGGTGAGCGGTGAGATGGTGAGAGAAGAGGAAGAGAAGGCGAGCGGTGAAACGGTGAGAGAAGAGACGGCGCCGGTGGAAGTGGAGCCGATGAAGGACGATCTCGAATACGTGAGCGACGAGGGCGAGACGCGGGAGGAGCCGCGGGTCGTCGAAAGAATAGTCGAGAAGATCGTCAAGGTCGAGGTCCCGGTTCCGGTCGAGAAGATCGTCGAGGTTCCGGTCGAGAAGATAGTCGAGAAACTCGTCGAGGTCCCGGTCGAGCGCGTCGTCGAGAAGATCGTCGTCAAGGAGATCCCGGTCGAGAAGATCGTCGAGAAGGAAGTCGAGAAGGTCGTCGTCGACGACCACCGGATCAAGGAACTCGAAACTCTTCTCGAGGAGGAGCGCCGCTACGCGAGCGATCTTCAGAAACGGCTCGAGGAGTCTCAGGAATCCGAGCGCGTCCACTCCGAGGAGCTGCGCGGACGGATCGACGCCCAGGCGAAGGAGGCGATGGCCCGCGAGGCGGCGCTCCGCCTCGCCGCCGAGGACGCGGCGAAAGAGGCCGAGCGGCGCGAAGGGAAACTGCGCGAGCAGATCAAGGCGCTCGAGGACGAACTCCGGCGCCTCCCGCAGTCCGCGAGCGAGGTCGCCTCGATTCAGGCCGCGATCTACACGATCATGACCAAGGAGGCCGCGGAACTCGCCGACGAGCTCGAGAAGGAAAAGAAGGAGATGGAGGATTATAAGCTCCGCTACCAGGACCGCGCGAACCGGCTCCTTGAGCGCCGCCACGAGCTCCTCCGCCGCGCGGGCGCGAACATCGAGGAGATGACGCGGAAGGCGCTCGTCGACCGCCCGGACGACCCGCGCACGGCCCAGGTCCGCCGCGAGCTCGAGGAACTGCGCGGCGTTTCCGAGCGGCGCGCGCGCGACGACCAGCGCCGGATCGCCGAGCTGACCGACGAGGTGAAGATGTACAAGATCGAGCGGACGCGCGCCGCCGAGCAGCTTAAGGACGTCACCCAGCTCCAGCGCGAGCTCGACATGGTGCGCCAGAATCTCTCGCGGCGCGAGGCCGAGCTCCTCGCCGAGCGTCAGCGCAACGAGGCGCTAGAGCGCGAGACGGCTCAGATCGAAAAGCAGCGGATGTCGAAGTTCGCGAGTCTCGCCTCGCCCTCGGTCGGAACGAACGAGACGCTCGCGACGAACCAGAGCCGCGAGGCGCGGCTCGTTAAACTCCCGAGCTGGATGAGGATCGGGAAATGATCGCGACCGTTTTCTCGCTTCTCCTCGCGGTTCTCTCGGTCTGGGACTATCCCGCGCGTCAGCAGCAGCACGAAAAGCTCCGCCGCGACTTCCTCGTCGCGATGCGCGCGGGCGACGCCGAGGACATGAAGGCGGCCTGCGAAGCGGGCGTGAAGCTTCTCCCCGACGACCCGACGTGGCAGTACAACCTCGCCTGCGCCCTCGCGTACTACAAGGATCAGGAGCCCGCGTTCGACGCGCTCGAGAAGGCGATCGACCTCGGTTTCCGCGATGTCGACCAGATCCGCGTCGACACCGATCTCGCGCGGCTCCACAAGAACCCGCGCTGGCAGGAGACGCTCGAATACGCCGAGGAGCGGAAGACGAAGCCGATAATGCTCGGACCGCTCGCGACGGTGCCCGCGACGGGAGTCTTCGGGAAGTCGATTGCGCTCGGCGAGCAGAATCTCGCGTGGGATTTCGATACGGGCGTCTTCCAGGCGCTTTTGAAGCTCGTCCCCGAGGGCGCGGGCGGAAATCTCGGCGACCTCTACATGAACCGCGACGGCGACCATTCGCGCTGCGTCGTCACGAACTGGCCGGGGCTCACCGAAGTGAAATTCGACCGCGAGGGACGCGCGCGCGGGATGCAGCTCAACTTTCCGAACACGCTCTTCCCCTACCCGGTCTTCGGGAACTCGAGCATGGGCTTCACACAGGGGCCGTACTGGCGCTCGATTCCGCGCGCGCTCGTGACGACCGAGGCGCGACGGCTCGGTGCGATGGCGAAGTTCTACCTCTCGAATCAGGTCTGGGTCTACCCCGCCGTCAACGACGTCAATTTCTCGACCAACTTCTACGGCGACGTCTTCGCGTCGGTGACGCCGTACTGGATCGTCACGAAGGGGATCAGCTGGAGCGACCAGTACTATCTTCGCTCCGCGCTCGAGATCAGCCGTTCGCTCAGGCCCGAGGTGAAGAAGGAGATCGTCGCGAAAGGACTCCTCGCTCCGACCGTGCAGGCGATCGTCCGGAAGTCGATCAAGGGCGTGAAGAGCGAGGAGGATTACCTCACCGCGCTCGCCCACCCGACCGCGATGCCGCCCGCCGGGCTCGACCAGAAACGGATGAAGCAGCTCGCCGCGGGTTTGAAGGCGGACGAGATCCCGCCGCTCGCGCGGATCGCGGCGGTCGCGCCCGAGCAGGTCGACTACCGAGGGAAGTTCCCCGAGCTCACCTACACCTCGCCGTTCGCGTGGGCGTTCGTCCTCCGCGCGGCGGCGCCGCGGCGCTCGTTCATCGTCAAGGTCGACGGCGGCGACGAGTACGCCTTTTCGGTCGTTCACGGGGCCGAGGGCGCGGCGAAGCTCGAGCGCCTCGCTCCCGACGTCGCGAAGATCACGCTTGAGAAATCGCTCGTGAGCCCGACGAACCGCGTCGATCTCGCGATGTTCGCGAAGACGAAGAAGTCGGGCTGGGGCGCGCCGAGTTTCATTTCGTTCGCGGTGATGGATTCGTCCTACCCCTATTCCGATCCCGTCCTGACCCCGGTCGAGGAGCTGCCCGCCGAATGAAGTTCGCCCTCGCGCCGCTAGCGGGTTTCACCGACGCTCCGTTCCGCCGCCTCGCCTTCGAGGGCGGGGCGGATCTGACCTACACCGAGATGGTCTCCGCCGCCGCGCTCGCTCACGGACACAACCCGACCCTCCATCTTCTCGAGACGATGCCCGGCGAAGGCCCGGTCGCCTGCCAGCTCTTCGGCGCGAAGGAGGACGAACTCGCGAAGGCGACGGAGATCGTGATGAAGGTCGCGCCGGGGCGGTTCGTCGAACTCAATCTGAACGCGGGCTGCCCGATGACGAAGGTGACGAAGTGCGGCGCGGGCGCGGCGCTCGTCCGCGACCCTGCGAAGATCGGGCGGCTCCTCGCCGCGATGAAGGCGAACACGGATCTCCCCGTCACGCTCAAGACGCGCCTCGGGCCGCATCCCGGCGAGACGACCGTTTTCGACATCCTCGGCGAGGCCGAGGCGGCGGGCGCCGCCGCGATCGCGGTCCACGCGCGCTACACCTCGCAGTGCCACGGCGGACCGCTCCATCTCGACACGCTCGCCGAAGTCGTCCGAGCGGCGCATGTCCCGGTCACGGGAAACGGCAGCATCGTCGACGAGCCATCCGCCCGCGCGATGGCCTCGACCGGCGTCTCATCCATGATGATCGGCCGCGCCGCCGTCTCCGACCCGTTCATCTTCTCCCGTCTCAAGGAATCATTCAATATCCCGTCTTCCGCACTCCGCACTCCGCACTCCGCACTCAGCACTGAGCACTCGGCACTCAGCACTGAGATATGCCAAAAGCATTTGGCATATCTCCTCGCGTTCCGCGATGCGCTCGCGGCGAAATTCCCTCGGGACCACGTCCCGTCGCCGGACGGCTTCGCTTCGGTGAAAATGCACGTCCATCTCTTTCGATATTTTAACGGCCGGCCCGGCGCGGCGGCACTCCGCGCGCGGCTCAACTCGGTGCGGACGCTCGCGGAAATCCGCTCGATCATCGCGGCGGCGGAAAGGGGGACCTTGTGAGCGACACGGGCGCGGAGAAGGAAAAGGTCGAGGGGACGATCAAGTCGGTCGTCTACCACAACGACGACAACGGCTACACCGTCCTTCACGTGACGCCGCCGCCGCGGATTCACGAGTTCGCGCTCGGGCGCGAGATCACGATCGTCGGCAAGGCCCAGGCCGTCTGGGAAGGCGAGGACGTGATCGCGGAAGGCGAGTGGGTTAACGACAAGACCCACGGGCGCCAGTTCAAGGCCGAAACGATAACCTGCGTCGCGCCGAAGTCGATCGTCGGTATCGAGCGCTACCTCGCCTCGGGGCTCATCAAGGGAATCGGGAAGGTCCTCGCGAAGCGGATCGTCGAGACGTTCGGCGAGAAGACGCTCGACGTTCTCGAGCATCAGTCGGCGCGGCTCAGGGAAGTCCCGAAACTCGGGCGCGCGAAGATCGAGCAGATCCGGTCGAGCTGGCACGCGAACGCGACGATGCGCGAGAACATGATCTTCGGCCAGACGTACGGGATCTCGATCACGAAGATGACGAAGATCGTCCGTCGCTACGGGCCCGACGCGATCGCGATCATCAAGGGCGACCCGTACGCGCTCTGCCGCGATATCTGGGGCATCGGTTTCGCAACCGCCGACCGGATCGCGCTTTCGGTCGGGATCCCGAAGGAGTCGCCGCTCCGCGCGCGGGCGTCGATCTCGCACACGCTCGAGACGGAGGGCGACGAGGGCGGCCATACGTGGACTTTGGAGAACGACCTCCTCCTTCGCGCGAACGAGCTCACGGGGATCCCGGTCGAGGTTCTCGGCGAGGCGCTCGAGACGGAGATCGCGGAAGGGCGCGTCATCGCGGACGGCGAGACGCCGCGGCGGATCTTTCTCAAATCGCTCTACTGGAGCGAACGCAAGGCGGCGTCCCACGTCCGGCGGCTTCTCTCCGAGGCGGCGTCCTTCAGGCCGATCGTCGCGGAGAAGGCGATCGATTGGTGGGAGAAGCGCGCCGGCTTCTCGCTCGCCGAGCAGCAGCGCGTCGCGCTCGAGCGGTGTCTCGGCTCGAAGTTCTCGATCATCACCGGCGGCCCCGGCGTCGGCAAGACGACGATTATCCGCGCGCTCGTCGAAATCTACGGCGCGCGGAAGCTGAAGATCGTCCTCGCGGCGCCGACCGGGCGCGCGGCGAAGCGGATGACCGAATCGGTCGGCGAAGACGCCCAGACGATCCACCGGCTCCTCAAGTGGAACCCGGTCACGAACAAGTTCACCTTCGACGAGGAGAATCCGCTCGAAGGCGACGTCTTCATTTTCGACGAGACGTCGATGATCGACGTGAAACTCGCCGCGCAGATCTTCTCGGCGATTCCCTCGACCGCGGCGGTCGTGATGGTCGGCGACACGGACCAGCTTCCGTCGGTCGGGCCGGGGAACGTTCTCGGCGACCTCATAAAGTCCGGCGTCGTCCCCTCGACGCGGCTTGACAGAATCTTCCGCCAGGACGCGACGGGGCTTATCGTCGTCAACGCCCACCACGTCAACGCGGGCGAGCCGCTCGAAATCCGTCAGGGCGAGAGCGACTTCTACTTCGTCCGCGCGGAGGACCCCGGGCAGTGCCTTCAGCGCGCGATCGACTTCATGACGACGCGAATCCCGCGGAAGTTCGGAATGAATCCGCTCGAGGACGTCCAGATACTGACTCCGATGCGCCGGAATCTCCTCGGGACCGAGAATCTCAACTACGAGCTCCAGAAGGCGCTCAACCCGACCGGCGACTCGGTGACGCGAGGCGGAACCGTCTTCCGCGTCGGCGACCGCGTGATGCAGCTTCGGAACAACTACGACAAGGACGTCTTCAACGGCGACGTCGGGTTCGTGAAGTCGGTCGACGCCGAGGAGCGTGCGCTCGTCGTTCTCTTCGACGGCCGCCCCGTCCGCTACGAGGCGGGCGACCTCGACGAGCTCGTCCTCGCCTACGCGATGACGATCCACAAGTCGCAGGGGAGCGAATACCCGGCGGTGATCGTCCTCATGCACACCCAGCATTACGTGATGCTCGAGCGGAATCTTCTCTACACCGCGATCACCCGCGGGAAGAAGCTCGTTCTTCTTATCGGCGTACCCTACGCCGTCAACCGCGCGATCGAGACGAACACCGTCCGCGAGCGCCGGACGTCGCTCGCGACCGCTCTCAGAGGACCGGAGAGGGAAAAAGAAAAAACCATTTCGGAGGCGAAATAAATGCTCCATGTAATCGCGACACCGATCGGTAATCTCGGCGACCTTTCGCCGCGCGCGCTCGAGGCGTTCAGGAACGCCTCGATGATCGCCTGCGAGGATACTCGCCGAACCTGGCAGCTTCTCACCCATTTCGAGATTCCCCGTCCGGAGATGCTCTCCTACCGCCAGGGGAACGAGGAACGGATCACGGCGACGATAATCGACGCCGTGCGCGCGGGGCGCGAAGTCGCGCTTTGCTCCGACGGCGGCTACCCCGGGATTTCCGATCCCGGATACCGGCTTATCCGCACGTGCGCGCAGGAAGGCGTGCCGTACGAGGTGATTCCCGGCGCGAGCGCGGTCAATGTCGCGCTTCTCATGTCCGGGCTTTCGACGAGCTCCTTCACGTTCCGCGGCTTTCCGCCGCGCGGTCCCGGGGCGCTCCGGAACTGGTTCGCCGAGGACGCGGACAAGGAGCATACGCTTATCTGCTACGAGTCGCCGTTCCGGATCGGCGCGACGCTCGAGGCCGCGCTCGACGCGCTCGGCGACCGCGAGGCCGCCGTCTGCATCGAACTTACGAAGTTGCACGAGCGAGTCACCCGCGGCTATCTTTCCGATCTCGCGCGCGAGTTCAAGGACGCGAAGGTGAAGGGCGAGGTAGCGCTCGTGATTGCGGGCTCGAACCCGAAGTTCCGGCGCGAGAGCCGGCCGGCGGACGATTCCGGGGAGGCGAGGATCAAATGAAGAATTTCCTTTATCCGATACTCTACGTGTTCGCGATCGGCTTTCTGCCGCTCGTTCTTGCGACCGCGAAGGCGATTTCATTCGAGAAGCTCCGCGACCGGACTTTCCGGAAGACGGTCGCGAAGGATTTTCTGCGGACGATTCCCGCCTGCGCCTTCGTGCTGATTCCGCTCTTCGCGTATCCGGCGATGGGGAAATGGTACGTGCTCGGGCTGCACGTGATTTTCTTCCCGCTCTTCGTTCTCGAATTCGGCCATGTCTGGTATTTCGGCGCGCGCATCGGGATCAACACCTTCTATTCGCTTTTCGTTTCCACCGCCGCGGAGACCGGCGAGTACATCCGTCAGAACCTTTCCGTCTTCAATGTTATCGCGGCTTTCGTACCGTTCTTCGCGATCGGGTACGGAATCTATCTCCTTCGAACGCCGGAATATTTGAACGAAACCTGGCATTGGTCGGCGGTCGCGGTCGCGGTCGCCGCGGTGATTCCTATCGTTCAGAACTCGCTCAAGAAGAAGGACTATCAGCGCAAGACGAGCTACTGGCTCAATCCGTACACGTCGCTCGCGTTCCACTACTTCAAGTTCCGCACGAACTATCTCGCGCTCAAGAAGATGATTCTCGCTCACGCCGCGCCGCCGTTCGCGGCGATAAAGAGCCGTCTCCCCGCGGAAACGCGCGAGACCTACGTCGTCATGATCGGTGAGAGCGCGAACGCCCATCATTTCTACGCTTACGGCTACGCGCGCGAGACGACGCCGTTCACCGAGAAGATCGCGAACTTGCGCCGCGTCCCCGGGGTCCGCTCGCAATACGCCCAGACGCTCCCGTCGCTCGAGAAGACGATAACGTTCGCGACCGTGAAGAACCCGGAGCCGCTTTATAAAAAAGGTTCGCTTATCGATTATTTCCACGAAGCCGGTTTCAAGGTCTGGTGGTACTCGAACCAGGGCGCGCTCGACGATACTGCGATCACCGCGATGACGACTCACGCGGATATTTCGAAGTGCTTCAATTTCGCCGACATGAAACGGTTCGAGGCGGCCGGGTTCGACGCGAAGATGCTCCCGGATTACGAGAAGGCGCTCGACGATCCCGCGCCGAAGAAAGTGATCTTCCTTCATCTTCTCGGTTCGCATTCCGCGTATGTCAACCGCTATCCGTCCGACTTCCGCCACTTCGAGGACGCGCCGCCCGGGAAGGGCCATCTTTCGGCGGACCGTCAGGCGCTTATCAATTCCTACGATGATTCGATCCGTTACACCGATTTCGTCGTGTCGAAGGCGATCGAACTTCTCTCGGCGCGAAGCGGCGTGACGGCGCTCGTCTACTTCGCCGATCACGGCGAGGACGTCTACGATACGAACGAGGAGAAGTCGCTCGGTCACGGCGCCATCGCGAACGAACCGATGACGTCCGTTCCGCTTTATGTCTGGACTTCCGACGCGTACGATCGCGTCCGCCCGGATATCCGCAAGGCGGAACTCAAATCGGGTTATCGCCTCGAGGATCTGATCCACACGGTGATCGACATCGCCTCGCTCGAAAATGCGGACTTCGAGCCGGAGAAGAGCGTGTTCGTGCAGTGACCGCCGGAGTCTCCGAATTCCTTAGAGTTTAATACGACGTCGCAGTATCTCAGACGATTTATGAAAGGGGAAAATGATATGCCGAATAAATTTTTGACATTCGCCGCGCTCGCGCTCGCCGCGGCTTCGGCGACGGGCGCCGTCACGCCGGTACACATTGCGACCGGGAGCGCGAAAAGCGGGGACACGATCGACTATGTCCTCATTTCGCCGAACGCGTATACGAACACCTGGAGCTGGTACATCGACCAGCGCGCGGCCGTGCATACCGCACTCAAGTTCGCGGTCGTCGACGCGAGCGACATCTACACCGAGTATCCATACGCGTCGACGAATACGGACGGCACGCCCCGCAATCCTGCCGAGTCGATCCACAAGTTCATCCGCACCCAGGCCGCGACGGGGACGGAGTATTTCGTGCTCGGAGGACTCTGGATCAACGCTCAGGATCTCGATGAGTCAAGTGACTGGCATACGAAACGCTACATGCGGACCGGCGAGAAGCTGACGCTCGAGAACGCGATTCCCGGGATCTGCGCCTGGCCGACGGCGGAAATCGGTTACGCGTTATGGTACGGTTGCTATCCGTCGGATATGTTCTACGCCTGCACCGATATTGCAGCGGGCACGAACTATCCTTGGGACTACGACGGCGACGGATGGTACGTGACCTCGAGCGAGGTCGCGGCCGCGAAGACCGACTTCAAGCCGGATGTCGTCGTTTCGCGCATGAACCTGAAGCCGTGGCCGCGCGAGAATCCGGTCACCGGCGTGACGGTAACCCACACTTTCGAGGAACTCGTTACGAACTACGTCGCGAAGCTCGCGCGCGGCGAGGCGACCGATTTCGCGGGACGCTCGCGTTATTCGGCGATCGTCGGCGAGATTCAGGAGACAATCGCGCGAGACGACCCCAAGGTTCTCCTCGACGAGCACACATTTTACGACGGACTCGTCAATATGACGAACTCCGCCCACGCGTACCCGGCCGATGACTCCGAGCCGATTTCGCGCCGGCGCTTTTCCGAGCTGATGGACAATCGCCGGCCCTACCTCGGCGGCGTCTATCTTCAGCAGCATCTCGAGTGCCCGGATGACGGCGACCAGACCGCGATCATGGCGGCGACCACGAACCTCGTCTCGACAGATGCCGATTTCCTTTTCTTCAACGCGCACGGAAGCGGTTCGACGGTCGTTTCTCTCGAACCCGAGCACCTCAACGCGTCGACGGGGCTCATCCGTTTCATCGCCGGCAACGTTTCGTGCTACTCGGGGAATGTCGACGCGACTCTTTCCCGCGATTTCTCGGGGAGCGGTACCGAGACGAGCTATTCCGATCTAACGATCGCCGACAGCGCGCTTTCGAACCCGTGGGGCGGCTCGCTCGCATCGATCAACAATTCGCTTCTCGGACAGGAATACTACGGCTCGTTCACGAACCTCTACGACGGCATTTCCGACGAGCTTCTTTCTCACACCCAGGACGCGTTCTTCCGCGACAATCTGAACGCGGGTGAGTCCTGGAAATACGCGCTCGCGACTTACGCGACGAAGGCGGAGGGGAGTGATTTCGTGCGCGGCGATATGATGTACGTCCGCTCGGCGATGGTCGAGGAGATCCTTTTCGGCGATCCGCTCGTTCAGCTCGAGACGCTCGAGGATGTCGCGGACTGGGAAGGCGCGGCGTTCCTGCCCGCGGCGAATCTCGCGGTGAAAAGCGGAGTGACCGCGATCGAACTCGCCGAGGGCCGGACCCTCGGCGCGATGACGATGACGGTCCCGGGCGATCTGGCGCTCAAGGGGGCGGGGTCGCTTAAAATCATGAACGGCGTCACCGTCTCGGGCTCGGCGCTCGAGTGGGACGCGGCGGGCGGCGTCGGCGGCGATGGCGTCACGTTCGCCTCCGAGGGCGGCGTACTCACGCTTTCCGGGACCGCCGACGTCTATATCGCGAAGGTGACGAACTGCGCGAAGATCGTATGCACGAACCCGAACGCCCGCCTCGGCGACGCGAACGGCGCGGTGATCACCGGCTCCGCCGGCGAGTCGCTCCTCATCATTTACCGGTAAGGCGCGCGACCGCGGCGTTTCCGGATACGAGGTAATGGGTTAGTCGGCTTGCGCGGCTTGATGCGCACCCGACTAACTCATTATGCCTGGAGTTTACCCATTTTTCTAGGGACGCAGGCGATCTAATGCCGACGGGGAGCGGGTGATATGCAAATTCGGAAGTGAAAAAGGTATTCTCCCGGTACCGAGGAGATCTCTACCACGGAAAACACGGAAACGCGCGTTCGCGCGACACCGAAAGCGGTTTGGAAGAATCGCCTTCGCGCTTTGGCAACCGGCTTTCTTGTCGGAACCTTTTTACAGAGGGGGGCGATAAAAACAGAGACGCCTTCGGCGAAGGAGCGCTCGCGTAGTTATCGCTTCGCGATATTTTGAGCGGTACAATCGTGTCTTGGGCTCAATTCTTACAGGCCGCCTTCGGCGGCGGGGTCTGGGGCGGAGCCCCAGCTTTATCACTGCGAGACTAGCTAGCGAAAGAGCCACGGTCGGATTTACGCGAAGCGTGAACTCCGGACCGACTCCGCTTTCCCCGGCGAAGCCGGCTCCGTGTTTATCAGATACCGCACAGGGTGATGACATCGCGTCCAGCTTCAAAGTGCGAAGGCGATTCTTTCGAGCTGCTTTCAGTGTCCGACGAAGTCGGTTTCCGTGCCTTCCGTGGTAGGATCAGAAGGCAAGTGGGCTTGCCTGACCAAAAATGTGCTCCAGCAGTTGGCTATATTGCGTCCGGACGGGTGATTGTGGTATCATATCAGTGAAATTGATATTGGGGGCGTAGGGCGCCCCCTGAGAAGTTGAAGAGTGAAACCGCTACATTTACTCTCCGATAGAACCGTGCATCGTGCGTGCTGCGTGCGCCGTTTATGGCGCGCGACGGCTTCGCTGTAGTCTGATTTAACAGAAACAAGAGGGGAAATAAAAATGAAACAAGTTAGAAACGTGCTTCGTGCAGCGTGCTTCGTGCTCGCCGCGTGCGGCGGGCTGGGGGCGTGGGGGGCGACGGAATACACGGGGGATTACGCCAGCTGGTCGTACACTACGATGTATGCTTGGCGGCAGTCGTCAAGTGGGAGTTTCTCGAGTTCGAACAGCATGGCGCCTATCTCGGCGGCCGGAACGATTGGTACTGCGGCAAAACAGACATGGAATTATTGGTGCGAAACGCAGAGCCAATATTCTGCGCCTGGTTATGCAATCCTGTTTGATGATTCCACCTACTCAGCGTCGGTTGATCCTGACTTTTCGCCGCTCAGCGTTGGCGGCTTGTGGGTGAAAACTGCGGCAGTTTTTGGCGCGAACCAGACTGTGCGCGGCTATCAGTTTGGCGATATTACCGGCGCGAAGGCGACTTACTTCAAGATTGATGCAGATGTTTCGGTTAAGGGTAATAAAAATAGCGATACTGAACGCGATGGTTTCCTGGGTGATGTGACGCTCGAAATTGCCGAGAATGTTACCTTCGACATGAATTCCTCTAGCACAACCACATCTGGCAGTAAGTTGTTCACTTCTAATCCTAAGAACACCGCGACATCAATTGCTACGATTTTGCGCATGAAAGGTGAGGGTGCGCTTAAGGTGGATACACTTACAGCTTCTGGTGCTACGCTTGATTATTCGGCACTGTCAGCTCGTACAAACACGGATCCCTTTATCACCGGTAACTTGACGATTGACGCATCTACTACGATTAAGCTCCCTGCGGGCACTGAGGCTACGACTGGCTACAAGCTCTGCTCGGGCACGCTTACTGCCGGCACTACCGCGAACATCGTGGTCGGCGAGACCACCTACGAAGGTGTGACGATTGCGGTTTCTGAAGGTACGCTTACCTGGACGGAACCAACTGAATTTTCCGCGTCGATTACGGCCGACACCGCTTGGAATGACCTTGAGTGGAGCGCCACGCTTCCTACGGATTTGTCTTCGTGCGAGCTCACTATCACTGGCTCGGGCACGGTTACCGGTCCTACTTCGCTCACTGTCCGTTCGCTCACGATTGGCGAAGGCGTCACTTTTAACGGTACCGTGAATGGTACGCTCGATGGCGCGGGCACGCTGGCGCTTTCCTCGCTCGTGGCGCCTACGATTGCGAGCACCTGGACCGGCACCGTGGTGCTGCCTTCCTCGCTCACTTCGGGTACGGATATTGGCGCCTATGGCAATGCCAACTCGACCATTAAGCTTGGCGCGAGTTTCTCCGGCTACTTCTCGGCAGGAATGACGATTAGCGGCACGTTCGATCTGGGTGGCTTTACTTGGGATATCACCAACGGCTACTCGGAGAATTTCTATACCATTAATAAGCTCGTGGGCACAGGCACCATCAAAAGTACGTGGAATGGTTCTGGTTGCCAGCCGATTAAGATTAATGATCAGACTGGATTTACCGGTACATTTGAAACAAGTGATTGTTACAGCATTAATCCGGTGGCAAAGCGCACCTGGTCTAGCGGCAATGTTAAGTACCAGCGGTACTACCTCACGATTGCGGCGGCAATTACGGCGGCGGGCGATGATAACCTCACGCAGATTCTTATTGTTGATACGACAGCGGAAGTGCCGACCGGCTACTTCATTTCTGATACGTCGATTGCCAAGTGCGCGGCGAAGATTGATGAAACTTATTACAATACCATCACGGCGGCATTTGCCGCGGCAGCGAACGGCGATGAGGTTACGGTGGCGGTAAGCACTACCGAGGCGATTTCCGCGGTTCCGGCCGGGGTGACGCTTACGGTTCCTGCGGGAATCACTTTAACTCTTGGCGGCACGGAAGGCGGCAACACGGTTGTCCGTGTGAACGAAGGAGCGACCATCAACGTGAAGGGCACGCTCGATTATGGCTACACCCGTTTGGACAATGTCGCGGCCTATACGATGAACGTGTACGCGGGTGCGACCTTGCAAGGTACCGGTAACGCCGAGAGCGGATGCACCGCGTGCGGACCAGACTTCGCCGATGCTGCGGTCACAGTCAACGTGCTCGCGTCGGATGACGCGGATACGACCACGGCGACCTGGAGTGTGGCGACGCGCGTGCGCACAGCGAGCACCATTAACATCGCGGATGGTATTACGCTAAATATGAGCGGCAATCTCGTTACCGCCTCCTGGGCGAATGCCGCTACCATTACCAAAGCCGGCACGGGGACACTTAACTTTACCGGCTCGAACGTCGCCGGAGGTTCGTTTACGCTCACCGCTGGCACGATTAAGTCCACGAATTCGCTTACTGTCAGCACGACCGAGGATGGATATTTTGTCGCTTCGTCAACTGAAGATAGCGTGAACATCTATACGCTCGCGAAAATCGTCGCGAAGATAGGGGATGCCTGCTATAGTTCTATTGAGGCGGCGATTACCGCTGCCGGCGACGATGTTTCAACTATCACAATCGTCGATTCGTCCGCGACGATTCCCGATGGTTATGCGTCGGCTGGCGCCGACGGCATTCGCAAGATCGGCGGTAAGGTCTATTACAAGTCCGGCGATATCACGACTTCGGTTACGGTCTACGCCGACAGTGACCTTACCAAGGCCACCTCTTATGTTCCCGCTTCCGATACGCTCGTATTCACGGCTGACTGTGAAGTCTACACCGAGCAGGATATGGGCGCGGTCAAGTATGAAGTCGCGGACGGCGTAACTCTCTCGGTCGGTCACAACAACAATGACGCGCACAGCCTTTACAACATCGTCAATGACTCGGTCATAACTCTCGGAACCGATGCAAAGATGCTCCTTCAGTACTGGGGTAACGATGCGGTCCAGGGTACCGCGCGCCTCGGCAATGTCACTATCAACGGCGGCACCTGGGGCTATAAATCGTCGCGCTCCAATGCTCCCGTCTGCGGTGCGATTACCGGAACTTCGGTTTTGAGTCTTGCCGATGGCGAGTCGGTCACGGTCACCTCGATTGCAACTGAACCCCAGGCGAGCGGAACCGATTCCAAGATTGTGAAGACTACGAATGACGATGGCACGTTCACCTACAGTGCGAAGGCGATCACTTACGCAACCCTCACCATCACCGAGGTTGACAATTGTACGATCACCGTGAAGAACGGCGAGACGGAAGTTGAGTCCGGCGCGAAGTTCGATGTGGATGATGCGGTCGTGCTTACCGTCACCCGCACGGCGGCGGATGGGTACGAGCTCGATGGCTGCGACGCGAGCGAGACGATCACGATGACGGCGGATAAGACGGTCACCGCGGCGGTAGTGGCTTCGGGGGCGTCGATTACCGGCTCTTCGGCGGTTGTCGGGTGCGACTACACTAACGCGGTCGTTTCGGTCACGGTGAGCGGAGTCTCGGGAGAGAAGACGGTCACGGTCACCGCGAAGGATTCGAGCGGGGCGACCTATACCGGCACCGCGACGGTGAGCGAGGACGGGACGGTCGCGGTCACGGTGAGCGGGCTCGACGCGCGCACCGTTTACGATTACACCGTCACGATCGATTCGGCGAGCGCGACCGGCAGCTTCGCGACGACCTCCTCGACCGGCGATGGCGAGACATGGTTCTCGTCGACGGTCACCGACGGCGAGACGAACACTGTCAACGGCACCTGGTCGGACGGCACCTTCACGATTGCCGATGCGAAGGCGAGCGCGGATTCGCTCGTTACGGTCGTGAAGACGGTTTCGTTCTCGGCGGCGACCGAGGCCGCGACGCTGCAGACGATGTCGGAATCGACCGACGATATTCCCGCGGATGCCCAGGGCGTGATCACAATCGGCAGCGATTCTGATGCGCTCGGCTTTTACACGCTCGTGAAGAGCGGCTCTACGCGTGCGTTCTCGAAGCTGTCGGGCGTCACGCCTCAGCTTGATACGACTTACGTTATCAAGACCGAGTTCGATTACGCGAACGATGCGAAGGTGCGCTACTCGGTGTCGACCGATTCGGGTTCGGCTTTCACCGTGCTCACGCTCGACGGCGCGGAATGGATCGCGAACACGAAGTCGTTCGGCGAGAGCGACGCGAAGACGCTCGGCGCGGTCACCCTCGTCGGCGATGGTACGGTGAGCTCGATGGTGGGCACGTACCTCGAGTCGTATGTCTGCGGATATCAGGTCTATGATAATCAGCAGCTCGTGGAGGAACCGCGCTTCCGCACTCTCGCCGAGGCGTTCGCGGCGGCGGCCGCCGATACGCGCGTTACGATCAGCAAGGCGAATCCGATCTTTCTTACGCACGACACGACTTTCACGCCGACCGCGGCCGGCTCGTATGTGATTCGCAAGGCCGGTTACACGTTGACGGTCAATGCGAACGGCTTCAGCTTCTCCGAATCGGTCGAGAACAATATCACAACGATTACGGTTACGGCGAAAGGGGAGACCTATTACTGGGTCGGTTGGGCAGGCAGTGACTGGACCGCGAATTATAACTGGGTTTCCGAATCTGGTGACTACTTCAGTTATCCCAAGGCCACCGGCGATATCGCCTGCTTTGATGCGGCGCTGTATACTGCTGGCGAATTCGAGATGGCAGATTCTATCTCCGTCACCCTCGACCCGTCTGTCGTCGGTCCGGTGCTCACAATCAAGGATATCGTCCTTTCGTCGGGGCAGTCGGTGACGATTACCGGTGCGTCGGCGGCGTACAAGGCGGCGAACAGCGCCGACCAGCTCCTGCAGGTGACGGGTGATGGCGACGATCCGACGATTGCCGCCGGCGCGACGCTCACCCTCAATGACATCGTTTTCGTCGCGGGAACGCTCGCGAGCGGTACGACGAAAAAGGGGAGCTACTGCGTCAACGTGGCGGGCAAGCTCGTCGTCGGTTCGGATGCGACGCTCGTCTCTTCGCCGAAATTCGTTTCGGGTGGCGAGATCGAGAACAACGGCCGCATCGAGGCGTACGATACGATCGACATCGTTTCGGGCGCGAAGGCGACGCTGAACGACGGCTCGAAGATCGTCTTCGATACCGACTTCCTCGATTCTGATGTCGGCTCGTTCATGCAGATTGCGGACGGCGCGACACTCACGCTCCCGACAGTCTGTTCACTGAACTTCATCCTGAAGAACAACTGCAACACGGTCGGCGATACCTCGAGCGGCCGCACCGCGTACAAGGCGGGCGATGTCGTCAATATCTGCAAGGATATGGGCAGCGAGAAGATCGCGGCGGTTAAGGACCTCTGCGTCGTCACCGACTACTCGGGCGCGCCGGACGCGGCGGCGAAGGTCGACTTCAGCCCGGTCTTCAGCGGTAGTGACGGCGACCTGATCGTCACCTTCACGGCCGATACCCCGATCTACTACTGCCCGCTCGACGGCACGACTGAGTCGGAGATGATTCCGGTCGACGCGACCTGGCTCGCTGGCTATTATGGTTCTGAAGAAGCAATTCCGGACGATATCGCGACCATCAAGACCGCGCTAACGACCGCGAATTCGTACGGCATCTCGCCGATCGCCGCCTACGCGCTCGGGTTCTCCGCGACCGAAGCCGCGACCGCGAAGATCGAGCTCGGGCTCACCTCGACGCCTGAGTCCGATGCGTCCGACATCGTGACGCTCACCATCCCGGGACTCACGAAGCGTTCCGGCTCCGGCGCGCGCGTCCGCTATTCGCTCAAGACCTCGACCGACAACTCGACCTGGACGGACGGCGAGGTGCAGGAGTATTCCGACAAGGCGGTCTTCCTGCTCGGTGATTTGACCGAATCCTCGCGCGTCAAGTACATCAAGCTGAAGGCGCACATCACCGCCGACCGCACGGTCTACGGCGAATAACCCGCGCACATGGCGCGCGGGCTGCGCGGAACGCGGCCCCTACCGGCGGCGGAGGTAACTCCGCCGCCGATTTGGCGTTGGGGAGCATATTTGCTATAATGACAAAATATGAATGAACGAATTGAGATAAACCCTTTGATCTGCCATGGCAGCCCTGTGATTCGCGGTACGCGGGTCATGGTGTCGCAGCTTCTTGGCGCGCTTTCGGGCGGTGACAGCATCGAGACAGTGCTTGCTGATTATCCGAGCGTTTCGTCAGAAGATCTATCTGCGGTGTTTGAGTTCGCAGGCCGCCTCGCCAGTTTTGAAGAATCCCCGTACGAACTCTGCCGCTGATAATGAAGTTTCTTATCGACGAGAATTTCCCCCGCAGTGCGGCCGGAGTGCTGGAGGATTTCGGGCATGAAGCGGTCTTCGTTGACGAGGTCGGGGACTTTGGAGATGAAGACGAGAAGGTGTTTTCCGCCGCTCAGAGTCTTGGCGCGGTTATACTGACTTCTGATAGAGATTTTTATCATACGGTTCCGCTCCTGCATCCGACACATTTCGGGATTGTGGTGATTTCGCTTCGTCAGCCGAATAGGCGCGCGCTGTTGGATCGTCTTCGCTGGTTTCTTTCAACGATTGCGCTCCCGATAGACAACCGGGCTTTTGCTATTAGGGATCAGACTTACTGCGTTCGGTGTTTTGCTCAGGATTGAGTTATCAACAGCTTTCCGCCCATGGGGTCTGACCCCATGGGCGAGATCTGGCGATTTTAGTGTTGCCGAGCGAGCAAAATGAGACACCCTGGGCGGGCAAAATGAGACACCCT